>CEQE01104961.1_pt1 | contig 18209 bp, 17 predicted proteins | sample 356201 | NCBI WGS metagenome assembly CEQE01 (sample SAMEA2619970, study PRJEB7988) | marine metagenome | biome: marine biome (ENVO:00000447); feature: mesopelagic zone (ENVO:00000213) & marine oxygen minimum zone (ENVO:01000065); material: "saline water (ENVO:00002010), including plankton...
AATTCCGGTGGCGCGCGCATGCGAACCGAACCGCCGCCACCCCTGCCTGTCAAAGAGGCGCAGATGCAGGATGTCTCGAAGATGATGTTCGAGATGAGCAGTGGGGGCAGGACTACCCCTCTGGTGCCCTGGTTATACGCCCATGATCCCAAGTTCAGGGAGATTGCCTCTCGAAGTGCCTACGCCGATCCGGCCTTGAAGCGACCGGTTGAGGAATACATGACCGAGATCTTCGAGAAGGGCTGGCAGCCCATCTCTCCCAAGCCGCCCAAGCGGCCGAAATTCTTCTATTTTTCAGGACCCAACCCCCTGCGTCGCTGGCCCAACTCGAAAACGATTCGCGATGGTCTCTGGGCAACGATCGACACCATCGTAACGACCGATTTCAGGATGTCCACCTCGGCCATGTGGGTTGACTACGTCCTGCCGGCCTGCGGGTATTACGAAAAGCCGGGCATAAAATACGTGCAATCCTACATCCCCTACGTGATCGTTGGAGACCGTGCGGTGCAGCCGCTGTTTGAGTCGAAGCACGAGTGGGACCTGATTCTGCTGCTGGCAAAGAAGATTCAAGAGCGGGCCATCGAAAGAGGCATGAAGAGCTTTACAGACAATAGCGGTGTGGAGAAGCCCCTCGCTACCATCTACGACGAGATTACCGCAGATGGCACCTACGTCGAAGGGGAGGAGGGGGAGAAGGCGGCGCTCGACTATATCCTGGAAAACTCCGCCATCACCCGAGCCAGTGATATGGGTGAACAGCCCTGGTCACGAGCGGCTGAAGAGGGCATGGTCAAAATCAAGGCCATCGATCCAATCCACATGGCGATTGGGCTCAATTCGGTAATGAGCGACTTCGACTACAGCGAGCCGCTGAATCAGTTTGCCTGGTTTATCAAACACAAGAATCCCTGGCCGACATTAACAGGTCGTCAGCAGTTTTACATCGACCAGGAATGGTTTATGGAATTGGGTGAACAACTGGTCGTGCACAAGGAACCCCTGCCGGCCGGAGGCCCCTATCCGCTCAGACTGACCGGTGGCCATACGCGCTGGAGTCAGCATGCTATCTTCCGCGCCAACGAACAGCTGCTCCGCCTGCAGCGCGGCGGACCCGTTGCCTACATCAGCATAGCTGACGCAGGAGAACGGAGTATTGCAGACAACGATCACATCCGAGTGTATAACGATGTCGGTGAGTTCATCCTGCGAGCCAAGGTATCGGCGGCAGTCCAGCCGGGCGAAGTGATCTGTTACCATGCATGGGAGTCCTACCAGTTTCCCAATGGCGCCAACCAGAATCATGTCGCGGCAAGTCCGTTGAAACCCACCAACATGGTGGGCGATTATGGTCACCTGCAGTATCGCGGCGCCTACTTAAGCATGAATCACGTTCCTAAGGAGGTCGCAGTCGAAGTGGTGAAGGTAGAGGAACCGTTATGACGGACAGATCTCTCACCCACATCCTCGATGCACCCAGCAAGGCAATCGCGTTTGAAGATTTGCTGTCACCCGATGCCGACGCATGGAACGATAGCAGTGAGGTGGAGATCTCTCTTGCGCCTACGCCCCTTGAACGCCAACCCTCCGCTTACGTGCAGACCGTCTGGCGTGAACGTCCGCGAGGCGAGGTGAGCGAAGTGAAGGTGCGGGCGCTCTGCAATGATGACTCACTGGTGCTGCGACTCGACTGGGTTGCGGTGGAACCGCGCAGGTCGATCAATGACCTCAATGTCTATGCCGACGGCTGTGCGGTGCTGTTTCCTGCGGACGGTCGGGCGGCCGATCTCGATACCATGGGCAGCCCGGATCGACCGGTGGCAGCGTGGCACTGGCGCGCCGGTGATGAGCGACCCTTTTCGATCACGGCAACGGGGATTGGCAGCGTGGAGCGCGTCAAGGATCACAAGGTAAGCGTGGCTGCTCGTTGGGGTGACGGAAGCTGGCGCGTGACGATTGGCAGTCCACTGCAGACGGGTACGGTACGCCTCAGCAAGGGTGTCGCCATCCCAATCGCATTTGCGGTCTGGTGTGGCGCTGCTGACGACCGCGGTGGCCTGAAGTCCTATTCACAACAATTTCACCAGTTGCGGCTGCAGTAGCAGCAAATGGGAGATCCGACATGACCGCTGCTGCCACTCGAACCCACCAGTTTGCCATGGTGTTCGATCTCAACAAGTGCCTCGGCTGTCAAACCTGTACCGTTGCTTGCAAGACACAGTGGACCCGTGGTAGCGGCATGGAGGCGATGTGGTGGAATATCGTCAATACCATCCCCGGGCGCGGCACGCCTCGTGACGCGTTTGAGCTAGGCGGCGGCTATCGCGATGGTGTACCGCAAGCCGGAGAATTGCCCGGCAAACGTCAGTGGGGTGAGGCCTGGGACTTCGATTACGACAAGGTGTTCTACGACGGTAACTACGGTGGTAACAACTATGTTAAGCCGCGCGAGCACGACGGGAAGGCGCCGCAATGGGGACCGAACTGGGATGAGGATATGGGAGGTGGGGAGTATCCCCACTCCTATTTTTTCTACTTGCCCCTCGTTTGTATGAACTGTAGCAAACCAGCGTGCCTGGAGGCGTGCCCCCGAGACGTCATCTACCGGCGAGAAGAAGACGGCGTCGTGCTGGTTGACGAGGATCGCTGCCATGGTTACCGCTTTTGCATAGAAGCCTGCCCCTATAAACGCATCTACTTCAACGAGCAACGAGCCATCGCACAGAAGTGCATCTCCTGCTATCCGCGACTGGAAAAGGGGGTCGCACCTGCATGTGTGCGTCAGTGTCCCGGCCGTGTCAGGCACGTAGGGTTCCTGGATGATCCGGCCAGCCAGATTCACAAGTTAGTGAACGAGTGGAAAGTGGCGCTGCCACTTAGGCCCGACTTCGAGGTGGAGCCAAATGTGTTCTATGTTCCCCCAACCATGCCCCTCGCGTTTGATGAAAGTGGTGAATTTGACGATGACGCCTCGCGTATTCCTTTGGACGATCTGCGTCTGCTGTTCGGTCCGGGGGTAGAGCAGGCGCTGGCCGTGATCGACACCGAGCGGCAGAGGGTGGCGTCCGGCGGCCGATCGGAACTGATGGACATTCTCATCTCGCGCAATTGGCAGGATATGCTTGGGCCCTTCCCTCAGGATCCGGGCAAGCTGGAGCGACCACCACCGCGCCCTGACCCAGCCGAGGGCTAGGCTGATCGAAATCCATCGTCAGGCTGCTCCGGTGCGCAGTGCACTCTATGGCAAGCTCTCTGAGATGTTATCATTCCCAACTGAAGAGCTAAGGGGTGAACTGGCCCGAGGCCGGTTGCGAAGTGATCTGGCCAAGCTGGTCGTGGAGCTTCCGTATGACCTCAATAGGCAGGAGCTGGCCCCCTTCGAGATCGAATCTGTCGATGCCGTCGAGAGCGAGTACATCAGGCTGTTCGATCTGCCCGTAGAGGGCCCTCCCTGTCCTCTATATGGTGGATTGTACGGTGGCGACCGACGCCAGGTGATGGAGGAATTGCTGCGATTGTATCGGCACTTCGGACTGAGCACGGCCGATGCCGAGGTGCGGGATCTGCCCGACAGCATCCCCACAGTGCTCGAGTTTCTCAAGTTTCTGACTCACCGAGAGGCGTCCACCGGCAATATGGACGAGGCGAGGCCGCTCCGTGCCGCGCAGTGCGATCTGCTGGAGCGTCACTTGACGCGTTGGCTTCCGAGGATTAGCGAACAACTGGTTGAACGCAAACCGATACCCCTTTACCTGTCCAGTATGAACCTTGCGGGTGAGTTTGCAGAGCGCGAACTGCACCAGCTTATTGGATCCAGCAACTCCCCTTAATCGGTTCAGCAAACTATTTCCTCACCCACAGCGACATTAAGACACCGAACCATCACGCAAGCCTTGGGCGAGCCGTTCAGCAAGCCGTTTGGCGAGCCGTTCCAAGAGGCGTTCAGGAAACAACGATGGACTGTATAAGACGATTTGCACTGCTGTTTGTCGTCATCAGCGTTGCCAACGTGTCTGCCATGCAGCACATGCCGCAGCCAATCGCCAAGGCCGGTCTCAGTGTCACTGTTGAGGGTGTACCGAGCGACACGGGCAAGGTCGCCGTGGCGCTGTTCGATTGCCGAGAGAGCCATCTTAGAGAGAACGGGCAGACGGGACCTCAGCGCACAGCCCTGCTTGAGATCGAGGATGGCACCGCCACAGTGTTGTTTGCCGATCTGCCCCCTGGTCGCTATAGCATAGCTGCCTATCACGATGAACTGGGAAACGACCCGTTTGACGTTAGCATTCTAAGTATCCTCAGAGGAGCTTTCGGCTTTCTCAGCAGCCGCAAAGGCGCCTCGGGCCCACGCCCGTTTGAAACGGCCGGTTCTATAGCGGCCAGCGTCAACCTGCGTGACGAAAACACGGAGGTTACCATCCAGATGAGATGACGGGGTCCACCGGCGCCCTCGACTCTCCCCACCATCCGCCCTATCCATGCCATTTATCTCTGAATGTTATATACTTATTCCCTATTCATATAAGTATTTCGGACTCTGAGGAGATGCAAATTCCCGGCTGGGCGAGATCGATCCCGCTGCTGTCCTGGGCGTGGGATTACGATCGCTCACGACTGCGCGAAGATGTGATTGCAGGGATCGTGGTGACCTTTCTCACCATCCCACAGGCGATCGCATATGCTTTTCTGGCTGGATTGCCCGCCGAGGCGGGACTCTATGCAGCCATTGCCGCCCTCGTCTGCTACGCGGTATTCGGAAGCAGTCGTACACTTGCGGTCGGCCCCACCGCGATTGTGGCCATGATGTGCCTCGAGATCGTCTCCGCTCTGGCGCCGGCCGGGACCACCGCCTATGCTGACACCGCCGTGCAACTGGCTCTGGTCACCGGGTTGGTTCTGATCTTTCTGCGCATGATCAACTTTGGTGCGTTGGTCAGCTTCCTGAGTCACGCGGTAGTAACCGGGTTTGTATCGGCGGCTGCCTGTCTCATCATCGTCAGCCAGTTTCCTGCAATCGCTGGCATCGAAGCTGCACCAGCTCCTGGCATCGGTGTGATACTATTTCATCTCGGTGCTTACGTGAATTACCTTGATCCGGTTACGTTGTCCATATCTCTATCTGCGATGCTGCTGATGTGGTTCTGTCGCAGCCCCCTTAGCAAGATTGTTGAGCACCTGTCCCTCTCCCCCAAGTTCAGCAACGCGCTGTCCAGATCCGCGCCGATGTATGCCGTATTGCTGGGCATATTGCTGGTGTGGGGGTTCTCACTTGGCGAAGTTGCGGTTGTCGGCGACATACCGACGCATCTACCTTCACTCCGGTTGCGGCTGTTTGACCTCGAGCAGATGCTGCAGCTACTGCCCTCTGCCGTTCTGATCAGCATGGTAATCTTCATCGAAAGTACTTCGGTTGGCACTGCCGTAGCCGCCAAGCGCCGAGAGAAGATAGAGCCGAACCGGGAACTGGTGGCACTTGGAGGCGCCAACGTTGGTGCTGCTTTGTTGGGTGGATTTCCGGTGGCTGGGAGCTTTGCGCGCACCATCGTAAACTTCGGCTCGGGCGCTACTTCACCCATGGCTTCCCTGATTACAGCGCTCGGCGTAATCGTCGTGGTGGCGTGGCTGGCGCCTCTTTTTTACTATGTGCCCCAATGCGTGCTCGCTGCTGTCATCGTGATGTCGGCGCTGCAGTTGATCGATGTGCCCTTGATCCTCAAGATTGTGCGGTTCAACCAGACTGATGCAGTTACCTTTCTGTGCACCTTTGTTGCAGTGTTGGCGACCGGTGTCGAGACGGGCATCCTGATCGGCATTGCCATCTCCTTTGCTCTCGTAATTAGAGCCAGCAGCAAACCGAATATCGCAGTGGTCGGCCGTGTCGGGCAATCCGAGCATTTCAGAAACGTGTCAAGGCATGCGGTGATGACCAGCCCTCACGTTCTGGCAGTACGCATCGATGAAAGCCTCTACTTCGTAAACACGCGCTATATAGAAACCTTCCTGCTGAGCAGAGTGGCCGAGAGCCCCGCTTTGCAGCACGTCCTACTCATCTGTACTGCGACCAATTTCATCGATACCAGTGGCCTGGAAATGTTGGAGACCCTGTCCGGCAATCTTGACGCCGCGGGGGTCACGCTTCACCTCGCAGAGGTGAAGGGGCCTGTCATGGACCGCCTTACGCAGACTGATTACTACAGGCAGATGAGGGGCCAGGTATTCTTCACTGCGGACATAGCGATGCGGGAATTGGGCGGGATCTAGGGTACCTGCACGTAGCAGTCAGAAGACGTCCTTGCGCCGCCGGGTCTCGGCAAATACCTCCACCAAAGGCGCCCCGACCAGGCCGACTGCCGCCTGAAGGTCGGCACTGGTGGGTCTGAGGAAGGGATTGGTACGCTTCTCCACACCGATATCAGATGGGACCGTAGGTTCGCCGCGGGCACGCAGTTCATCGATCTGCTTCGCTCGGGCCACCAACTCCTCGTTTTGAGGCTCAACCGAAAGGGCAAACTGAGCGTTGGCCTGTGTATATTCGTGGGCACAATAGACCACGGTATCGTCCGGAAGAGCCATCACCTTCTGCAGACTGGTCCACATCTGTTCCGCCGAGCCTTCGAACAGGCGTCCGCAGCCAAGGGCGAATAGTGCATCACCACTGAACAGGATGGCGTCATTTTCAAAGTAATAAGCGACATGTCCCTGGGTATGTCCCGATACATCCAGCACGCGCACGGGATGACCGCCCAGATCGAAGCTGTCGCCATCTGACACCTGCTGCTGGATCCCTGGAATCCGGGCCGCGTCACTGCTCGATCCGACGATGGTGCATCCCCATTTGTCCTGCAGTTCGAGATTGCCACCTGCGTGATCGAGATGGTGGTGCGTATTGAGGATGTGGGTCAGTTCCCAGCCAGTCGCCTGCAGTGCTTTATTCACCTCGGATGCTTGAGGCGTATCGATGGCGGCAGTGACATTGCTGTCGCTGTCATGAACCAGGTATCCGTAGTTATCGCTCAAGCAGAGAAACATGTTTACTTGCAGTTCAGCCATCTCAAAGCCTCCAGTTTGAGATCAACCATATCCGGTTAATGCCCCAACATCAACCGTCCATCCGGTGGGGTTGAATGGTCCTATCGACCGGTCGGATGTTCAGGTGCGTACATCTTATTTCAGTGTCGCATTTTAAAGTTCACCATTATTCTAATTACCTGAACAAAATTGAGATCCGATGGAAGTGGCTGGTGAAAAGGCGGATCCTGAACGACACTAAGACAACAGGGAGAGAGGAATCACAAGCAAATCTGTGGCCGAAACGGCAGCGCCACAGCAGGAAGATGCAATGGTTACATGGAAGAAGACACTGGCAGCACTCTGGAGCGTGGGCATGCTCAGCGGCGGAATGGCTTGGGCAACCGACCCTTCCGGTGACCTCGCGTCGAGCGACCCTTATCAAAGGGAACTGCAGATGCACTGGAGTGCGGGCAACTACGACGCCGCACTGCAAACCGCGGAGCAGATTGTAGCGCTGGCCCAAACCACCGTAGCACCAGGTTCATATGAACTGGCAGCGCCGCTGCACAACCTGGCTGTCGTCCAGCGCACACTGCAGCAGTTCGAAAGGTCGGAGCACAATTTCACCCGCAGCATCGATATCCTCTCGGAAACCAGAGGGCAATTTGCACCACTCCTGGTGGCAAGCATGAGTCAACTGGGAGTGCTGCGTTTTCAGACACAAAGGTTCGCAGAATCCCTCGATACGCTACGCCAAGCCCAGCATATAGCGCATCGAAACGATGGCGTCTTTACGCTAAAGCAACTCGAGATAGTCCATTGGATCACCAAGGTAAACGTGGCGACTGGCAAATTCCTGGCAGCAGATTTGCAGCAGAGATTCGCCTACAGAGTCAGTGAGAACAACTACGGTGCAAGTGATGAACGGATGATTCCAGCCATGTCCAAGCTGGGCAACTGGTATCGTGATACCGGCCAGTACAAGGCCGCACTGCAGATGTACCAGAAGGCGCTGCAGGTAACTGAATCCAATCACAGCGACCGGGACCTCAGATTGGTACCCTCGCTTCGAGCGATATCCTCAACCATGTACCTGCAGGGCAGGTGCTGTCCGAATGAGCCCTTGGACAGGGCACTGGATATCGTGGTGCGTGAACCCAGCACCGATGCAGCGGACGAATTGTCGGCGCTCATGCATTTGGCGGACATGAGCCTGCTGACGAGCAAGGCAGGCGATGCCAAGAAGCTGTACAGAAGAGCCTGGGATATGCTGGCCAACGAAGACAGAGTAAACCGAGAAGAGCAGCGACTGTTCGCCACCCCCGCCCGCCTGGGCGTGAGCCGTGTCAGCCATTTGGTGACTGCCTATGAGCAAGCTGAAACGCGTCGACCCCGGTCGGCTATGGTCAAGACCATCAAGCCTCCTCAATCCCAGTCCAGTGGCGTCTCCTTTTCATTCAAGAGATCAGAATCCAAACAGGGCGGATTGGTAGGCATGCCTCTGGCGCTCTGCTACCCTCAGGTACTGAACCTGGTCAGAGGTGATGGCAAAAAGGAACTGTCCGAATACTACATGGACCTGGATTTTTCCGTGAACCATGACGGTAGAGTAAGCAACATCGAGGTGGTAGAGGGCAACACGCCTTCCCGGCTGGTCAGATACGTAAAGAACATCCTGCGCGTCACCCGCTTCAGACCACGCCTTAAGGAGGGCGAACCGGTCGTCACCGACAATATGACCCTGCGGCAGACCTTTGCGCCAACGCAGTTTACAGATCGTGGTGCGGATGATCCCCACAACGTCCAGAAGACCGCTGTGGTGCACGGATGTAACCTGCTGGCTGCGGCATCCCACTGAGTTCTGCGGATCCGGATAACCCCTTTAACGACACGCGTCGTTTACATAACCAGACAGATTGCACCTGCCAATCAGCTACATCTGGCAACATCTGCTGTGATAGTCTGTCGCCCATAGATCTAGGGCCCAGCATGGATTATGTCCTTGGCAATCGGACAAACCTTGGCCAATATCGGATTCTCCAGTCGGCGTGGCTATGGCAGGAAAGACGATGATGAGTTGATGGCTGCTTATCAGGGCGGGGATATGCACGCGTTCGACGAACTCTATCAGCGTTTCAAACAACCCCTATACAGTTTCCTGATCAGACAGTCCGGTGGTGAGCCAATCGCCAGAGAGCTGTTCCAGGATGTCTGGCTGCGCGTCATCTCTTCCAGTAAACGCTATAGCGGCAGCGGGCGATTCAGATCCTGGTTGTTCACGTTGGCGCACAATCGATTGGTGGATTACTACCGGCAACAGGACAGGATTCCGGGTTGTGAGGAATTCACCGATGAGGTGACACCCACCCACAGGTCGCCGGAACGGGATGCGATACTGACAGAGAGGGCCGAACTACTGCAGTCAACAGTGGCATCCCTGCCAACGGAGCAAAAGGAAGCCTTCCTGCTGCGGGAAGAGGCCGGTCTTACCATAAAAGAGGTTGCTGACACTCAGAATATCTCCCATGAAGCCGCCAAGAGCCGGTTGAGATATGCATACGGCAAAATCAGGGCAAAGCTCGCGGAAACGGAAAATGAAACCTGAAGAGAGAAGTAACTGGCGAGGCGAAGACTATGAATTCCAGCGCGAATTCGAGGACGTCTCGGAGATCTTGCGGGAAGTGACCACCGATGCTGCGCCAGTACCGGTTGATCTTGATCGTCGCATAAAGGAGCTGGCTTCGGGTCAAGTTACCGAAGAGCTCGAAGGTCACTGGCTATTTGGCGGAATACCGCAACTCTCCATGGCCGTTAGCTTGATGTTTGCGATTGCGGTGGTGTTCGTAGTCAGCGTAGAACAGGATGACAACGAGTCTCGGGCGGCTTTGACTGGTGCGCAACCTATGCCCGAATACACTGGCGTCAGGGAAGAGCGTGCTGTAGAGCCTGGCAAGAGCGCGGAACCACGACGAGCGGTGTCCGCTGCGTCACGTTCTGCCGAGCAGGTTGCCGCCGAGAGCGTAGTGGAACGCGAAGCCGACTATGCAACTGTGGCAGCACAGCCTACTGCTATGGCACCTCAGTCGACTGCGGCGGCAGCTGAGGCAACTTCTATGGCAGCTCAACCAACGGCACTGACAGAACTGGTAGCGAATGAATACGTTCTGCTTGAAGAAATAGATCCTGTCTATCCCCAACGGGCATTACAGCAGGGCTTGATAGGCTGGGTGCTGACGAAATTCACCATCTCCGCTGATGGTGTGGTTCAGCAGCCGGTAATCACCGATACTTGTGCGGTTCAGGCGAACGGCTCGGCCGATCAAATCTGCGCAGAGCATGACAATGCGATCTTCAACGATGCGGCACTTGAGGCCGTGCGGCAGTTCAGGTACAGACCGAGGTCTGTGGCCGGACGAGCCGTTGCAGTTGAAGGTGTCGAGTATAGAGTCAGCTTCGTGCTGCCGTCAGTGAAGCAGGATCTCAGGCCGGAAGAATAATCGACGGCCGAGTTCCGTCGTTAGATATTCTTCACCGAAACAATGTGATCGCGGTTCAGAAAGACCTTCCGTCCGCCGTGAAACATGGTGATAAACGTATAACGACCGTTGAGTATGTCGGAAACCCTGGTTTCTTCCGCCAAGGTTGGATAGACCACGCCGTTCAGGTTCTGGCCGTTTGAAAAGTACACTTCCAGCGCCTTGGGTTCAAGCATAGTTTTGCTCTGAATGTCTGAGTCGTCCTGCCAACTTCTGATATAGGACAGTTGCGGTCTGTTCAGCAGGCGGTAGGTGCCATCCCCTCCCTCAAACGGGAAGAATGGATCCCCATCCTGATTCAGAAAGTCGTCGATACTTGGCTCGCCGTTGTCCGTGACCAAATCCTCTGTAATAAACAGAGTTCCATTCAGAGATTCGCCGCTCGAGAGAGTGATTTCCACAGACACCCGGATTTTAGGAATTTCGTACATGCACCCTCCTTAACGCAGTCATCATTGCCAGCATACCATGAAATCAGAACAGAAATCGGCAACCATTTTCACGCTGTCGCATGGTCTCGTGTGTATACAGCTATCTTTGCAATGGCAGCTTCCAGGTGATCCAAAGATTGAAGACAACGTCCGGGGCTTCGTGTGTGATACCAAGGTGGATGGCGCTTCTGAGCTGCATGCTGCCAATGTCTTTTATCAGCCCTGCGCCTGCTCGAAGATCCACACTTTCACCGCTGCGCTGTTTGGCGAACAGTTCCATACCCGGGCGAAACGCCTGCACGGTTGACTCGGCGAGCAGGCTTGCGCGCCAGCCACGTTCTGTTGCGCCTGCCCTCGGGTCGTGGAAGCTGCCTGCGTTTAGGTGTACCAACAGATTCGGTCCATGCCACGTGCCAACGATCTGTGTCTCGACGCCAACACTGTCGTCGCCCGATCTAACCGGTACCAGTGCCAGGCTCTCCAGGCCAAAACTCCACGACCCCGCGACGACAGGCACCCATTTCAAACCCAGCGCGCCATCGTTGAAATGATTCTCCTTTGGGTGATACTCGAACTCAGAGACGAGTTCAAGATTGGCCGGAAGACCGAAATTAGCCTTCACAAGCGGGCTGATCGACGTGGTCTCTGCGCCGTCGCGTTCCAATTGCATGAGACCGAAGCGCATTTCCAGTACGAAAGGATCGGCGGTACCTGCATCCGTCGATTTATACGGCGGGAACGCGGCCGCGTGCCGAGGGGCGACTACCTGCGTGATGATCGCTGCGGCAGTAACTATCCAGCAGCAGATCCTCAATTGAAATGCCCGAGCAGCTTCAGTCGATGATCGCCTGCCGAATCGCATTACCGAAGTCGTACTGCGTGCCCCCGTGTGGTTGCTGCAGCATGAGCACGGCGGTAAGTTCTTCCTTTGGATCTGTCCAGGACTGTGTGCCGAAAGCTCCTCCCCAACCGAATGCACCGGCACTACGTCGACTGTCGGCTACAATGGCATCGACGACCACTGCAACCGTATACCCGTAACCCATGCCCTTCTGATTCTGCGAGAAGCCACGGTATAGATCGCCGAGGTGATTGCTCCCCATCATCTCTACAGAACGTGGGCTCAAAAGGCGATGTCCGAACAACCTACCACCGTTGACCAGCATCTGCTCGAAACGAAGATAGTCTTCCGCAGTGCTGGTCAGGCCAAACGAGGCGGAAAAGTACTTTGTGGTTTGGCCTCTGAATCTCGACATGTCGCGGCCCGTGATAACGACGCGACGCGATTCCTTTTCGGCAGGAAGATTGTAGTGCGTGTCTTTCATGCCGAGTGGCTCGAAGATTCGTTCCCGGACGAAGACGTCATATGGCGTTCCGGACACGATCTCTATGATACGTGCGACGACGTCGAGGCCTGTTCCGGGGCTGTAGGACCAGCGTGAACCCGGCTGGAAGTCGAGTGCGACTTCGCCGAGCGTGGGTATAAAGCTCGCGAGGGTGGCATCCGCCCCGCGTCTGCCGCGGGGCGCGAGTGCCGAGCCGAGACCACTGCTCATAATGCCCGACGTGTGTGTAAGGATATGCTGAATCGTGATGGGTCTCTCAGCTGGCACGAGTCGGTGCTCGGGAATCTCATTGCGGTTGACATAATACGGACTGACGTCCTCGTCGGACGGTTCTTTCAGCACGGCGACCTGCAAGTCTTTGAGTTCGGGAATGTACTCGGATACTTGATCGCTCGGACGGATCAGGCCTTCCTCGATCATCATCATGGCTGCGACGCCGAGGATGGGCTTGGTCGAGGACATCATGATAAAGAGTGCGTCCTTTTCCATGGCTCGCTTCTTGTCGACATCCATCAACCCGTGGGCTTTAAAGTGAACGACTTTGCCACGCCGCGCCACTGCCGTGACGGCTCCCTGGATATCGCCCGCGTCAATGTGACGCTGCATGACCTGGTCGAGGCGCGCCAGGCGTTCGCTTGACATGCCAACCCTTTCAGGCTTGGTGGTAGGGATTCCAGCAGATGTTGCGGGAAGTGCCACCAGCATGCTGGCGGCGAGGATCAAGCAGGTTACGATGTTTGTTAGACGAAGATGTGACACGTTGCGTTCCTCCCTAGTGGTGCAAAAGAGCAAAAAGTGGCAGCAAGATCGGTACAATCTGGATGCGTGCAAGTATACCGAAAAAGGGCCGTCAAGATCAGTGCTTGGAGTATTGGTGCTGGGCGCCCGTCAGCGAGACCTAAGAATCAGTTTTCCTTCCACGGTATGCTGTCGCATAATTGGTGACACCCTCGCCTTGTGTAGGCAACGATGGAAAGTATGCGACCTCGAGGTTACACGCTGGTAGAACTGATGGTGGTCGTGGCGATCATCGGGATCGTTGCATCCATCGCCATCGTTAGCTTCAACACCGTCATGTCCGACACGCATAGGGTACAAGCTGTTTCCGATCTGAACGTGTGTGCCATGGCGCTGGAAAGATACTACAGCAACGACTATACCTACGTGGGCGCACTGATCGATGGCTCTGAGGATACTCTCTGTCCCAACAGGTCACCTGCCGGAGACGGCGCTGCACAATATGACCTGACCCTTGAAGCGGCTACCGGTATCGGTTTTGTATTACAGGCAACGCCGGTGGGCGGCGCTGCCTGCGCAGGTAAGTGCATTCAGTTGGACGCCGAAAATACAGTCACGGAACTGTAGCGGACGATCCATTGAGCGCTAGTTCGCCAACGGATGCGGCCGTACCTGGAACCTCATGATGTCGCCGACCGTGCCGGGGCCCCCTTCCGTATGGTGGACCGCGCCACTGTTGTTGCTTGCCCACAGACCCCGACCTTTCCAGCCGCCTTTGGGATCGTCGATTCGTCCATCCAGTCCCCGTGTGAAGAAGTTCAGTGGGTAGGGTATGCGGATCGTCACCATCTCCTTTTTATCCGGCAACCACGCGATCAGCGTATCCGAGTTGGTACCGTTGGCGATCGGAACGTTCTCTCCGAGCCCGAGCGCGTTCCACTGGTCTACCCAGATCAGGTAATGGAAATCGGCATTCTCATCGGAGTTGACCCCTTTCAGCTTGGGACCAGGTGTCCTATGCAAAGACCATCCTTCGGGACAGTGCTGACCGGTCGCTGTGGGACCATTCAAGACCCTGCACTTGCTTCGATCGAAACTTGCTATATGTCCGCTACTGCCCAGCGCCGTCCAAATCAGGCCGTTTCTGTCAATATCGATGCCACGGGGACCATGGCCCCACCCCGCGGCGGGCACGGCGTCAGTTTCAAATGGAGGCTCATAACGTTCGGTCATGCACGTCTCCGGATCAACTCGGACAATACTGCCAGGAACATAATCCGGATAGGTTCGCGCGAACCACACAGAGTTGTCGGTATGGTTGGTGATAATCCCGTAGGCAAAGCCAACGGTACGCAGGTCTTTGTTCGGATCCGCGGGCTCACCGGGTTCCACATATTCACCGATCTTTCCATCACCGTTGGTATCCAGAATTGTCGGACACCAACCTTGTGCGACGCGTTCGTCCTTCGTCTTGTCGTACTGTTTGGTGTTGATCCAACCAACCACGTTAATATCGCCGCTGATGTAAAGCGTGTCGTCCGCATCATCCATAAACTGCAGATGGTGCGTGGCGTAACAAGTGTCGTAGGTCACCATCTCATCCTTGTTAGCATCATAGAACGACATTTGCCGAGTACTGCTTGCGATCGGGTAACGTTTAACGGAGGGATGATCCGAATCCTTGCACCAGGCGGGGTTGTCGCTGGTGCGAATGGACGACGTAATCCAGACACGGTTCTTGTCATCCATCATGGGGTTGTGGGTATTGGAAGAGTTGTCCTGCGAATCCCGCCTCGGCACGCGTATTTCTCGAGACTCATTGGTGACAGGGTCGGTCACCGTCAGCATACTGCCGCCGACGCCGTAAACAGGTCCATTGGGATTGTGCGACGGTTTGCGTTTGTCGGTGGAAACATTATCGTGTACAAAACCCACGTTATGGGCCCACCCCCACTGCGTAATCACCACATTCTGCTCGACGCCAGCCGGGCGCGGAGGCGCGACCGGGATCTGTCCTGCTGTGATACGGTCAGTCCAGCCGCTGAACATGTCCAGAGCATGATCGCGACCGATCGTGTTCATCTCGCCATCCATCCAAGCGCCGGCATACCCCAATTTTACTCGGTTGTCCCAAGCGGTACGGGTGGAACCGTAGGCGTCGCGCATGGGCAAGGACAGTTCTCTGGTGGCCTTGCTGCCCAACTGATGGCATAGCTGACAGCCATCCTTCAAGCGGTTGATATAGAGTGCCTGATTGACCATGTTCGGGCCAATACCGTTACCGTCTGCGCCTGTTCCGGGAAATGCGTCGCTCTTGGGAATGTCAATCAGGGAGAACCAGTAGTTTGCCGGGTAGATCTGAGCAGCTTCTCTGGGCGTCTCGGCTAGCGACATGTCATATGTGAGGTCCCTTCCCGGTCGTGCCGCCTGCTTTGCCGAATCCAGTAGTCCATATCCCCTTACCCAAACTGAATATCTGGCGTCGGGTAGATCCGGAATCAGGAACTTCCCGTCATCGTCAGTGACCACAATCTTCCTGAAGCTGGTCTTGAGATCGTCGGTCTCGGCAATAACCCAAACCCCTGCTTCACCGCCGTCAGCGCTCCTGACCTTGCCGCTAATGTCATCGTTCGCCAGCGCTGAGCTTGCCGTCATGCTGACGATCAGCACACCGATGGCCATGGCAGTTCTTCGAATCGAATCCATTATCATTCTTCTATCCCCTATCGTCTGATGATCGGGCTACCTTAGCAGGGTACCGTTCTTGAGTCATGTCTAATCGTCGCGGTGCATGCCGAGACACATGCACTCACGCGACCTTGGAACGCGGGGATGGACGCTTGTATCGCGAGGGTACCTTTTCCCGAACGACTTCCCGATCAGTGTCCCCGCGGCCCTTTGCCTACGGTAGACTGTCGACGATGAATCGGTCTGTGCGCTAGCCGCGTTATTTAGCCGCGGAGAACAAAGAGAGCTGCAGTCTGAGGACATAGACTCTGTGCTATCTGTGTTCTCTGTGGTTGAATTCAAGAGGGACAGTACACAGGCTAGCCCAAGTACAAATTCACGTCCGTTTGAACTCATGCAATCTTCAGGAGTACATAGGTCCTGTGTAGTCTGCCTTTGATCGAAGCAGCAGCAGTGATCAAAGCGTGCGGGGCTAGCGTGACTAGGCGATCGACTGCACATTCAAGCTGAAGCGATTGAAAAACGTGATACTATTTCTCTGGTCGGCTTTTGACCCTGTCGACTCAGGTAGAGTCGGTCGGATGATGACTACGGCGAACCGCTTCAGCACATATATTTCAACAGTGAACGAGAGGAACAGTTGATGAACGAGCAATCCGCCAACCAGGCTGAGGAACCGTACGTATTTGTTACCTATGACGGAGCCGATGCAACCAAAGTGCAGGAAGAGATCGAGTGGTTGCAGAGCGACGGGGTTAGCTTCTGGTCCAAGGAAAGTGTTGCGGGCGAAGAGGTTAAATCCGAAGAGCTCGCTGACGCGCTGGAGAACGCGGTCAAAGTGTTGTTCTTCGTATCCAGTGCCTCGATGGATTCTGATGACTGTCGTCGTGAGGTCGCATTCGCCTCATTGAGGGGGCTTGAAGTCCTGCAGGTCTTTCTGGAAGAGGGAGGACTAACGCAGGAGATTCGGGACAGTCACCATCTCGGCCGGGTCTATCAGGTGGATGGGAGTGCTGCACACCGGTCGGAACTGTCGCGCGCACTCAAGGAGCCCGTGACGCGAGAGTGATCACGTTTGTGCCGATGCGGTGGCCCGGGCCCAGAGCAGACGTTCTACGCTGATCGGTGCTTAGGCGGTTGGGGACCGGCGAATTCTTGAATGTCTCAGTTTACCAACTGATATACCTTATATTCGACCGCATTCGGCAGCATGCGGCCTTCCCCTACAGCCACTATATCGTTCAACCACTGATAGTCCTCTGCGGAAGTTTCGAATCTCGGTTGGGTCATGAAGTAGGTGTCGCCGAATTGAGTTTCTGATTCGGCCGCACCGCTTTCGGGATCGATGACGACGATGCCGTAATACTGAACATAAATGAGTGCGCCGTCATCACATTCGAAGGTGGCGCGGACGTCCAGCCTGCCGACTCCTCTGTCATCGACGAGTATCCAATCGCCACCTGAGGGTAATATCTTACCCTTCAATCTCGGTCCTTCGAGTGTGCCACCGGTCACGTCATAGATCGCCCTGGTGCCGAACTGTGCCTTGCCGATCTCTTGGGGCGGCTTGAGATCAGCCTTGTAGGTCATGAGATATTCAAGTTTCATAGCGGTATCCTTCAGTTTCTGACGCGATCAGGGTAACAATAAGCGAGTCGCTGGAAAAGCCAGCAATCGTGCCAGACCTCACAGCCTGGTGTGGCGGTCGACGCAAGGTTGATATCCTCAGAACTGCAGCATTGGCGTTGCAGCGTTCACAGACATGTCTCGCCGCGACCCTGCATGCTAGTATCGGTAGTGGTCAGTTGAGAATATGTCTGAATAAACGAAGCGACCCCAGCTAGGAAAGGAAATGGCGCGGATTAACCAGTTTCTACATGCCACATACTCGCTTGCAGCAGCAATGGTATGTGCTGATGGCAAGATCGATCCTGATGAAATAGTGGTCGCCGAGCGGATCGGCAAGGACCTGTTCGGCGAATTTGATTCCGCGGAGTTCAGAGGATACTGTGTCAATCCCGGGCAAGTGGCGGATATAGAACTACTGGCAAAGGCCTTGGGGGCAGTGTTGGCGGATGAAGACAAAGTGCTCATCATGAATTATCTGCACGCCATATCGGAGGCGGATGGCGACGTTTGCCGGGAGGAAGAGTTGCTGTTACAGAAGGTTTCTCGAAGTTGGAATGTCGCGCTGACCCGAGGCGGCATCTGATGGATCCACTCTTGCGATCAGACCATGGATGGAGCGCAGTTAAGCCGAAAGTCGGCAAGAGGAGGCAATGACGTTGAGGCACTGTGTTGAGCGCTGGCCCGGAGCAATCCTCGCGTCATTGATGTTGGCAGTGGCGCTCGCGCAGATTTCCGGCTGGGCCAACGGGGCGCCGACCACAGATGTTCCAGCTGCATATTACGTTCAGGCGGGCGCGCCCGCGGGAGGTGACGGTTCGCGCGCCCGACCT
>CEQE01042741.1_pt1 | contig 18174 bp, 13 predicted proteins | sample 356201 | NCBI WGS metagenome assembly CEQE01 (sample SAMEA2619970, study PRJEB7988) | marine metagenome | biome: marine biome (ENVO:00000447); feature: mesopelagic zone (ENVO:00000213) & marine oxygen minimum zone (ENVO:01000065); material: "saline water (ENVO:00002010), including plankton...
AAAAATTATTGCATATTACCGGGATATATATTTTTCATCTGAATAATAACCGTGTGCAGTATTGTATAATTTTCTTTAAGAATGTAAAAATAATTATAATTATTAATTTTGTGAGAAAAACATATCATGGATCAAAATGAGATTAATTTTTTTTTCATTTAAAAATAGATACAGACAAAAGGAGTTAAACAATTTTTTAAATACTAGAATTTATGGAAAATATTTTATCCTTAATTTGGGTGGACCATTTAAGAATTTTATTGCAAAAATATTGCTATTTTTAAGAATAGGTAAGGCTATTTCATGTGATGGAAGACCATTAATTTCCGATAAATCGAGAGGTATAAATTTTTGGATGAGGGGCACTACTCTGAATATTCCCAATGATTTTAAAAATTTAAATAACAATTTTGTGACTATTGATAATCCTTTTGTACAAAATAAAAAGATTTTTCAAATGTATCCTATAAAAATAAAAAAAACCCAGATTCAGAATGATTTAAAAATAGTATATATGTCTAGAATAGATATTGCCTCCAATATTGAAGAAAAAAATATTTGGGATAAATATAAAGTTCAACTTATAGAAGATTTTACACTAATTGATAATAGTAATTTTTGGAAAAAAATTTCATTAAATTGTAAAGATGAAATAAAAACATTTAATTTGTACAAAAAACTTAAACTTTTTTTAAGATTTGAGATTATTGAAAACTTAAAAAAAATATTTAATAAAAAACTAAATCTTATTGGAGACGATTGGATTGTATTTCCTTTTAATTCGTTACCCTCAAATTACAATATAAGAAAAATAAAAAATATGTATAAAGGAAATATTTGTTTAGATTTAGGATCTATTGAGGGAAGTATCTCTTTATATCCAAGATCGATTCAAATTATTGAATCTGGTGGATTAATTATTCAAAGTATTCAAAGTGATAGTAAAAAAGTTTGGAAAAATATTCATAATAAAATTTTATTCAATAATTTATCAGATCTAATATCTTTAATTGAAAAACTGTTAGATAATAAAAATTATAGTTTTACTTTATTACAGGAAATATCTGAAAATTTTAGACACTCGGATAAGTCTATCGAAAAAAGCTTAGATAAAATTTTTAATATACTTAACTAGATTTAGATTTATAATAATAAAAAGATGCCTGATTCATTTAAATCTTTTGAAACTTCAAAATACTATTCAACAAAACATAAAAATTACTTTAAAATTTATGATCATATTTTTAAAAAATATATCGGAAAAAAAATTATTTTAGTTGAAATCGGTATATTGAATGGTGGTTCACTTTTTATGTGGAGAAATTTTTTTGATGGGAATGCGGAAATCATTGGAGTAGATCTAAATCCTAATGCAAAAAAATGGGAAAAACATGGGTTTAAAATTTTTATTGGCGATCAGTCTGATCCAAATTTTTGGAGGGATTTTTTTAAAAAGGTTGGCAATGTCGACATTGTAATTGATGATGGTGGACATACAAATAAACAGCAAGTTTTTACTTTATTAGAAACTATTCCTAACATTAATGATAATGGAATGTTAGTAGTTGAGGATGTACATTCAAGTTATATGACAAAATTTCGTAATCCATCGAAGTACTCTTTTATAAGTTTTAGCAAAACAATTGTGGATGAATTAAATTCAAGGCAAAAAAAAATGAATTTTTTACAAGAAAAGATTTTTTGTGTAGAATTTTACCGATCAATAGCAGTTTTTAATATTGATTCTAATTATACTCTTTCTCAGGAAAAAATATCCAATAAAGGTATTTGTGACAACGCTGAAGATCTAAGATTTAAGAATGATAAAATGTTTTTAGATAAATTTTTAAGTAAATTAGAATTTTTATTTAATAAATATTTAATAAAAGAAAATAAAAACTCTTCTTATAAATCCTTTCTAAAAATTATGACAAAAATACTTTCGGTTTTTCAGGATAAAGAATTAAAAAAAAAGTTTAAGTTATATGATTAAGATATTATACAATTTTTAAACATAGAATTTTAAATATTTATTCTTTTCCAAGCCAAATCTTCCACAATTTTATCTGTCGATAAACTACTTTTTTTTGACTCTTTTAATAATGATAAAACTTTATCGCAAATTTTATTTAATTGATCGTCTAGAGTATCTTCAGAATTATTTATTTCACAAGAAATTGCAATCACTCCACCAGAATTAACCAGATAATCTGGCGCATAAAAAATATTGTTTTCTTTTAACCACTCTGCTGTTTCTGATTTATCCAATTGATTGTTGGCTGCACCAATAATTGCTTTACATTTTAATTTTTTTTTAGTCTCCGAATTAATTGCCCTACCTAATGCACAGGGTGAGATAATATCGCATTCTTGTTCAAAGATTGAATTTATATCAGATTCCGTAAAAGATATTTTGTCATGTTTCAATCGATCTATTGGATCTCTTCCAATATTTGAAACAATTAAATTCGCTTTCTTTTCAAATAAAAGTCTTGATAATTTGCTTCCAACCTTGCCAATTCCGCTAATTGCAATAGTAGATACGCTCAATTCTTTATTAGTCAAAAACTTATAAGTAGTATTTATTGCATTAAAAATTCCTTTTGCCGTTGGTGCAGATGTTTCAAGTTTAATGCCACTAACATACTTTGTGGTTTTATTAATTGAAATCAGATTTTCCATTGATGTTCCAACATCTCCAGCGGTAATGTATGTATTATTTAATTGATCAACGAGTTCACCGTAGGATTCATAAAGATCGGAAGTTTTTTTTATTCCTTTTAAGTTTATTACAGCCTTACCACCGCCAAAATTTATTCCACAAACACTATTTTTTAAACTCATAGCTTTTGAAAGACGGAGTGCATCATTTAAATGTTCTTCGAAGTTATTATACGTCCAGCTTCTAACCCCACCTAGAGCTGGACCTAATTTTGTATTATGGATTGCGATAATGCAGTTTAAATTAGTAGTTTCATTCGTCGCATGGATAACTCTTTCATATTCTGAAATTGAAATATCTTCTATCTTTAGACTCATTAAATTTAATTATTTTTTTTTAAGAGCAGTTAATGTGTTTGTGTTTGAGCTTTATCATCTTTACCTTTTTTAGGTAGAGTATCAACTTCAACCCAATTCACGGGTTTTAGTTCTTTTACTAAAGCATTTTTCAAAACTTCATCAACGCATGAAACAAGTGTTATTTCGACTTCATCTATAATTTTTTTTGGAATTTCAGCTAAATCTTTTTCGTTGTCTCTAGGAATTAATACTTTTTTAATCCCCGCTCTATGAGCAGCAAGTAATTTTTCTTTCAAACCTCCGATGGGTATTACTTGTCCAGTTAAAGTCACTTCTCCTGTCATTGCAGTATCTTTTTTAACTGGAATACCTGTTATAGAAGACACGATAGATGTTACCATTCCAATACCAGCCGATGGTCCATCTTTTGGAGTGGCGCCTTCTGGGACGTGAATATGAAAATCTTTTTTTTCGAAGACTGGTGGAATAATACCGTAATCTAAACTTTTTGATCTAACATAGGACTTCGCTGCTTTTACAGACTCTTGCATGACCTCTCCAAGTTTACCTGTAATTTGCATTTTTCCTTTTCCAGGCATATGTACAGTTTCAATTTTTAATATTTCACCTCCATGCTCAGTCCAAGCTAATCCGGTCGCAACTCCAACTTTATCTTCGGTTTCAAGTTCACCAAATTTGAATTTTTTAATACCTAAAAAATCTGACAAATTGTTTAGGTCAATATCAATTTTATTTCCTTCACCAGCTACAATTTTTTTGACTGTTTTTCTCGCAATTTTTGAAATCTCTCTTTCCAAATTTCTAACGCCTGATTCTTTAGTATAGCTTCTAATTATTTCTTGAATAGATCCTTCGGCCAAATTCAATTCTTCTTCTTTAACTCCATTATCTTTAATCTGTTTTGGAAGTAGGTAATTATTTGCTATATTTATTTTTTCATCCTCTGTATAACCAGGAATTCTAATAACCTCTAACCTATCTAATAGTGCAGGTAAAATATTTAGAGTATTGGCTGTAGTTACAAACATTACATCTGAAAGATCATAGTCAACTTCTAAATAATGATCATTGAAAGTTGAATTTTGCTCTGGATCTAATGCCTCTAATAACGCTGATGACGGATCTCCTCTATAATCTGCTCCTACTTTATCTATTTCATCCAATAGAAATAGTGGATCTTTAGTACCTGCTTTTTTCATCTGTTGAATAATTTTACCTGGCAAAGATCCAATGTAGGTTCTTCTGTGACCTCTTATTTCTGCTTCATCTCTTATTCCCCCTAAAGACATTCGAACAAATTGTCTGCCTGTCGCTCTAGCGATAGATTTTCCGAGCGAAGTCTTTCCAACACCTGGTGGACCCACCAAACATAAAATGGGTCCTTTAATTTTATCTATTCTCTTTTGAACTGCCAAGTATTCAACTATTCTTTCTTTAACTTTATCTAGACCGTAGTGATCCTCATCCAAAATCTGTGAGGCTTTATTTAAATTGTTATAAATTTTGTTTTTTTTATACCAAGGCAAGTCAATCATCCAATCTAAATAATTTCTAACTACTGTAGCTTCTGCAGACATTGGACCCATTGATTTTAGTTTTTTAAGTTCTGACATACATTTTTTAGTTACATCTTTTGGCATTTTTGCTTTTAAAATAGATTTGTGAAGACTGCCTGCTTCATCCTTACCTTCTTCAATTTCGCCAAGTTCTTTTTGAATTGCTTTTAGTTGCTCATTTAAATAATATTCTCTTTGTGTTTTCTCCATTTGGTTTCTAACTCGACCTCTAATTCGCTTCTCAACACCAACAATACTTGCTTCGTGATTTAGAATTTCAATAACATTATTAATTCTCTTTTTGACATCCAAAATTTCAAATAGTTGTTGTTTTTCTTGAATTGATATATTCAGATGAGATACGATATTATCGGCAATCTGCGATGGGTCTTTTAATAGTTTTAAATTATTTATAATCTCAGTCGAAATTTTTCGATTAATCGTAGATAATTTTTCAAATCTTCTTAAAGCAGTAATCGCTAAAGGATAGAGATCCTCTTTTTTACTCAAAATATCTTCACAGTATGATACTTTGCAGATAATAAACCCACCACTATCTTTAAAGTCTATAATTTTAATTCTTTTAATCCCTTCTACCAGTAATTTTACCGTCCCATCTGGTAATTTAAGCAATTGAAGTATCGAACATTTACATCCATAAGTGAAAACGTCATTTTCTCCTGGGTCATCAACTTCAGAATTTTTTTGAGTAACTAATACAATTTTTTTATTAGTTTTCGTCACTTCATTTAATGCAGTGATTGATTTTTCCCTTCCAACAAACAAGGGCACCATCATATGTGGAAACACCACTACGTCTCTTAACGGTAAAAGGGGAAATGAATTTTCTTCACTCATACCTTGAATATGGATATAATTACGAATATTTCAACAAAAATTTACGCAGCTGAAGACTTGTCTGTTGTATCTTTTTTCTTCGAATAAACGACTATAGGTTCTTTTTCACCAAGTGCCACGCTTCGATCGATAATAACTTCTTTCACATTTTCTTGAGTTGGTATATTAAACATCGTTTTCAAAAGAAGAGATTCAAGTATAGTGCGCAATCCTCTCGCTCCGGTTTTTTTTGTAATTGCTTTTTTTGCGATTTCCAATAATGCTTCTTCTTTAAAAATTAATTTTACCCCTTCAAATCTAAAAATTTGTTGATATTGCTTTAATAGAGAATTTTTTGGCTCTTTTAGAATTTTCACCAATGATTGTTCATCTAAATCTTCAAGTGTTGCAACAATTGGCATTCGGCCAATAAACTCTGGAATCAAACCATACTTTAATAGATCTTCTGGCTCTAAAGTTTTGATAACATCTCCAGTTTTTTTATCATCTGCACTTGTAACTTCGGCACCAAAACCGATTGATGTACCCTTGTTTCGATGAGTGATAATTTTATCTAATCCAGAAAAGGCACCTCCGCAAATAAATAGAATGTTGGTTGTATCAACTTGTAAAAATTCTTGCTGAGGATGCTTTCTTCCCCCTTGAGGAGGGACACTTGCAACAGTTCCTTCCATAATTTTTAACAAAGCTTGTTGAACACCTTCACCAGATACATCTCTTGTAATGGAAGGGTTTTCGGATTTCCTGCTAATTTTATCGACTTCGTCTATATAAACAATCCCACTTCGTGCCTTTTCAACGTTGTAATCAGCAGATTGTAAAAGTTTTAAAATTATATTTTCAACATCCTCTCCAACATAACCTGCTTCTGTAAGAGTTGTGGCATCTGCCATAGTGAATGGTACATCCAAAATTCTTGCTAACGTTTGGGCTAGTAAAGTTTTTCCACATCCTGTTGGTCCAACTAATAATACGTTGGATTTTGCTAATTCTACTTCTTTACCACTTTTTGCTTCATAATTTAATCTCTTGTAATGATTATGAACTGCAACTGACAAAACTTCTTTTGCATATTTTTGACCAATAACATAATCATCTAATACATTGCAGATTTCTTTTGGCGAAGGAACGCCCTCTTGATATTTGACTAAAGAATCTTTATTTTCTTCCTTAATAATATCCATACATAATTCAACACACTCATCACAAATGAATACTGTCGGACCTGCAATAAGTTTTTTAACTTCGTGTTGACTTTTTCCACAGAAGGAACAGTAAAGTATATTTTTATTATTTTTATTACTCATAAATTTATAAACGAATCAATTGATTGACCTTAATATATATGACTGATCATAGGCAAGCGTGGGTTGTGGATAAAACTATATGTTGGGGGTTAGTCTCTTCTTTCTACAACTTTATCTATCAATCCAAATTCTTTTGCCTCTTGAGGTGTCATGAACTTGTCTCTCTCAAGAGCATTTTTTATTTCTTCAACGGTACGTCCAGTATGCTTTGAATAAATTTCATTCAATCTCTTTTTTAATAACATAATTTCATTTGCATGAATTTCAATATCAGTTGCTTGTCCCTGGAAACCAGCAGAAGGTTGATGAACCATAATCCTAGAATTTGGAAGAGAAAATCGCTTTCCATTTTCCCCTGCTGCTAAAAGAAAAGAACCCATGGAAGAAGCCTGCCCAATACACAGCGTAGAAACCGATGGTTTAATATATTGCATCGTATCATAAACTCCAAACCCAGCATTCACCAATCCACCTGGACTATTAATATAAAAGAAAATTTCCTTTTTAGGATCTTCGGATTCTAAAAATAAAAGCTGTGCTGTTATTAAAGTTGCAACATTGTCATTAATCGGGCCTACTAAAAAAATTATTCTTTCCCTTAAAAGTCTAGAATATATATCATAAGCTCTTTCTCCTCGACTTGATTGTTCAACAACCATTGGAATTAGATTGTTCATGTGCTCTTGAATTTTATCTGTCATATAGTGATTCGATGGTTATACAACTAGTAATTACTTTTTGCTAACTTTTTTTCGTTTTCCAGGTTTTTTTGTTATGGCTTTTTGAACTTTTGGGCGTGCTGCACTACTCTTTTTAGATTCTTTATTTTGAGCCAATATAATTTTCTCTGCTTCATCTGTGGTGATATTTTTTTTAGTGGATTTAGCCTTTTCTTTTATCAAAGAAATAATTTTTTCCTCATATATTCCTCCCCTTAAACTCGCAACTGCCGAAGGGTTTTTTTGATAATACTCTGTCACTTGCTTTGCTTGATCGGGCATCATTTGAATTTGTTTCTGAATTTCATTTTTTATTTCTTCCTCATTAACTTTCAAATTATTTTGTTCTCCAAACTCATTTAAAATTAATCCAGTTTTAATTCTTTTTTTTGCTGTCTCCTCATTTGCTTTTTTATTTTTTTCTATTTCTTCGTTTTTTATTCCGTGATTTAGCAGTTCAATTTCCTGTTGAATAAGATTTTCCGGAATTTGAATATTCTGAAATTTATCCAATTGATCGAGGATTTCTTTTTTTGTTATTGTGTCAAGGGTATTTTTATACTGTTCTTGAATCTGTTTTGAAACAATTGTTTTTAAATCATTCAGATCTTTTGCCCCGAGAGTTTTTGCAAGCTCATCGTTAATTATAATTTCCTTTGGACTTTTGATATTTACAATTTTACAAACAAATTTTGCTCTTTTATTTGAATATTCTTTATGAAGATAGTTTTCCGGTAAGGTAACTTCAACAATCTTTTCCTCTTGCTTTTTTATACCAATTAATTGTTTATCAAAATCTTTAATAAATAAATCTTTACCCAAAATAATTTGAGTATTATTTCCTTCACCTCCTTTGAAATCTTTTCCATCAATTGTTGCCTTGTAGTTAAAAATAACTAAATCACCCAGTGTGGCAGCTTCTTCGATCTTCTTGTCTTCAAAATTATTTTGATTTTTAGCAATATCCTTGATTCTTTTATCTGTGTCCATGTTGGTTGTTTTAATTTCATAATTTGTAATTTTAATTTCCTCTATTCCTTTAATTTTTATTTTAGGCAATTGTTCAACATGGATTGTGTATTCTAAATCCTTGTCTTCTCCATATTTTTTAAGATCTATCTTGGGTTGTCCCGCAACCTTTATTTTTTTATCTTCTAAAGCTTTACTTGAAGACTCTTTCAAGACTTTGTCGAGAACTTCACCATAAACTGCTTTTCCAAATTGTCTTTTTAGAATTTCTATGGGAACCTTGCCAGGTCTAAATCCTTTCAAATTGACCGTTTTTTTTAATTCCTCAAATCTTCCAACCATTTGGTCGTTAATTGTTTTTTTATCAACAATAACTCTTAGATCGATCTTTAATCCTTTTTTGGAATCTACTGTTACTTTCATAATTATTTGGTGGGCAAGAAGAGACTCGAACTCTTAAACCTTACGGTACTAGTTCCTAAGACTAGCGCGTATACCAATTCCGCCACTTGCCCAAAATTTTACAACTTTATAAATTATTTATTACTTTTTAGGAAGTGTAGCATTTAAAATAAATGCTAATAATCCTGCAGGAATCAATCCGGTTGTTAACAATAATTTTAATTTAATTCCAAAATCTGGTATATGAGCAACAAATTGAGGAAGTAAAGACATACCAATACCAAAAGAAAGTGATAAAGCTAATATTAATATATTTCTTTGATTCATTTGTGACTGAGAAATCAACTTAATACCAGCTGCAGTTATTAAGCCAAACATAATGATGGCTGCTCCTCCTATTACCGATTCTGGCATTGCGGCAATAATTCCTCCAAGTTTTGGAAACAAACCTAATAAAATTAAAATAACACCAGCAACCGTGCCAACATGTCTGCTAATAACTCCTGTGAAGGCTACTAGACCGGCATTTTGTGAGTAGGAAGTATTCGGCATAGCGTTAAAAATTGATCCAAAAGCTGTACCAAGTCCATCAGCCATTATTCCACCCGACAACTCTTTATCAGTAGCTTCCCTATTAGCTCCTCCCATTGTTGTAGCACTTATGTCTCCAATAGTTTCTATTGTAGTTACGATAGCCATAAACAACATCAGAACAACAGCTGCGGTATCCCACGCAATTCCATATTGAAAAGGCATTGGCATAGCAAACCAAGCTGCGGAAGTTATTTTTCCATAATTAATCATTCCCATCAACATCGCAACTATGTAACCAGCAACCATCCCGATTAAAATAGAAGCCGAGGATACCATTCCTTTTCCCTTTTGATGAGCAATAAGAGCAACAATTAAAACAGTAAAAGCTATAATTAGATGATTGGCATTTCCGAAAATTTCTGGTTTGTTGTTCAATAGCCATCCACCACCACCTGCATACATGAATCCAACTTTAAGAAGACTAACACCAATCATTAACACAACAATTCCCGTTACTAATGGCGGAAACATATGTCTAATCGGTTTTAACATTCTACCAATCCACATTTGAAAAATTCCACCCACAAACGCTGCTGTAAAGACAACTCCCAAACCTACTTTGGCAAAGGGTGCCATTACTGGAATGAAGGCAAAACTTGTTCCTTGAATTATTGGAAGTCTTGATCCAATATTTTTGTATCCTACGGTTTGTATTATAGTAGCTACACCGGCAACAAATAATGCCATTTGAATTAAAAAAATCTTTTCATCGGTCGTTTGACCAAAAATGCCAGCTATAATTATCGGAACAGTAATGTTGCCAGCAAACATTGCGAGTACATGCTGAATTCCCAAAGGGATCGACTTATTCAATGGCAACTTTTTGTCACTGCCACTTCTGCCCCTCAATTTTTTCTTAGCCATAAACGGAAAGATATCCAAATAAGCTTCATTTTCAAGAATTATATTTACTTTATTATTGGCAACTAACTTGCTTTTTTATTGAAATATCAACAATTTTTCTGCTAATGCAATTGAATAATGTCAAGAAAACCAAAAGTTGGATATTTAGTTAATTTTAAAAAAGCAAAATTACCTACTAAACAAAGATTAGTAGGCAAGTATTCAATTCTAGAACCAGTTGATGTTAAAAAACATGCAGAAGATCTTTATAAAAATTATTCAAAAGATAAAAAAAATTTGATTTGGACCTATCTTCCTTATGGTCCATTTAAGAATATAAATCTATTCAAGAAATGGTTGAAAAGTTTTTGTCTAAATAATGATCCTTTTTTTTACGTAATTTATTCAAAAGGTCATAGAACCTTTTGCGGGATGGCAAGTTATTTACGTATGACAGCTGATCACGGTAATATTGAAGTAGGTCATATAAATTATTCGCCTTTGCTTCAGAATACGGTTGAAGGAACTGAAGCGATGTATTTGATGATGAAAAATGCTTTCGATAAATTGGGTAATAGACGTTATGAATGGAAATGTAATAATTTAAATTTACATTCAAAAAAGGCAGCAAGGAGGCTGGGATTTAAGTTCGAGGGTGTTTTTAGACAATCATTCATAGTAAAAAAACGCAACAGAGATACTGCTTGGTTTTCAATTATTGATAAAGAGTGGAAAGAATACAAAAAAAAATACAAAAGATATTTAAAAAGATCTAATTTTAATGAAAAGTTAATTCAAAAGAAAAAGTTAAGATTATTTTAGTTTTTCAAATAATTTTTTCTTCCATTTTCATTCATAAAGTCTGATTGTGTCTGAAATCACATTGCTTGCAATTTTTTCTGTAGTTAGATTTTTTTTAGTATAATCAATCATCTTTCTTTTTATCTCGAATAATTCAGGATAATTATTGATTAAAGCCGTACTATCATATTTTTTTTTGAACAAATTAAGAAAATATAGAAAAAATTTTTCAGTTGATAAAAATTTCATTTTATAAATATTTGTAGGAAAAAATTGATTAAGAATCCATGAATACTGAATAAAAACTTCAGAAAGTAATTTCTTTGGCAAATTTGTTAAAGTTTTTTCAGGGCATTTATCAATATTTAAAAATAAAGGTATGCACCCATTCATTAAGATTTCATAATGCATTAATGAATCCCACCCCATTTTTTTATAGGTAAGAGCGAATACACTATTTTGGTAGCTTTGATAATAGTCTTGTTCATTTTCATATATGTAAGTTGAATACTTGCCGGGTATTAACGGAGCTAATATATTTAATGGTTTTGGATTTATCGTGTGGACAATTTTTTCTTTTGGTATAGCAAAACTTATTGGATAAACATTCTTAATGTTGTCTGAAATTAATTCTCTTTTAAAGTAAACTCCTTTGCCCATCATTTTGATGAGCTTCTCGTTGACAAATGGACTATCACTCCCATCAACAATTATAATTTTACTTTTAGAGTTTATAACTTTGTCAAAAAAAAGTTGCGGATTGTTTGTAATGTTATTCATGGATTTTTCGAAATCAATTGAACCAAATATTATAAAATCAAAATAATTTGTCTTAATTTTATTTTTTATATCTGTCCTATCAATTTGTTGATAATTTGATAATAAATTATAGAGTGTAAACCCTTTGCCCCAAAGATTACTAATATCATAATTTCTTTTTTTTACTTCATCACGATACATGTGCCAAACTCCAGGATAATCTATTACACTATTTCCGTATATCTCACGCAATCCATGCAAAACTATGTCATTCATATAATCATTTTGTTCACTATCCTGATTCACATTTGAATTGCCAATAAAAAGAATTTTCATTTTATAATAAAAAAATGTTTTTTCCTTAAGAATATTTTTCTTTTGTTCTCAACCTTCTTAATAATGAAATAAATTTCAAAAAGAAATAATAATGCCAGAAATTACAAGAACACTGATCGCTGTTGTCACGAAAATAAATTTTCCATTATTTTCTTTTCGATTGTTCTCTCTTAATCTTCTCATTAATTTTTGTATATTTCCGCTGCCAGATCTCTGATTCGTTTGCATATTTAATTAAGGATGGATATTTTAATCTATGTTTCCTTTCTTAGACATTTTTGAAATTTCAATATTTAAACATGTGAAAAATATTAAATCAATCAAGAATTGTAATTTGTAGACCAGATTTTCTTTGGTTAATATCAGGTATATGGGCAAAAAAATTTCAAAAAAATCACCAGTGAGTTGATTTAGCTTCTAAGAAGCTTGTTTTCTGGATCATGTAAAGGTTGCATTTCAATACTGCTTTCATACTTTGTTTTTTCCACTTCAATTTCCAAAGACTTACCGATGAGCATATTAAGTTCCAGATCTGAATTAATGTAACCAAATGCCATATTTTTTTTATAATTAAAAGAGTAATTTCCTGAAGTGGTCCTTCCAATAATTTTACCTTCATTCAAAATTGGCTCATCATGAAGTAAAAGGGGGAAGCCAGACTTGCTATCTTTTAAGGTGAGCATAGCAAGTTTCTTTTGAGGTTGTTGATTTTTTTTTTTAGCTAGAGCTTCTTTGCCAATAAAATCTATATTTTTTTTAAAACTTACTGTAAATTTTAGTCCTGCTTCAAACGGATTCTCCTCCGGTGTAATATCATGCCCCCAATGTAAGTATCCTTTCTCCATTCTTAATATATCCATAGCATGAACTCCTGCATGACAAATTTGGTATTTTTGCCCTTCATGAATAATTTTTTCATAAATTATCTTTGCATTTTCTATGGGAAAATATAGTTCCCAGCCCAACTCGCCAACATAGGACAATCTTTGTGCCCAAACTGTTATATTCGTAATTTTAATATTTTTACTTGTTCCAAATGGAAAATCTTCATTGTCAAAATATTTGCCCGCTATATCGGTCATCAAGCTTCTACTTTTAGGACCGAACACACCAAGACAAGCATAATCTTCTGTCACATCTTTAAATTCAACATCTGGATCTAAATGTTTAAGAATATGATGCTTATCATGCTCTCTAACTGCAGCAGAACTTATAATTCTAAAATAATTTTGATCCAAACAAACAACAGTTAAGTCAGCTTCTATTCCGCCATCTTTATTCAACATTTGGGTATAAGTTGTTCTACCTTTTTCACTTTTAATATTGGCTGCACAAATGCGTTGAAGTTCTATATGAGCTTTTGGGCCTTTTAGTTCAAATTTAGAAAATGGAGTTAAATCAAATAAACCAACATTTTTCCTCACATTGATCGTTTCATATTCAGCGGACGGATACCAATTTTGATAGTTATAACTATACTTGTATTTTGCTTCAGCTCCATTTGTTGCAAACCACATAGGACGTTCATAACCTGCCACTGCTCCAAAACATGCGCCAGCCCTCTTTAATTCTTCATGATAAGGAAGTAGTTTTTGATTTCTTGACGTTTTGTGTTGTTTATAAGGCCAGTGCATTCCATATAAATCTCCCAAGGTCTCAGTAACTCTTTCCATAATAAACTTTTTTGATGAATGAAATTTTTCAAATCTTCTGATATCCTCATTAAATAAATCTTCATTAATACTACCATTCATCATCCATTCGGCCGTAACTCTTCCAGCTCCTCCAGCGGTTGCAATGCCCATGCTGTTAAAACCACAACAAACATAAAAATTTCTAACTTCAGGAACCTCTCCTAAAAGATAATTTGTGTCAGGAGTAAATGACTCGGGTCCAGAAAAAAACTTCCTAATTCCCGTTTTTTCCAAAATTGGTAATCTTTTTATTGCAGCTGATAAAAAAGGTTCAAAGTGTTCAAAATTTTCAGGAAATTCACCAAATGAAAAATCATTAGGAATTTTATCTAAATTTTTAAAGGCATTTTTTGCATTAGGCTCAAATACTCCTACTAACAATTTTCCAGCATCTTCTTTTAAATACAAACAGGCATCAAAATCACGCAACACTGGTAATTTTTTCGGTAAATCTTTCATTGGCTCCGTTAATATATAAAAATGTTCATTTGGATATAGCGGTACACTAACGCCAACTTCCTCGGCTATCTGTCTAGACCACATACCAGCGGTAAGAACTATAAATTCGCAGTCGATCACCCCTTTGGCTGTTTGAACTCCTGTTATTCTTTTGTTTTTTATTAAAATTTTATCGACTAGACATTTTTCAATTATTTTAGCTCCTTCCATTTTTGCAGCCTTGGCTAAAAGATTTGTGATACCCACAGGATCTGCCTGACCATCCAAAGGCATATGAATTCCACCGACAATATTTTCTTCATTAATTATTGGATAAAGTTCTTTGATTTTTTTAATGTCCAAAACTTCAACATTAACATCAAATAATTGTGCTGTAGTTGCTTGTCTTAATAATTCTTGAAATCTTGATTTTGTTGTAGCAATCGAAACGGATCCGTGTTGTTTTAAACCACTTGAAAGTTCAGTTTTTTTTTCTAATTCCTTATAAAGGTCTAATGAATATTTTCTGAGCTTGGTAATTGTAGCTGTGGTTCCTAATTGACTAAGCAAACCTGCTGCGTGCCAAGTTGTACCTGAAGTCAATTGATCTCTTTCTAACAAAACGATGTCTTTCCAACCCTGTTTGGCCAAATGATATGCAACTGAACAACCTGCTATACCGCCACCTATAATTACAACTTTTGTGGTTTTTGGTAACTCTTTTTCCATTAAAATATGCTAACTAATTTGCTAACGCTTCACTAGGAGAAATATATTTGTAGCCAAAGGCATCTGCCACCGCTTTATAGGTAACTTGACCTTTGTAAATATTTAATCCCGCTAAAAAATTTTTATCTTCTTTAAGAGCTTTTTCGTAACCTTTATCAGCTAGTTCAACAAGATACGAAAGTGTTGCATTATTTAAGGCAAAGGTCGAAGTTCTTGGAACTCCACCTGGCATATTTGCTACACAATAATGAACGACATTTTCCACAATATATGTTGGGTTGGCATGAGTGGTAGGTTTGCTGGTCTCTACACAGCCACCTTGGTCAATAGCAACATCCACAATAACAGAACCCCTTCTCATGATTTTTAACATATCTTTCGTGACCAACTTTGGAGCTTCAGCGCCTGGAATTAACACTCCACCAATTAGAAGATCACATTCTGAAATTAATTTTCTTAAATCAGTTTTATCGCTTTGTATTGGAATTATTGTATCTCCAAAAATTTTCTTTAGTTCTTCTAGTCGTTGAGAAGATTTATCTACAATATATACTTTTGCTTTCATTCCTGTTGCAATCAAAGCGGCATTTTCTCCAACTACCCCTCCTCCAAGAATAACCACTGTTGCTGGATTTACTCCCGGAGCTCCTCCCAATAATAATCCTCTGCCTTTTTGCGTCTTTTCTAAAGAATGAGCTCCTGCTTGAACAGACATTCTCCCTGCTACGGCGCTCATAGGGGCCAAAAGTGGTAATCTACCATTGTTGTCGGTAACTGTTTCATAAGCAATACATACTGATTTTGATTTTATTAAACCCTCTGTTAATTCTTTTGCAGCTGCAAGATGTAGGTACGTAAAAATAATTTGATTTTCTCTAATCATTGCTACCTCGTTGCTTAACGGCTCTTTGACTTTTACGATTATTTCAGAGTCATTAAAAATATCTTCTGCCTTATCAACAATTATAGCGCCCGCTTTCTTGTATTGATCATTATAAAAACCAGCTTCAAATCCACCGTTATTTTCAACTAAAACTTTATGTCCTTTCGAGGTAAGAATTTTGGTGCTAGACGGGGTTAAACCAATTCTGGTTTCCTGTGGTTTAATTTCTTTAGGAACTCCAATAATCATGATTACTTTTGCATATAATTTTTGATACCAGTTCGAAGCTTCTCAAAAATTTCATCAATATGCTTTTTTTCACATATAAAAGGAGGAGCGATAATTAAACAATCCCCCGTTGCTTTAAAATTAACACCAGCTTCATAGCACGCTTTAAAACATTCGTATCCAGCTTTTCCAGGTCTTTCAGATAATTTCATATCAATGCCACCCATCATTCCATAACCTCTAATATTAGATATACAGTCAAGATCTTTTAAAGAGAACAAGCCATCCAAAAAATAAGGAGAAAGTTTTTTTGCTCGACTGAATATATCTTCTTTTTCAAAAATATCTTGTACCGCAAGAGCTGCTGCAACAGCTATTGGAATACCAGAATAAGTATATCCGTGAAACAGTTCAACTGCACCTTTTGGCGATGCATCCATTACAGCATCATAAATTTCTTCCTTAACAGCAACTGCCCCCATTGGTACAACTCCGTTGGTTGTAGCTTTCGCCATAGTAATTATATCCGGTGTCACTCCAAATTCTTGAGATGCAAATGCTGAACCCATTCGACCCCATCCCGTTATAACTTCGTCAAAAATTAAAATAATTCCATGTTTGTCACAAATTTCTCTCAAACGTTTTAAATAGCCCTTTGGAGGAACCAAACTACCAGTGGATCCAGCTGTTGGTTCTACAATGCAGGCTGCTATATTTTCTGCACCAAAATTTGTTGCAATGCGTTCCAAGTCATTTGCTAATTCAGCACCTGTTTCTGGTTGACCTCTAACAAATTTATGTTCAGGAAGATCAGTATGACGTATGTGAACAACTCCTGGTATCAAAATACTAGCAAAAGTCTTCACATTATTAATCATTCCTCCAACCGAAGTTGCTCCAATGTTCATTCCATGATAGGCTCTCTCTCTTCCAACAAAACGAAATTTTTGCCCTTGTCCTTTTGCTTTATGATATGCAATTACAATTTTAATCGCCGATTCAACAGCTGATGAACCACAAATTGTATAAAAAATTCTATTTAGGTCACCTGGGGTATGTTTTGCAATTTTTGCTGCTAGCTCAAATGAGCCTCCAAAACCTTGTTGAAAGGGCTGAACATAATCTAGCTGCTCTAATTGATTTGTGACTGCATTAATAATTTCTTTTCTGCCGTGGCCCAAAGGATTGCAGAACAATCCTGAGCTTGCATCAATATGTGTTCTTCCATGATGATCTTTCAGATAGACACCTTTTGCCTCTATTATTAATCTTGGATTGTCCTTAAAATTTCTATTGGATGTAAAAGGCATCCAATGTTCTTGTAAAGAATTGGGTATTTTTATTGTGTCTGTTCTGTTCATTATTTTTTTCGAAAAATTTTATTTGTTTGCTATACAATCTATCACTACTGCAAAAACTACCAATTTAAATTTTGATCCAGCATAATTCAAACTTTTAAATACAACTTTAAGTAGCATTTTATTTCGTTTTACAAACCTCCGCTTTTGATCTTAAATACATGACATAACTTAATAATTATTAAGAGGAAAATATGAAAAAGATAATAAGTTTATTTCTTGGAGGTATGGTTGCTTTAACATTGTCAGTATCTGCTTTTGCTGCTGCTGATCAAGTTAGAGTAGCATTCTTCTTAGAATGGGCAACTCCAAACCAAGAAGCTAAAGTTAAGAAAGTTTTTGACGATGCTTTAGGAGTTCCTGTTAAGTGGACAAACTTTGCAACAGGTGGGGAGATGACAGAAGCTATGTTGTCTGGAGATATTGATATTTCTTACTCACAAGGTTTAACACCTTTTGTAAATGCTGTTAATGCTAAAGCGCCTATCAAACTTGTGGATATCGCAGTTACATATGGAATGGGCGGTACAACTTGCGTTGTATCTAATGCATCAGGTATTACAAAAGCGAACGCTGCTCAGTTAGAAGGCAAAAAAGTTGCTGTTCCAGTGGGAACTATGGCTGACTACGTTTTCAAAGAAACAATGAAAGTTATCGG
>CEQE01141626.1_pt1 | contig 18170 bp, 17 predicted proteins | sample 356201 | NCBI WGS metagenome assembly CEQE01 (sample SAMEA2619970, study PRJEB7988) | marine metagenome | biome: marine biome (ENVO:00000447); feature: mesopelagic zone (ENVO:00000213) & marine oxygen minimum zone (ENVO:01000065); material: "saline water (ENVO:00002010), including plankton...
GTCTCGACCTCCTTGAGGATTTCATCCGGGAGACGCTTCCGGCGGACGTTTTCTGGTTGGAAGAGATGGTCAAGGCGGACCTCGACGCCTATCGCTCGATTCGACGAATCCAGGAAAGACTCGGTTCGACGGCGCTCCTGGTGTGCGGAGAGGTGGACGAAGACTATCCCATGGGCGATGTGTACCGCGACCTCGTGGAGGGTCGCCTAATCGATGGCTACCAACCAGACATCGTCTGGCACGGTTACGTACGATGGAACGAAATCCAACGGCTGCTCGAAGGCGCCGGCGTGAGGTGTGTGCCTCATTGCTTCCATAACGGCAACTATGGCAGGCGGGCGTCCCTGATTTGGGGAGCGGCTTCGGAGAGCTTCGTTTCGATCGAGGATGAACGGATTGCGCCAAACGTCTACCGGCAGGATGCATTCACGTTCGAGAACGGGTCCTACGCCGTTGCCGACGCACACGGCCTGGGTTTGGAAGTGGACGAGGAGATATTCCAGAGCCGTTATGCGAGCAACGAGGTTAAGATTAGCGTCTAGGCAACACTGGGATTCTGAGAGTCACGCCGGATAAGGGTGACGACCCGAGTAAGCGGCGCGCAGCATTTGATCGCAAGCCGTATGCTCGACCGCACACTTTGCGACCGTCTTCGTAACGCGACAGGAGAAACCATTGAAAGTCATCGATCTCAAAACCATGGTCGTCGAAAACGAGCCCCCGTACAGAGGCGGCAAGTACCTCTTGTTCTTGGAACTCAAGACCGACGAGGGCGTTGTCGGTTACGGCGAGCGAATTACCGGGAACACTTACTCGCGCAATCTGGGAGATCTGAAGTCGCAGATCAGCTTGATCGAGGAGATGGGTCGCCAGTACGTCGTCGGTGAAGATCCGTTCAACATCGAGCGGATTTGGGACCGGATGTACGCTTCTCGGCACGACTTTCGCCACCCCAGTCTCCACGCGACGCCGGTTCTCAGCGCGTTCGACATGGCGCTTTGGGACATCGCCGGCAAAGCGACCGGCCAGCCGATCTACAACCTGCTGGGTGGGAAGTATCACGATAAGCTCCGTGCCTACGCGTACATGCCCAACCGAGGTTTCCGGGAACATCCGGAGCGTGCGGGAGAGGTCGCCGTGGAGTTGATCGAGGCCGGGAATTCAGCCTGCAAGCTCGACCCGTTCATGCCGGAGTACCCGATCCCTCGGGACATTCCTCTGTGGGAGATCGAACACGCGGCCAAGATATTCGAAAGCATCCGTGATGCCGTCGGCGCCCGCATAGAAGTGGGCATCGGGACGCACGGTCAACTGACGACATACAGCGCGCTTCGTGTCGCCGATTATCTCGAGCCGTACCACCCGTTCTGGTTCGAAGAGCCGGTCGCGCCTGAGAACGTCGACGAGATGGCCCGGGTCGCCGCCCATACGAGCATACCCATCGCCACCGGCGAACGGCTGGTCACCAAGTACGAATTCTCGCAGGTGCTCGAAAAACAGGCGGCCCAGATCATCCAGATGGACGTCGGCCAGTGCGGAGGAATCCTGGAAGCGAAGAAGATCGCGGCCATCGCTGAGGCACACTACGCGATGATCGCTCCCCACATGGCCTGCGGGCCGATCGCCGCGGCCGCCGCAATCCAAATCGACACATGCTCGCCGAACTTCCTCATCCAGGAAGCGAATCTGGGGCCGCTACACGGCACGATCTTCAAGGAACCTCTCGCCTTCGAAAACGGCTACATCACGCCGCCGACCGGGCCGGGTCTCGGCGTGGAGTTCGACGAGGACGTGCTGAAGCGGCATTTGGTCGAGTAGGTCCGGTCTAGTGGCGATCAACAATCTGCGTGGAACCGACTTTGTCTCGCCATTCTTGCTGAGCCCGTCCGCCTTAGGCGGAAAGAATCTCGTCGATCGCCTCACGCGGCGCCTTCGCGGTCCCAGATACTTCGATTCGCTCAGTTTGGCGAGGCGTCGTGAGCACAATGTATTAATTTGACGACCATTAGAGTGGGCAGGAAACCAATCATGAATACGACGTTTCGAGGTGTGAAATGAAAGTCGGTTTTATCGGTCTCGGAATCATGGGCTCGAGCATGGCCACTAACGCCATAAAGGGCGGATTCGACCTGGTCGTCCACGACATACGACGTGAGGCCGCGATCCCTCATCTCGAAGCGGGCGCCGTGTGGGCGGACACGCCGCGCCAGGTGGCCGAACAGTGCGAGGTGATCTTCACGTCGCTCCCGGGGCCGGTCGAGGTCGAGGCGGTGGTGCTCGGAGGCGACGGCGTCATCGAAGGCATCGCCGAAGGGAGCACTTACTTCGACTTGAGCACCAGTTCGCCAGCGTTGATTCGCAGGATCCACGAGGTTATGGCAGAGAAGGGCATCGATGTGCTTGATGCGCCCGTCAGCGGCGGACCCGAAGGGGCGAGGACCGGTAATCTGTCGATATGGGTCGGCGGAGACAAAGCCCTTTTCGACAAGCACAAGCACGTGCTCGATTCCATCGGAGACAAGGCGTACTACGTCGGTCCCATCGGCGCGGGGGCCATCACGAAGCTCGTGCACAACTGCGCCGGGTACATCTTCCAGTGCGCCATCGCTGAAGTGTTTACCATGGGCGTCAAAGCCGGAGTGGACCCAGCCGCGCTGTGGCAGGCCGTCCGGAAGGGAGCCAATGGACGGCGAGGACCGTTCGAGAGCATGGCCCAGCACTTCTTGCCCGGGAACTACGATCCGCCCGACTTCGTCCTTCGTCTCGCCCGCAAAGACGTTGACCTCGCCGTGGCCGTAGGGCGTGAGAACGACGTCCCGATGCGTCTGGCGAACATGGCCCTGCAAGAGATCACTGAGGCCATCAATCGCGGTTGGGGCGCCCGGGACTCCCGCATCTTCATGAGCCTCCAGGAGGAGCGAGCAGGAGCTGAAGTTCGAGTCGCGGAAGATGTTCTTCGCGAGATCCTGGCGGCGGATGGAGACGCATGATGAATGACGATTTCTCGGTCGGCGCCGTGAAGATCGGCGCGGTCCTCGACATGATCCCGCCGCCCAGAGCGGCCAGCGATTTCTTCCCGGATGTGACCGAGGAAGACTGGGCGCCATACCGAGACGACGTTCTGGTCGATGGAAAGGTGCAACTCTACTACGGCCACTTCTTCGTCCGATCTCAAGGCAAGACCATCTTGGTCGACACAGGCATGGGGCCGGGTCCACATCCGACTCGGGGCAATCGCAAGGGCGACCTCCTCAACGAGTTAGCCAGGCATGGAGTTCAACCAGGCGACGTGGATGTGGTCGTCCACACACACCTCCATGCGGACCACGTTGGCTGGAACCTTGATCGGTCAGGGGCGACGACCCGGCCTTATTTCCCGAACGCCCGGTACCTCGCTCCGAAGACGGACTGGGACCACTTCATCCGATCCGAAAACTTGCCAAACGCGCCCTGGGTCCGAGATTCGGTTATCCCATTGGACGAACTGGGCATCCTCGACTTTTTTGACGGCGAGCATGTCATCACGAACGAGATAACGACTCTGCCGACTCCCGGGCACCACCTCGTTCTGGTCAGCTCTCAGGGTCAGAGAGCGATGATCGTCGGCGACGCCCTGCATAGCAAGGTGCAGGTGACGGAGCCCGGCTGGTGCGCCGGCGTCGACACCAACAAGGCTGACAGCACGCGCAGCCGCGAGGATCTGCTGCAACGGGCGGAGTCGGGGGACTACATCGTCGCGTCGGGCCACTTTCACCCTGACGAGCACGTCGGTCGAGTGGTGCTTGCGGAGGGACGGCGATACTGGCAGTCATTGTAGCGTCGTGATTGACCGAGTCGAAGCTGACCAACAGCCTGGCGGTGATCGGCGGATGAGGTTTTCCGATCGGGGGAGGATTGAGATGACCCAACAGTACCGAGCGGACCACATCGGCAGTTTGCTGAGGCCTGAAGGCGTCAAGAAAGCCCGCCGAGACTACCTGGAAGGCCGCATCGGCCGAGGACGCCTCGTCGAAGCCGAGGATCGCGCCATCCTCGACGCCTTGGACCGACAGCGTCATATCGGACTGGACGTGTACACCGATGGTGAATTCAGACGTTCAAGCTTCCAGAACGACCTTGCGGAGTCGATCGAAGGTTACGTCGAGTCTGAGAAACCGTCAGTAGTGCGTATCTGGCGAGGTCCGGGCGGCGACCCACAGGAGCAGGGAACCAATCTCGTTGTGGGAGGCAAGCTCAAGCAGGCAAGGAGGCTAACTGACGCGCAGACGGCGTTTCTGAAGCAAAATGCGCCCGGTCCCATCAAGATGACCGTGCCGAGTCCCAATCAGTTTCCAGCCATCAGCTTTCAACCCGGGGTTACCGACCAGTTCTACGCCACGCGCTCCGATCTGCTGTGGGAGATCGTCAACATCATCAAGGCCGAGATCTCGAACCTCGCCCAAGAGGGTGTGCCTTATATCCAGATCGACGCCCCCAGGTACAGTTACTTCGTAGACGACACCTGGCGGCGCCATCTTGAAGACCTTGGACAGGACCCGGAAAAGGCGTTTGAGGAGGCGGTCGATGCCGACAACGCCTGCCTTGAAGGGGCGCAAAGAGAAGGCGCAACATTTGCCATGCACATCTGTCGCGGCAACAATCAGAGCAAGTGGTATGCCCAGGGAGGCTACGAGCCTATCGCCGAGCGATTGTTTGGCTCGCTCAACGTCGATCGGTTCCTGCTCGAATTCGACACGGAGCGGGCAGGGTCGTTCGAGCCGTTGCGGTTCATCCCGGACGGCAAAATGATCGGGCTCGGTTTGGTGAGCAGCAAGGATCCGACGTTGGAAGATCAGGACGCACTCTTGCGCCGGATCGATGAAGCGGCCCGATACGTTCCTGTGGAGCGGCTCTCATTGAGCCCCCAATGCGGCTTCGCGTCGACCGAGGCGGGCAACCTCTTGACGGAGGATGAGCAGTGGCGAAAGCTGGAGTTGGTCGTCGAAACAGCCCGCAAAATTTGGGGATGATCGACCTAGTGTTCCGGAGTGTAGGTTGGCTCAGCGCGGAGTATCAAGATGAAACGAAGCACCGACCGTATCCTTACGACCCACACGGGCAGCCTGCCGCGGCCTCCTGATCTATTGGCCATGATCGAGGCGAAGGACGACGGCGAACCGTACGATGAGGCGGCCCTGGCCCAGAGGGTCCGGACCGCCGTCGCCGAGGTCGTCCGGAAACAGGTCGACTCCGGCGTCGACATAGTCAGCGACGGCGAGATGGGCAAACCGAGCTTCGCGACCTACGTGAAGGACAGGTTGAGCGGTTTCGGCGGCGAAAACCCCGAGCCGCGAGTCTTCGCCGACCGGGCAGAGTTTCCCGCCTGGGCTGCGTTGGCCGCTCGGAGCCGGCTCGCCGCCGACACCAGACCGGCGTGCGACGGGCCGCTCGCGTGGAAGGACAAGGCCGCAGCCGAATCGGACATCTCCAACATGAAGGCCGCCGTTGAGTCCGAGAACCCTGTGGATGCGTTTGTGCCGTCCGCGTCTCTCGGCATCATCGCCGAGATAATGGTCAACGAATACTACCCCAGCGAAGAGACCTATTTATACGCGTTGGCGGACGTCATGAAAGAGGAGTACCAGGCGATCACCAACGCCGGTCTCGTACTCCAGATCGACGCTCCCGACGCGGCGATGGGACGGCACTCGCAGTTTTGGGACAGGCCTCTGGCAGACTTTCGGAGCGCCCTCGCACTCCGAATAGAGGCGCTCAACCACGCCCTTGCCGGCATTCGTGAAGAGCAAGTGCGCTTTCACATCTGCTGGGGCAACTACGAGGGGCCGCACAACCACGACGTACCGCTGGGGGACATCGTCGACCTTGTGTTGAAAGTCCGAGCGGCCGCATACTCGGTCGAGGCCTCGAATCCGCGACACGCCCACGAATGGCAGGTCTGGCAAGACGTGAAGCTTCCGGCAGGCAAGGTGCTCATCCCCGGAGTCGTTGATTCGACCACCAACTTCATCGAACACCCGGAGGTCGTGGCACAGCGGATACTGCAGTACGCCAAGATCGTAGGCCGCGGGCAGGTTATCGCGGGAATGGACTGCGGCTTCGGAACGTCCGCAGGGGCGCCAAGGGTCGATCCCGAAATCATGTGGGCCAAATTCAATGCCATGGCAGAGGGCGCCGAGATAGCAACGAAACAGCTCTGGGCATAGCCCGGATTGACTGCGGGCACGGATGTGCGACGGCACAGGGAGTTGAAGGAGAGGCGGGCATCAGGCGGAGCACTGAACGAATTCTCACGACCCACGCCGGAAGTCTGGCTCGGCCAGCCGACCTTCGAGAGATGGTGATCGCCAAAAATGGCGGCGAGCCTTATGACGAGGCCGCCCTGGCCGGACGCCTGCGAAGCGCGGTCATCCAAGTCGTCCAACAGCAGGTCGAATCCGGCCTCGACAGCATCAACGACGGAGAGTTCAGCAAGTTCAACTTCACGAGTTACGCCCGAGAACGCCTCAGCGGGCACGAGCAACGAACTGCTGTGCCGGGTGAGGTCCTGTCGAAGATATACGGCCGAGACGCGCTGGAGTTCCCGGAGTATTTCGAAGGGAGAGGCAATCTTGGTGGAGCCGAGGTCATTTGCACAGGACCCCTCACGTACATCGGCCACACGGCATTGCAGGCCGACATCGACAACTTCAAGGTTGCTCTCCAAGGCGTCGAAGACACGGAAGCTTTTTTGCCGGCCGTCGCTCCCGGCACGATCGAGCACTGGATGGAGAACAGCTACTACGAAAAGGACGAGGATGTCCTCAATGCGATCGCCGACGCGATGCACGAGGAGTACAAGGCGATCACCGACGCTGGCTTCCTGCTCCAGATCGACGACCCGGATCTGGCGGACGCCTGGCAGATTCACCCCGAAATGAGCGTCGCCCAATACCGAGCGTTCGCCGAGCTCCGCATCGAAGCGCTCAACTACGCTCTGCGCGACATCCCCGAAGAGTCGATTCGCTTCCACATGTGCTGGGGGAGTTACCACGGACCCCACGTCTACGACATTGCCCTTACTGACATCATTAACATCATCCTGAAAGTCAAGGCGGTGGGTTACTCAATAGAAGCTTCGAATCCGCGGCACGAGCACGAATGGCGTGTGTTTGAGGACGTCAAGCTTCCTGACGGCAAATCGCTGATCCCCGGCGTCGTCGGTCACGCCAGCGACTTTGTCGAGCATCCCGAACTGATCGCGCAGCGGCTCGTGAGGTACGGGCAGATTGTCGGACGCGAGAACGTTATCGCCGGAACCGATTGCGGGTTGGGCACGAGAGTAGGGCATCCCAAAATCGCCTGGGCAAAATTCGAAGCCTTGGCTGAGGGCGCTGCATTGGCGACGAAGCAGCTTTGGTGATGAGATCTCGATCGGGACACGCAATGTTTCCGGCTGCTGAAAGGCGGCGGCGCAATCTTCCCGTCGTCAAGTCCGCGCGCGACATCGGCTATCGTCTCGCCGTTTTCATGCCCGCCAGTTGTGGCCACGTCACACTCGTTTGACGTTGGTCTGCAATACGAAACCGCATACGCGGATCTACTCGGTTCCTCAGCGCATCACCCTTCTGGGACCCACCAGCCGTCGTCGTCTTGGAGCAGAGCGCGGGTTCGGTTGATCTCACCGGCGTGATACAGATCGTGTTCTATCATCGTCACGATCAGATGATAGGTCGACACCTGGTCTCCCCAGTGGGCTTTGCGTGGCGCTTTCAGCTCCCGGTCGTCTTGCAATTCCGCGATGCAAGCCGTCAGGTAGCTGTGCGCCTCGCCCAGCCATTGGGTTGCGGCCTGAAGCGTGGCAAGCCGTTCTGGCCCTGGGTTGGCAGGAGGGTCTGAGTAGTCCATGTCTGCGCCTTTGAAGCCGTGGTTGGCGTACATGAACTTGAACATCCCAACGTGCAGCGTGATCTCGCGGATCGAACGCTTCGCGCCCATGGGCAACGCATTCCAGGATTCCTCGCGGACCGTGGCCAGGTTGTCGAGCAACGCATGTTCGTTGCCGGCAAACGCCCTTTCCATGAGTCGCGCTAAGATGTCAATCTGCGGTCTTGCCATTTCGCCTGACCCCGCGTCTGCAACCGTCGTTTCCCACGTCAAACCGCGCGCCTACAACGAGCCCGCATTCCCTGACACCGACGATTGTACGGGCGCTCCGGAACGCGGTCAAACAAGGCGGTGTACCTGCCGGCAGCCGTGGTTGCGCTCTCAGGACGCCGACGTTAAGATGCCGATTGACGGCCCAACCCCCAGCACTCGATCGGAGCTGACTATGGCCACCTCGGCAACCTTCTCGCCGCCCGAAGCGACTCAGGGCGCAAAGATGATGTACCTCATCAGGCGCAAACCCGCCACTTCTCGAGAGCAGTTAGTGGCCCATTGGTACGCTAATCACATGCCCAAAGTGATTCAGGGAGCGCGGAATCAGGCCGCGCAAGGCAATCCCCACGCCCTCCGATACATCGTCACGCTCTACGACGCGGACGAAAGCGGCGAGCATGTGTGGGACGGCGTCGCCCAGTTGTTGTGGGACGAGCCTCCGCCAAGGTCGGCGACCCCACACGGAACAACGCCGACGGACTCGTTCCAGCAAGCAGCAGAACCCTACGTACCCTGGGCGACCACCGAGTATGTGGTGATGGAGGGCTCAAACGACCTCAAAGTGGAGCCCTTGACCCTCGACGCGCCGTTCCCCTGCACTCGGTCCGGCTTCTACAAGGTGACCTTCCTTGTGAAGGCCAAAGAAGGCTCGGACTTCGACAAGTTCTTCGCCCATTGGCTGGACGTCCACGCGGCCAACGTGAAGTCCGTGGTCGAACAGGTTGGAGGCTTCAGGTACGTCGTGAACCACAGCATCGACCCCGCGACCGAACCCTACGCCGGCATGGCGGAGATCTACTTCCGCGACGAGGCAGGATGGGCGGGATACCGCGAGCTCATCAAGCCCGACGGCATGGGCGAGTGGGTGGCCGAAAGCCTCATATTAGGCGGCCGAACGGAGATGATCGGCATCCCTTAACCGGGTGTTGGAGCTACTTCTCCGGCGACGAAGCTTAAAAGAAGACGCCGGCATCCTGGAGCTTCTGCATTCGTTTGGTTGACACGCCCAGGATCTCGCCGAGGATGTACTCGTTGTGTTCGCCGATCAACGGTGCCGTGCGGCGGATTTCGCCTTGGGTTTCCGAGAACTTGGCCACTGGCCCCTCTGTTCTTAATGTGCCGATGCTGCGGTCGGGATGCCATGCGTCCACGAAATAGCCGCGGTGTTTCAGTTGCTCGTCGTGCACCATCATGTCGACGACGTTCTCGACGACGGCGGCCTCTATTCGGACGGCTTGAAGCGCCGCCATGGCGTCTTCGGCGCTGCGCTCCTTGGTCCACCGCTTGACCTCTTGCTCCAGCTCGCGCCAGTTCTCCTGCCGGTCCGACAGCAAGGCGAACCGCGGGTCTTCAAGCAGGTCTCGTCGTTCGATGGCTGAGCAGAACACCGGCCATTCTTCTTCGGTGTAGACTCGGATGGCAACCCACCGCTCGTCGCCCTGGCATGGGAACGCGCCCTCCACCGAGGCCGAGGTGTGAGGCAGGCGGTTGCCGTTGGGTTGTGGCTCGGCGCCGTTGGCCGTGTACTCCAGGAACGCGCTGCCCATGACGTGCGTCGTGGACGTGAGCTGCGTGCCGTCGATGTACTGTCCCTCGCCGGTCTCGCTCCGGTGTTCGAGGGCCATGCAGATGGCCGCGGCGCCCTGGAGTCCGGTCGTCGTGTCTCCCCACGAGCCCGCAACCACCGGCACGTCATTCTCGTATCCGGACAGATACGTGTAACCCGACATCGCCTGAGGGATGTGAAAGTGGGAAGCGTAGTCTTTGTAGGGACCGGTCTGACCGAACCCGGACATGCTCAAGCCGATGATGTCCGGGCGGGCTTCGCGCATGTCCTCGAAGGCAAGGCCCCACCTCTTGAGCACGCCGCCCCTGAAGTTCTCGGTCACGACGTCGCTGACCGAGATCAGGTCCTTGATAAGTCCCAGACCCTCCGGATCGCGGGCGTTGATCGTTAGGCTCAGCTTGTTGCGGTTGAAATTGTCGAACGCGCCGTAAGGAAAAGGATCGGGCTGGTCATTGGTTCGATTGACGTAGTTTCGGTGCGGGTCCGGCCGGTTTCGGGCCTCGATTTTGATGACCTCGGCACCCATGTCCGCCAGGGTCCTGGTGCAGAACGGACCCGCCAGCACCCACGTGAAGTCGGTGATTCGAATTTCGGTCAGTGGTCCACTCATGTCGGTCCTCCGGCTTTTATACGCCTAGATGATCCCTTTGCTTGTCAGCGCCGTCAGCTCATCGCCGGAGAGCCCGAGTTCGTCTTCGAACACCGCCTCGTTGTCCTCACCGATCAGTGGCGCCCGCCGGTGCAACGACCAGGGCGTCTTGGTGAGCAAGTAGGGGGCGCCCGAGTAGGTGAACTTTCGGTCCAACTCCGGGTGTTCGACATCGACCCAGTACCCCCGATGCTCGAGTTGAGGGTCGTCAATCACCTCTGGAATCGAATAGACGGCGGCGCACTCAAGGCCCCGCTCCTGGCCTTGTTCGAATATCTCCGTCTTCGTTTTGTTCTTGGTCCAGGCGGAAACAACCTCCACCACATGGTCGAAGTTGGCTCGGCGGTACGTCGGGTCGAGCCACTTTTCGTCGGTCAGATCCTCGGCGACCCCCTCTTCGGTCATCCACTCGACGATTGCGTTTCGATCTCGCCGCCAGCCGATGTTGAAGTGCGCCCAGCCGTCCTTGCAGGGCAGCACTTTGAATCCGAAGCTGTTGATGTGGTCGTTGTCTCTGCGCCCGGAGATCATCTTGTCGCCGACGTAGAACGGCACGTACCCCTCGCCGGTGGACGCGGCGGCTTCCTGCAGCGACACGTCGACGTGCTGGCCTTTGCCGGAGCGCCTGCGACTCAGAATCGCGGACATCGCCGCGCTCAGCGCGTACAGACACGCGGCATGGGAAGCTTGCCTGCCCCAGGGACGTGTCGGAGGTTGCCACGTCCAACCCGTGGTGTACATATAACCGCTGGAAGCCCAGCCGGCAAGGTCTCCGCCCGCGAGACCGGCCCTCGGACCGCTTCGGCCGAAAGCGCTCAACGATACGTAGACCAGACGCGGATTGAGTTGGTGCAGGTCGTCAAATGAGAAACCCCGGTCGTCCATGTAGCGAGGCGGCATGCTCTCGACAACGATGTCCGCGTTTTCGACCAGACGCTTGAAGAGAGCCTGGCCCTCCGGGTCGTCGAGGTCCAGCGTGATGCTGCGTTTGCTGGTGTTGTAGCTCCAGAAGTGGAGGCTTCGTTCCGGGCTTGGCTCGTCTTCGAGGAACGGCCCGATGCCTCGCGTCGCCGCGCCTCCCGGAGGCTCAATACGGGTGACCATGGCCCCCATGTCGGCGAGCATCTTGCCGCACAACTCACCGACGTCGTCCACCACCTCCAGCACGCGCAGGTGGCCGAGGGCGGTGGGACCGGTCTGATTATCAGTCATATGTCACTCCAGATTGGCCGTCGATGGAACACAGTGCTCGCAGGGCCGAAGAAACGCGCTTCCGTCGTAGATTGGGAGCCAGATTACGCGGATCAATCCGAGCGCGATGCGAAGCCCGGTTGATAGGGGAGGAGCGCAACGCCGGAAGAAGCGATTCGGAATTTCTACGCCGGAGCGCCGGCCCTGGGCGTGAAGTTGCCGATCTCCGTCAGGTAGTCGTAGCAGTGTTGGGCGCAGTGTTCGATCGTTTCGTCGCCTACAGGCGACTGGTGGACAGTCACGACACCGTCGTAGCCAATTTCTTCCATCGCGCCGAGAATCTCGACGAAGTCGATCGTGTCAGGCTCGCCGAACACCGCGTCATCGAGGTTGACCCATCCCGGATACCATCGCAAGCTTCGCTTCGAGCCACCGTCCCACATCTTCGTGTTCTTGAGGTAGACGTAGCACAGGTACGGGGCAATGCGTTTGATCGTCTCGCGTCCGACGTCCTGGAGGCACCACACCCAGTTGGTGGTCTCGTAGGTGAGCGCGAAGTTGCGTCGATTGACCCGCTTGACGTACTCGATCGAGCCGTCGACCGTCTCGAACATGCTCTGGCCGTGCGCCATGTGGGTGAGTGTGATGCCGCGTTCCAAAGCTTCGTCGGCGGCGCGCTGGACCCACTTCACGTCCGACCAGCTCTTGATGCACACGCGAAGCAGCCTGGCATCGAAATCCTCGGCCACGTCGAGATGGGGTCCGATGTCGCGCATTGCCAGCGGACCACGTTCGTTGTTCAGCGGAACATCGAAGTCGGCGGTCACCATCGTGGACTTCAGCCCGAGCTTGTCCAGATCGCGCTTGAGTTCAAGCCGGTTTTCTCGCGGCGTTTGCGTTCCCGCAAGTGACGCGCGCATGCAGATGCCGTGGTATCCGATGTCGGCGGCCATCTTAATGAACTCTTCGTTGGTCAGCCGCCCCATCTTGTCCGGGCTTTCCATAACCATGGCCGAAAGCGAAATTTCCAAGGTGTTCCTCCTGTGGTAGCGGGTGGTGCGCAGGCCAAGCCGCCAGTCAGATGGCGAAGGCCTATCCGGAAGGTGTGCTCACCGCGTCAGAATTCAGCCGGAACAATCCGAAAGTAAGGTTCCTAGGCGCGCCTATACTACCCCGCTTCGTAGCTGAGGCGCAAGACTGTAACAAAACTTCACGAATCCTGCGGCTCCGCGTCTCGTCGCTCGGGTTGTCGCGAGTCCGCGAATCACTCAACACTGAGTCGACAGGATCTGATGGTTGTGGGTCGAGGGCGCCCGCTACGAGCCTGGCGCCAGCGCCGTGATCGTTCGGATGTACGCGTCTTTGTCGGGCTCGTTCAGCACCAGCCGGATTTCGGACACTCCGACGTCGAAGAATGCCTCCATCTGTTCGCGGCATTGCCCGGGGTTGCCTAGAATGGTGGTGGCGTCGACCATCTCGTCCGTGACGAGTTTTGCTGCCCCTTCGCGGTCGCGTCCCAGATAGGCCTCGCGAATTTGGTCGGCTTCCTCGCCGAACCCGATTCGATGGAAGTACCGGTGGTAGAAGACGCCCATCCCGCCTATGTAGAAAGCGATGTGGGGCCGCTCCCGATCGCGGGCTGCCGGAACGTCGTCGGTGACGTAGACCGAGACCTGAGGCGAGATCGCGATGTCGTCCATCGAACGCCCGGCGGATTCCACCCCCTGCTTCAACGGCAACATGGCGGCGTCCTTTCGCGAAGGCGCGAAATAGATCGGCAACCAACCATCGGCAATCTCCCCCGTCATCCGTAGACTGGGCGGACCCAGCGAAGCGATGTAGATCGGGAGGTCCGGGCGATACGGCTTGAACCGAAGCCGAAATCGTTTTGTTTGATAGAACTCCCCGTCGTGGTCCATCCGCTCGCCGCGCATCGCTTTGCGGATGATGTCGATGTACTCCCGCATCCGGGTCACGGGCTTCTCGAACTTCTCGCCGTGAAAGTCTTCGATCACCAGCGCCCCGCTCGACCCAAGCCCCAGGAAGAACCGCCCTTCGGACATGATGTCCATGTTGAGCGCGGTCATCGCGATGTTCGCAGGCGAGCGCGCGAACACCGGGACGATGCTCGTGCCGATGCGGATTCTCGACGTCACCGCCGCCAGTTGCGCCAGCGACGTGAAGGCGTCTTCGCCCCACGCCTCGCCCGTCGACAGGCTGCTGTAGCCTAGGCTCTCAGCCAACACGGCGATCTCTTTAACGTCGTTCCAGGTGCTGCCCGGCGGTCTCGGGCTCATCAATCCTACTTCACCCATAGTGATCGTAATCCTCCATGGCTCGTACGCTGAGCGCGGGCACAAACCAGCGCGTCTTCGTTGCTGACATCTGGCGCCCATTCTACGCCATCGCGGCGGAGTTGCCATAGACCGTGCATCGACAAGCTTCGGCGATTGCCGTTCCGGAAGGCAGCCACTTCACATCGCAAGACCGCCGGACGAACTTACCTCTGTCCCCCGCTCAGGTATACTGTGGCCTGAAATCTCAATGATAGGACGCGTGACCCATGCCCATCTCGTTCAGCCTGGCCGGTAAGAATGCCATCGTCACGGGTGGCTCAAGAAACATGGGGAGACAGTTCGCGCTCGCACTGGCCGACGCCGGGGCCAACGTCGCCATTCTGGACCTCCCCGTGCAGGAGAAGGAAGCGCAAGGCGTGATCGGCGAACTGAGAGAGCGGGGCGTTCGCGGCGTCTACCTTCCGCTAGACCTTCGGGACGTGGATGCAATTCGAGAGCAGGTGGCTGCCTTGGCCGCCGAGTTCGGACACCTGGACATCTTGATCAACAACGCCGGCAAGACCGGCGGCACGAACAAACCATTCCTGGAATACGAAGTGGACGCTTTCGACGACATGCAAGCCATCGGGCTGAGAGGCACCTACTTCATGTCACAGGCGGTCGCAAACCGGATGGTGGACCTGGGCATGGGAGGATCGATCATCCACATATCGTCCCGAATGGGCATGCAGCTTCGCCGCGGATCGTCCGCCTACTCCACGGTCAAGGCGGGCATCGCACACATGGGCCGCGCCATGGCGCTCGATCTGGCGCAATACAACATCCGGGTCAACTCGATCGCGCCCGGCCCGGTGTCGTCATCCGACGAGTCTGACGCCGAGTTCCCTCTTCCGACCGGCCTGCGTTACGAAGACCTGCCGGGCACAGCGGTATTCCTGGCGTCAGACGCCTCCCGGATGATAACGGGCCAGGTGATCATGGTAGCCGGCGGCATCGATCTCCGAGGTCCGATCTGATTGTTCCGTGCCTCGGGAGCGCCATACGAGTGTCGGCGAGCCGATTCCATTGGATCTCGATTTCGAGCCGGAAACGCGATTTCGAAGAGGGCGATATGCAACGAGACAGCCTAGACTGGCTTCTGAGCAACGCGGTCGAACGCGGCTACGTCCCGGGCGTCGTTGTCGTCGTCGCCACTCGAGAGTCGGTCCTGTATAGGGGCGCGTTCGGGAAGCTCGCCGACGACCCCGTCATCGACATGACCGCGGACGCCATCTTCCCGGTCGCCTCGATGACCAAGCCCGTCACGTCGGTGGGCGTCATGATGCTTCGCGAGCAGGGGCTGATCGACCTTGACGACGCCGTCAGCGAGTACCTTCCTGAGTTCGAGGGCAAAGAAGTCATCGCGGGGTTCGACGAGTCCGACGCCTCGTACACGACTCGTCCCGCGACGACCGAAGTCACCATCCGCCATCTCATGACGCACACGGCTGGATTCGGCTACGGCTTCTCAAGCCCCATTGTGCGAGATTTAAGTAGGGGAGCAGCCGGACTCGGCCCACGCGAATTCCCGCTCCTGCACGATCCTGGCAGCAAATGGACCTACGGGACGAGCACCCGCGTCCTCGGGTGGGTCATCGAAAAGATCGCCGCCGAGCCGTGTAGACCGTCAACGTAGACGTCCGGATACTCGTCCATGTCGAAAAGATGGGGATAGATCGGAATCTGATAAGCGGTCTGATGGCCGAATATGAGGTTGAACTCGTTGAATCTGCTCTTGGCAAGCACAGAGAAGTACCGGTCCCAATACTCCTCGGAGAAGTACCAGTCCCGTTCCAGGTCGGCGTTGTGCGAGAAGGCGTAGAGCCTTCTGACGGCGATGTCCGGGCTCTCGCGCTTGGGCGTCAACCCGTCTGAGAGGTCTTCGCAGGCATCGGAGCATTCGATCTGCTCGGCGAGCTCAAAGCACCCGTACATGACCCCTTTGTCGTCGGACCCCGCCACGCAGATCGTAGTGCCCCCAGAGGAGGCGGCCATGGCCAATGCGTACGATTCCGTTTCGCCGGGCGGCGCAAGACCGTCTGACCCCACGTCGGCGAAGAGCGGCGAAACCACGGCCCCGATCAAGACAGTCGTGCCACTCGCAGCAGCATCGACTGAGTCGCCCTGTTCGACGTCATGCCCTGCGTCGGTGAATGTTCTGGCGAGCTCGTCGACACCGTATCTGGCGGGGCTCCCCAATCCTGGGTCAGAAACAACGACGATCTTCATGACTGGCCTTCATACCTTTCGATTCGATACGTTTTCTTCTTGGCGCGTGCTGGCGCTCGGCCGCAGCCAGACCATGGTCTCACGCAATGAGTGGAACTGCCAGATTTCGGGGCGTCGGCATCACGCCCGACTGCTGCGCGCGGCGCCTGGCGTCGAATCTGGGGATCGTTTCGGATCTGAGGCTGTTCGCGGTGTATCGGACACCGGACAATGGCCGTCGCGCAGGCGCCCCACACTCGCCGTGTCGCAGGGCGCCCACTGGATGAGGGCCGGGTGTGTTAGCCTCGCATCATGTTTCGGCCCAGGCGCCAGCGGTGGACCTCGTTCGGGCCTTCGAAGATCCGGTACGCGCGCACGGCCCGGTAGTACTGCTCGATGACCAGGTCTTTCGAGTACCCCGCCGCACCGTGAATCTGAAGCGCGCGGTCGATGACCCGGCCGGCCATCTCCGTGGCGAACACCTTGATCATCTGCGCCTCGCGCCGCACGTCTTCGCCTCGATCTGCCTTCATCGCCGCCTGGTGGACCATCGAACGGGTGGCGAACATCTCGATCTCGGAGTCCGCGATCATGCTCTGGACTGCCTGGCGCTCGGAGAGGAGCGAACCGAATGTCTTGCGTCCCATCGCGTACTCGACCGCCATGTCCTGGCATCGCTGGGCCAAGCCGAGGACTTGCGGTCCGTTCATCAGTCGGAGGCCGTTGAGCGACTTCTGCGCGTCTTGCCAGGCGCCTCCCTCGGCTGTGAGGCGATGGGCGGAAGGCACCACGCAATCGGTCAATTGGAACTCGGCAGTGGTCGTTTGGCCCATCATCGGGATCACACGGCTCACTTCGAAACCAGGCGTGTCTGCGTCGATGATAAACCAGGTCACGCCTTCTTGGCGCTCGGTCCCTTTCTCTCTGGCGAGCACGACGACGTGGTCTGCTTCGTGGCCCTTGGTGATCCAGATTTTTGTGCCGTTCAGAACATAGTCGTCACCGTCGCGCGTATAGTTTGTTTGGATGCCGCCCAGATCGCCTGCCGCGCCCGGCTCGCTGAAGGCGCCGGCGGACCTGGCTTCGCCGCGAACCACGGGATGCAGATACTTTTCTTTCAAATAGTCGCTGGCGCCGTAGAGCAGGGGATTGACGCCGCCGCCGATGAGGTTCCGTGACAGCATGGATTTGTGGGTTTCTTCGATTACCAGAGCCATCCCGAGAGTGTTGATGCCGGCGCCTCCGTATTCGGGAGGGACGCTCAAAGCCCACAAACCCATCTCTCTGAGTTGAGCCTGCAACGGCGCTCTGACCTCCTGCGGCAACTCCTCCTCATACTCGGACTCGAGCGGCATCACTTCGTTTTCGACGAACTGACGGACCGTGCTTTGCAGCATCCGTAATTCTTCGGGGATCGCGGTGTCCATGGCAATTGCCTCCTCGTTTGATTCGGGCGTGACCAGGCGATAGTCGAGACGGTTCTCCCACTGCTGAGGCGCCCGTCCGTGATCTAGCGGGTGTGTTCGGCGTCGCTCGTTTGCGGAGGTTCGAGGCATCGCCGTCGAGCGAGACGCATGGGAACGCTATGGCGTCGGCCGTTTCCGAAACATGCACAGGCATTCGGCGCCAACGAATCTCCTAGCGCGACAAGTCAAGTGACTAGCCCGACGTATTTGTATCACCATGATGTTGGTCGCACAAGTGCAGGGGAGCCGGCTCTGAAATGCGGCCGCTCCCGAGCCACCGAGGAGCGCATTGAGTCGCGTGAAACCGTCGGGAAAGCCATCGCGGTATGGGGAAGCTCGTCCGGAAGGCATTTGCTCTGAAGGCGAAGGGGGCGTGCTCGAGGAGACCCGGTTATTCAGGTGCTTTGTAGAGGGGCGTGCAGGCGTCGTGAGGAGGTTATGGGTCGCCGGAACGCCTAAGTCGCGTAGGCCGCCGACCACGCCAATCCGAATCGGCCGCCGCGTGCGCTACAGGTCGCCCAGGTTCTCGCACGATTCTCGCGGGATTTCGGCCTGATCAGCCGACCGTCACCGATCTTCTGTGCTCGAGCCACCTTGCGCAAATCTGTTGGCTGTCA
>CEQE01148528.1_pt1 | contig 18169 bp, 21 predicted proteins | sample 356201 | NCBI WGS metagenome assembly CEQE01 (sample SAMEA2619970, study PRJEB7988) | marine metagenome | biome: marine biome (ENVO:00000447); feature: mesopelagic zone (ENVO:00000213) & marine oxygen minimum zone (ENVO:01000065); material: "saline water (ENVO:00002010), including plankton...
GATGGTAAATGTGGATGATCCGAGCGCGCCAAATGGACAACAGATAGAGGCGCTCGTTGATAAATGCCGCAAATCCAATATGGCGATTTACGTTGGGCCCGAGCAGATTATCGAAGATAAAAACATACCCATTAATCTTGGTGCCAGCCTTGGTCTCAAACAAGTGGACGGCTCCTTAACGACCGAAGGAGATGGGGTCAGTGAGCTCGCTGTCGCTGATAATGGTGAAAAGAGCGCTTATATTCCCTACACCGACAAACCTCTCGGCTGGCATACTGACGGCTGTTACAATGATGCTGATCATTTGGTGCATGGCTTTTTGTTACATTGCGTTCGGGCAGCGCCCAAGGGTGGCGAAAATTTTTTGCTCGATCCCGAAATCGCCTACATTTTGCTGCGGGATGAAGATCCGGATTTTATCGATGGCCTGATGCAGCCAAATGCATTGACAATTCCAGCCAATATTGAAAATGGCAAAGTGATTCGCGCCGAACAAATTGGGCCGGCACTTTCGATCAATCCGACAATCAATGCCCTGCACCTGCGCTATACTGGCCGCAAAACTTATGTAACCTGGCTGGACGACCCCCGTATCAAAGAGGCCTTGGAATTTCTGCAGTTGATTCTTAACAATGACACTAAATATGTGTTTAGAGTGAAGCTGAAGCCTGGCTCAGGATTGGTCGGCAATAATGTACTCCATGGCCGGACGAAATTTTATGATGGTGAAGACCCCGAAACCAAGCGGCTGTTTTATCGAATTTATTATCTTGATCGTATTACCAATACCTAACTTCGCGGCAAATTGGATCAGCTGAATTACAGGAGGCAATTTTGAACAAGAATACGCCCGTATCGACCGAGCCGGCACCCGTTATACCGCTCAGCCAGATCATTATCCAAAATCATGATGTCGTCACTTTCGCCGAGCTGCTTAATGTTGTTAATGCAATGGGCGAAGGGGGCATGGTTTTGATGGAATTTGATTTAAAGCCGGATTTTCCAGATACCCCTCGAAATTGGCAAGCCCAATTGGAGATAGCCTTTTTAACCAAGAAAAGTCCTTTTGCCGGGCCCCCGGAAATAATTAATACAGATGATTCGGAGGAATGATGGCCGACGAAAAAATTCGAGAAATTGCTAAATTAGAAGCGCCTTTCGGTCGCGAAATTACCTGCCAAGAAGTTGTCCATGAAAGTGGCCTCAGAATGATGAGAGTGCGTATCCGCGAGGGCAGCCGCTTTACCATTCTCGACATTGATCCACCGACTGCCGCTGAATGGAGCCAGATCATGGATAAATGGTCAACACAGGTTAAAAGTGACGTTGCAGGCACTTAGCAGCTAACCTTATATTTTAAATCTTTCCTACTATTTCATTTGTTTAAAATGACAACTAAACATCAAATAATAAATTAATCTAAGACGATAAGAATAAATATAGATCAACGAATTTTATTTGAATTTCCACTATCATTAAATACACATAATTAATGTATAAATATATTTAATGTGGTGTTTTTTAGTATAAAATCTCGCATAACAACAATTTTTTTGTGCACAAATCGTGACAGTGTCTATCAATCTTCATCCTCAGCAGCTTCTTATTTTAAATTTAACTTAAATATAATTTAAGACTTGAAATAATTTTAGATCACATTTAAGTTACCCATTAGAAATATAAAAATACTTGGTGACGACAAGTAAAAACGTTTTGGAACAGGTGACTTCACGGTCATTAAAAAGAAACAATCTGCGCAGGAGGAGCCGCTTAAAGTGTCACCTTTTTGCCAGGTTAAGGAGACAGTTCATTATGAAATTCAGCAAACTGATATATTCATTCGCTGGCCTAATGATCGGAACAGCTCTGACGATCGGGCTCTCCGCCCCTTCCGACGCAGCTGAATTTGATCTCGCAAAAGCGCGGGTCGGTGATGGCATCCCAAAATCTCTCACCGGCAAACCTGGCAATGCCAAGAAGGGCCGCTCGACAGCGATCCACCGAAAAAAAGGTAATTGTCTGGCTTGCCATACCTTGCCGGCGCCTGAGCAAGCCGACCACGGCAACATTGGGCCTGATCTTCGCGGCGTCGCAAGTCGCTACAAACCCGCTGAATTGCGTTTGCGTTTGGTCAGTGCAAAGACTTTGAACCCGGATACCATTATGCCGTCGTTTCATCTGAAAACCGGTTACCACCGGGTGCAGAAGAAATGGCAGGGTAAGACCATCATTAGCGCTCAGGATGTCGAAGATATCTTGGCCTATCTCGTTACGCTCAAAGAGAAATAGACAATCTCGTTCTATCAAAATCGGAGACATCAAATGTCGAATACTATTAGAAAATTGGAAAACACCTTGGAGCGGCGAGACGTCTTGAAGCTTCTTGGACTGGGCACAGTTGCGGCAGCGACCGGCTCAATTGTCAGCGGTGAAGCTCTGGCAACGCCAGATTCTGCCGCTAAATTGATCAGCAAGCTTAGCGGAACATCATCTTATAAATCTGGCAAAATCACTTTGAAAATGCCGGAAATAGCAGAAAATGGCGCGACCGTTCCGTTAACCGTTCGGGTCGATAGCCCAATGACCGCTAGCAGTTATGTAAAATCTATACATCTAGCTGCTGATAAAAATCCGCGCTCTGAAGTTGCATCCTTCCATCTGACGCCGGCCTCCGGCAAAGCGGAAGTATCCACCCGGATGCGGTTGGCAAAAACTCAAAACGTTATTGCTGTTGCGGTAATGAGTGATGGCTCGGTCCATCGCGTATCCCGGCTCGTTAAAGTCACCATCGGCGGCTGCGGCGGTTGATAACAGGAAGGAATTAGAAAAATGGCTAGAAAACCTCGTATCAAACTGCCTAAATCCGTTAATAAAGGACAGGTGGTTCAGATTAAAACATTGATCCCACACAAGATGGAAACGGGTCAGCGCAAAAATAAAAAAGGCGGCAAAATTCCGCGCTTCATTATTAACAAAGTGGAAGCCGTCTTTAATGGGAAACCCGTTGTAACTGCCGATTTGCATCCCGCGATTTCTGCAAATCCCTATTTTGCATTTTATGCACGAATAGATGAAAGCGGCACCTTCAAATTCGTCTGGACAGACGATAAAGGCGGCAAGGTAACAACATCCAAAAAGGTCACGGCCAATTAGGCTGAGTTTGATCTTAGGGAGCACTTAACAGGAGATTTAAAAATGATTGGCAGAAAAATACTCTCAGTAGTCGCCATCATGGGCCTAGGAATTATTGTTGGACTCGCTAACAATGCGTCGATCGCGTTTGCTGATGAAGCCGAAAGACGGGCAAAAGATCCACGCAACAAAAACTATGTTGTTGGTGAGAAAAAGAGTGGTTACGTCTATATGACATCGCAAACTCGCGATATGCAGGATGATGATTTTGAAAATTCTGGTTTTCCATGGGTTGATCAAGGCGAAGAAATTTGGAACAAAAAAATGGGCACAGTGGGCAAAGCCTGTGCAAGCTGTCACGACGCTGCCTCTAAATCCATGAAAGGTGTTGCAAATACTTTCCCGCGTTATGACGCAAAAACCAAAAAAATGATTGCCATTCAGGCTTTCCTGAACCGTCACATTATCGATGATATGGGCGGCAAGAAAATGAAATGGGAATCGGACGGCATGATGGGATTAGTAATGTATGTAAAACTCCAATCTCGCGGCACGCCGGTTAAAAGCATCATCAACGATCAAAACCGTGCGACTCTTGCACCGTTCTTGGCCAAAGGTAAGAAGTTCTTTGAACAGCGACGCGGTCTACTGGACTTGTCATGCAAGCATTGCCATGAAGATTATGCCGGTAGTTTGGCACGCTCTAATGTTCTCAGCATGGGGATGCCAAACGGCTTTCCAACCTATCGTCTGAAATGGCAAAAACCGGGAACAATACATCGCCGCTTCTCAGGCTGTAACAAGAACGTGCGGGCTAAACCGTATAAACGCGGATCAGAAGAATACACCAATCTTGAATTCTATCTGATGCAACGTGCGGCCGGACTGAAATGGGAAACCCCGGCAGTCCGCAACTAAATAGTAATTTAAAGGGCGGTGTTCAAATCGGATGCCGCCCTTTTTTTATCTACATTTTCGTTACCTCTTACTGGGTGAGTTTTAAATATGTTAACACGTCGGGATTTTCTTCAAGTAACGGCAGCAACCGCTGCGCTGATGGGCGGCGCACCGTTCTCACAAGCTGCCGCACAGCAAAAAATCACCCAGGAAAAACTGCTTGAATTTTCGCCCGTTGGCCAAGTTACGTTGCTGAATTTCACCGATTGTCATGCCCAATTGATGCCGCTCTATTTCCGCGAGCCCTCGATGAATTTCGGTGTCGGTGCGGCGAACGGACTACCGCCGCATATTACCGGCAAAGATTTTTTAACTCGTTTCGGCCTCAAAGCCGGCTCCCCCGAGGCCTATGCCTTTACCAGCACCGACCATATCGCGCTCAGTAATTCTTACGGCCGGATTGGCGGCATGGCCCACATGGCAACGCTGATTAAAGCCATTCGCGCCGAGCGCAGTGCCAACACCCTGCTGATCGATTGCGGTGATACCTGGCAAGGGTCCTATAGCTCGCTCAAGACCCGCGGCGAGGATATGGTCACAGTGATGAACGCCATGGGCGTCGAATTGATGACCGCGCATTGGGAGTTCACCTACGGAGCTGAGCGCGTCAAAGAGCTGATCGAGAAACTTAAATTTCCCTTCCTCGCTGGGAATGTCACCGATACAGAATGGGAAGAACCGGTTTTTAAAGATGTTACATTCTTCAAAAAAGGCGGTGTTAAGATCGGCGTCATTGGCCAAGCATTTCCCTACACTCCAATTGCCAACCCGCGTTATATGATTCCCAATTGGTCGTTTGGTATCCAGGAAGAAAGAATCATCGAAAGCATTAAAAAAGCCAAAGCGGGTGGCGCAGAGCTGGTCGTACTGGCGAGCCACAATGGCTTCGATGTTGACCGCAAACTGGCCTCCCGCGTCAAAGGGATTGATGTCATTTTAACCGGTCATACCCACGATGCCATACCGGCTGCCATAAAGGTAAAAGATACCATTCTGATCGCCACCGGCTCCCACGGTAAATTTCTTGGCCGTCTTGATCTCGAAGTGAAAAACAAAAAGGTCACAAATTACCGCTATAAGCTCATGCCGATCTTCTCGGATGCCATCAAGCCTGATCCTGAAATAGCCGAAGTGATCCGCAAAGTGCGGGCGCCGTATGAAAAATCCGTCAACTCCGTGCTCGGTAAAACCGAAAGCCTCTTATATCGGCGCGGCAATTTTAACGGCACGTTTGACGATCTGATTAATCAGGCAATTATGGAAGAGCGCGATACACAGATTTCGCTGTCGCCCGGCTTCCGCTGGGGTGCAACACTGCTGCCGGGTCAGGACATTCGTGTTGAAGATGTTTATTCCCAAACAGCTCTGACTTATCCCGCCGTCTATCGCAACGAAATGACTGGCAAGTTTTTGAAAGAGATTCTCGAAGACGTTGGCGACAATTTGTTTAATCCGGACCCCTATTTCCAACAGGGCGGTGATATGGTGCGGGTTGGCGGCATGGGCTATCATTTCGATATCGGCCAGAAGATCGGCTCTCGCGTATCAAAGATGACACTACTTTCGACCGGCGAGCCAATTGATCCCGCCAAAACCTATATTGTCGGCGGCTGGGCATCAGTAAACCCAGCCACTAAAGGCCCGGCGATTTATGATCTAGTCAGCAATTACATCAAACGCAAAAAATCGGTTAAGATAGAACAAAACACCGCCGTCAAAGTAACCGGCATGTAGGATCGGCACTTAAGCAATGATGGAAATAACCTATTTTGGTGCTCTCGTTGCCGGATTATTGAGTTTCGCTTCTCCCTGCGTATTACCGTTGATCCCCGCCTATATCAGTTTTCTGGGCGGTGCGTCGCTTAGTCAACTCACCGAAGAAGATGGCGTGGATGCGGCGACACAAAAACGGGTTTTCTACGCAGCTATTGCCTTCGTGTTGGGCTTTTCCACCGTCTTTATTGCACTCGGCGCAACAGCAACCGCCATCAGCACACTCATCGCCCAAAACTCGTTGCTTTTGGGGCAGATTGCCGGGGTAATCATTGTAATCTTCGGCCTGCATTACATGGGCGTTTTCCGCATTGGCTTTTTGAACTTCGAGAAGCGCTTTCATCTCGAAAACAAACCAGCTGGTCTCGCCGGTTCCTACATCCTCGGCCTCGCCTTCGCCTTTGGCTGGACACCTTGCGTCGGACCAATCCTGGCATCTGTTTTGATGGTTGCAGCCTCGGGAGATTCGATTGGTTTTGGCATATCGCTATTAACCGTTTATGCCGCAGGCCTTGGCATTCCATTCCTGGCGGCGGCTTTCGCCGTTAAACCGTTCATGAAATTCCTCAGCCGCTTTAAAAGCCAAATGCGTAGGGTTGAGCTCACCATCGGCGCCCTGCTCATCGTCACCGGCATTGCGATCTTTACTGGTGACCTCGCCGAGGTTGCCAATTGGTTGCTGAATACCTTCCCGATTTTTACCCAAGTGGGTTAATCTATCAGCAGATCATCCGCCCAAAGCAGTTTTTGGATGTCCAGTCCTTTTTCAGCTAGTTTATCGCCTTCAAGCCCCAGCCAGCGCTGAAAATTGGGCTCGGTTTTGTAGGCTTTAGCGTGGACATATTTAAATAAGAAATAAAAATGAAAGGGCTTGAAGTAGCCTGGGATTCGCATCACTTCGATGTCGCGGCCGCTTTTTTTGCCGATGGCTTTTGGATCATCCGGAAAAAACTGAATGGTTGGCGTAAAGCGCACCGCCCATTTCTGCGATAGTTTCTTTTCGGTCGTCACCTCACCATTAAAGTCGGTGACTTCCTTGTCGCCCCACAAATTCATTTGAATGACGACAAAATTATCGGTGATGAACTTTACAATTTTGGGAATACGCAGATTCACTTCATGGGTACGTTTGCAATAGGGGCAGCCTTTTTGCTCCCAGAAGATCACCAAACGTTTACCACTGGCTTTGGCTTCGGCAAGGTCTTCTTTGAGATCAAGGAAGCTGTCGTGAAACCATTCCTGTTTGTGCAGGCCGTCTTCACCAACCACTGGTTTCGGTAGTTTTTTACTGTTGGCTGGCGCAGGCTCAGCGACCGCGAATATGATAAACGCAGAAATCACGAGAAGACCAAGAAACTTGAATTTTTTCACGTTTACTTCCTCCAAACTCTCGAGATTTTCATTTTACAAAATTTAAGGTGAATTGTAATTATTATTTTAGCATTTCCTTAAATTTACCCAAATAATTCACGAAAATGATCCTTTCCCCAGTTAAAAGTCTCTTTTCCGAAGGTTTCGCTACGAGTGTTGTAGGGTTTTGATTTTGGATCAAAGGCCCATTGTTTGCTTTTTTCATCAAAGCGATAAAAAGACCGCGATAATATGGCTTCCTGTGGCTGGGTATTGACCATTGAATAACATACCGATTCAGGCGTTACCCATTTCGCTTCGCGCCCTTGCAAGCGCGCTGAAATCACTTTGGCAACGTGCTTTGCTTCGCTATTGGCGACACTGGCACTTTTTGAAAACGGCATGGGGCGGCAATCACCGGTCACGTAGACATGCTTATCTTCGACAAAATTGTAGTTAAACGGATCAATCTTGGCTTCCTTCTGCGGACTGGCCGGATCGCTCAAGCCAAAGCGTTCAATCATGCCGGCCGCCCGGGTTCTGGGATAGATCGCCCCGCCGTCAAACTTGATATCGTCAAAATCTGTTTTAATAACTTTGGTGTGTGGATCAATGCCCTCGATACCGGTGGAGTTCATATATTCAATTGTGTCGCCGTATAATTCTTCAAAGGCGGTGAGAAACCCTTCGCCGTTGACCGCCGGTTCTTCCCGGGAATCGATCAGCACAACTTTGCCCTTAATCTTACGCTGTTTAAAAGTCGCTGCGATCAGACAAGCGCGCTCATAGGGCGAAGCCGCGCAACGATAGATGCCAGGCGGTGCAGTCAACACGAACACGCCTTTCTCAAAATTCGCGAGCTGCTTTTTGATCTTCAATTGCTCTTCAACTGAGACAAAGCCCGCTGGGAAATTACTTTTAAGTTCGGCAACTGCCTTTGGGTCTTTGACACCGAACGAGCTGTAATCATAATCAACGCCGGGTGCCAAGACGAGACTGTCATAGCCTATCCAGCCTTTGTTGGTTTCGATGCGCCGTTTAGATCGATCGAGTTCCGTCATACTCGCATTGAAATAGACATAGCCGCTGAGCTTGGCCGCATTTTCAAAGCGATGCGTGAGTTGAGCTTGCGTCATAAGCCCACCGATGAACAGATTACTCAGTGGCAGCGAGAAAAACGACGTTCGGCGTTCGACCAGCACGACATCGATTTTTTCATTTTCATTTTTAATATAATTGGCAATCGACAATCCGGACCAGCCGCCACCGACAATGACAACTCGGGCATTTCTAGAATCTGGAAGTTCCGCTTTATGGCTCGCGCTGATTGATGGCAAAGAAAGTGAGGTGATCGCTGACGCCCCTAAAAGGGCACTGAAACCACGCCGAGATAGTCCCGTCATTTACTAAACTTTCGATTTTTGGTCGGGCAGGGTCAGAGTGTAATATATTCCGTCGATCGCGCCAATAGATCGGAACACTTCGGAAAATCATTTACTCATTTAAATTGTTTGATTTGTAAAATTCAAATAGTTATATTTAAGAGAATCGTAAATTATGAAATATCGGTCTACAGGAAGAATGTGAAATGGATATGGAACTAGATACCAAGGGCATGAATTGCCCCATGCCAATCCTTAAAGCAAAAAAGGCAATGAAAGATATGGCCGGAGGAGAAACCATCACCATCTATGCGACAGATGCTGGATCAGTTGCTGATTTTGGCGCCTTTTGCCGCACCGGTGGGCATGAACTGGTTGAAAGTTCAGAAGCTGACGGTGTTTTCACCTACGTCATTAAGAAAGCTTCATAGTCTCCGCCCTGATAGAGCCGCAAATTTTTTAGCCAATCTCCAACGATCGGTAATCGCTCATGGACGGCGCACATCAGCCGATAAATAAATCTCCTATTGTCGCAGACAAAGTGGACACTACCACATGCTACATGTGCGCCTGCCGTTGCGGCATCAAAGTGCATTTGCTGGATGGTAAAATACGCTATATCGAAGGCAATCCCGACCACCCGGTTAACAAAGGCGTGCTCTGCGCCAAAGGGTCGGCCGGCATTATGCAGCATTATTCGCCGGCGCGACTATCGAAACCGTTGCGCCGGATCGGCGAACGGGGCTCCGGTGAATTCAAGGAAATCGAGTGGGGCGAAGCGCTCGACATTGCAACTTCCTGGCTGGCATCCGTACGGGCCACTGACCCCAAACGCCTTGCCTTCTTCACCGGCCGTGATCAAAGCCAGGCCTTAACAGGCTGGTGGGCACAGCAGTTCGGCATGCCTAACTATTCGGCCCATGGCGGCTTTTGCTCGGTCAATATGGCGGCCGGCGGCATTTACACCTTCGGCAGTGCTTTCTGGGAATTCTCAGAGCCCGATTGGGACAACACCAAATATTTTCTGATGTTTGGCGTCGCCGAGGATCATGACAGTAATCCGATTAAAATTGGGCTCAGCAAGCTTAAGGGCCGGGGCGCCAAATATGTTTCGGTCAATCCGGTGCAAACTGGTTACTCAGCGATTGCCGATGAATGGGTCGGCATTACGCCCGGCACCGACGGCCTCTTTGTCATGTCCTTGATGCATGAATTGCTGCGCGCCGGAAAAGTCGATGTCGATTATCTTACTCGCTACACCAACGCGCCTTATCTGGTGATCGAGAACCCCGGTGGCGCGGATCATGGGCTTTTCGTCCGCGATGATGACGGGCAAGAGCTGTGTTGGGATCGGGTGCGCAATCAGGCGGAGCCATTTAAAGACCCCGACTTAAAACCAGCCATGAAGGGTATGTTCGAACTGCCAGATGGCCGCAAAGCCCGGCCGGTTTTCGAGCTGCTGGCCGAACGCTATCTCGACAATCAATACAGTCCGGAGGTCGTTGCTTACCAGACCGGTATTGACGCCGATACCATTCGGCGCATTGCGGCAGAAATTGCTGATGTGGCGTTTGAGCAAGAGATCACGATTGACCAGCCTTGGACCGATTGGCGAGGTGAACAGCACGATAAGATGATTGGCCGGCCGGTAAGCATGCATGCGATGCGGGGTATTTCGGCGCATTCGAACGGCTTCCACACCTGTCGAGCCATTCACTTACTGCAAATACTCATCGGCTCCATCGATGTGCCTGGGGGCTTGCGTTACAAAGCGCCCTACCCCAAAGGTTTTAACTCGCTGCCCAAACCGACGGGACGTCCCGGTGAAATTCAGCCCAATAATCCGCTGCCTGGACCTCACTTGGGTTTTGTCCAGGGGCCGGAAGATTTATTGCTCGACGATGATGGCCAGCCGATGCGCATCGACAAAGCATTTTCCTGGGACGCACCGATGGCGGCGCACGGCATGATGCACTCGGTCATCACCAATGCCTGGAAAGGTGATCCCTACAAAATCGATGTGCTGTTCATGTATATGGCTAATATGGCGTGGAATTCGTCGATGAACACGGCAGAAACCATCAAGATGTTGACCGATAGGGATGAGGATACCGGCGAGTATAAAATCCCGCAAATCATCTATTCCGACGCCTTTTACTCCGAGACCGTGCCCTATGCTGATCTGATTTTACCGGACACGACGTATTTGGAGCGCTGGGATTGTATTTCCTTACTCGACCGGCCGATCAGTGATGCCGAAGGTGCTGCCGATGCGATCCGCCATCCGGTGGTGGAACCTGATCGCGACGTTAGAGCGTTTCAAGACGTGCTGATCGATCTTGGTGGCCGGCTGGGCTTGCCAGGGTTGATTAAGGAAGGTGGCCGGCGGCGCTACCCGGAAGGCTACAAAGATTATATCGCCAATCATGAACGCCAGCCCGGTCTCGGCAACCTTGCGGGCTTCCGGGGCAAAGACGGTAGCGATAAAGGCAAGGGTGAGCCAAATCCCGATCAGTTGGATAAATATATCGAGAACGGCTGTTATTGGTACGATGAAATTCCGCATGAGGCCGTCTACTACCGCCACGCCAACCAAGCCTATCTTGAGTACGCAACATCGATGGGTTTTATCAAAGACCCCTCGCCGATCATCTTTAATCTCTATAGTGAGCCGCAGCAAAAATTTAAACTCGCCGCCCAAGGTCATGGCGATCACGTACCGCCGGATGAACACAAAGATCGCATTGAGCAGCATTTTGATCCACTGCCGATATGGTACGAACCGTTTGATCAGGCAGCGGTTGATGGCAACGAATTTCCGCTCCATGCACTTACCCAGCGCCCGGCGGCAATGTACCATTCCTGGGGTAGTCAAAACGCCTGGCTTCGGCAAATTCACGGCACCAACCGGCTCTATATTCCAGCGAGCCTCGCCGAACGGCATGACATCCAAGATGAAGACTGGGTTTATCTCTCGAGCCGTAGTGGCAAAATTAAAGTTCGCGTCGCCGTGATGAACGGTGTGAATTCGAAAACTGTCTGGACCTGGAACGCCATCGGCAAGCGCAGCGGTGCCTGGAACTTAGATGAAGACGTCAAGGAATCCACCGAGGGCTTTTTGCTTAATAACCTAATTGATGATTGTCTGCCGGCCAACAATCACGACTACCGCTATTCCAATTCCGATCCGGTGACGGGTCAGGCGGCTTGGTTTGATGTCCGGGTGAAGATCGAAAAAGCGCCGCCGGAAGAACAAACTGCGAGCGCTCAAAGCGAACCACGCTTTGATCCGTTAAAGCAGCCGCCGACGATGCCGGACCGCCCCGGCGTCATGGGCTATACCGTGAAACAGGGGGGCAATAAAAAGTGACTTCCCTGCCCGAAAGCACCGAGAGCAAACTCGGCCTGGTGATTGATCTCGACATCTGTGTCGGCTGTCATGCTTGCGCCGTTAATTGCAAAGAATGGAACACATCCGGCTATCACGCGCCTCTAACAGATGTGGACCCCTATGGCGCTGATCCGTCCGGCGTTTGGTTCAACCGCATTCATACTTATGAAGTGGAATCCGCAAGCGGTGACAGCCAGACGGTCTATTTTCCGAGATCCTGTCTCCATTGCGAAGATGCACCTTGCGTAACCGTGTGTCCAACCGGTGCCTCTTATAAGCGAACCGAAGACGGCATCGTTCTGGTTGATGAAGATTGGTGTATCGGCTGTAAGCTGTGCTCCTGGTCATGTCCCTATGGCGCCAGAGAATATGACGCCCAAGAAGGCGTGATGAAAAAATGTACCCTGTGCATCGATAAAATTTATAACGAGAATTTGCCGGAAGAGAGCCGCCAGCCGGCCTGTGTAAGCACCTGCCCGGCCAATGCCCGTCACTTTGGCGATCTCGGCGATCCCAGTTCAGAAGTTTCCCAGATGGTTAAAGCCCGCGGTGGTTACGACCTCATGCCGGAACAAGCGACCAAGCCGGTAAATAAATATTTACCGCCTCGCGCGCGTCAGACCGAACTCGCAAATATCAGCAACAATGCCAAACTTGAAGACGCCTCCCCTGAGGGTGGATTCTTAGGCTGGCTCGACAAAGTGTTATCGGATTAAGACCAGGAAAATATCAGCATGCATCCAGCTTATTCCGTCATATTCTTTACCACAGCTTCCGGCGCCGGATATGGTTTGCTGGCACTAATGGGTGTGCTGAACGCGGGGGGCTATTTGCCGGTCGACCGCTGGTTTGGCCTGACCGGATTTATCTTGTCGCTCGGCCTGATCACCTTGGGATTGCTGTCCTCGACATTTCATTTGGGACATCCGGAACGGAGCTGGCGGGCCCTCATGCAATGGCGCTCTTCGTGGCTGTCTCGCGAAGGCGTAATAGCTGTGCTGACTTATGTGCCAGCGGGCTTGTTTGCCCTCGGCTGGGTGATATTGGAACAAACCACCGGCATTTGGATGATCATGGGGGTATTTGCGGCCATCGGCGCCGCCATTACGGTCTATTGCACCAGCATGATCTATGCATCCTTAAAAGCGATTCCTGCCTGGACTCATGAACTGGTCTCACCGATTTATCTGGTTCTTGGCTTGGCGACGGGTGGTTTAATCCTGGACGTCCTACTGAAAGTTTATGGCAAACCCATTAGCGGGCTGTCTGTGCTTTGCTTGATGGCATTGATCGTCGGATTGGTGCTCAAGCTCAAATATTGGAAGACAATTGATAAAACACCGCCGGCGACAGGCCTTGCCAGCGCAACCGGTCTCGGTGGGATTGGCAAAGTCCGAGTGCTGGACAAGCCTCATACGTCCGAGAATTACCTGCAACAGGAAATGGGCTACCGGGTAGCTCGCAAGCATGCAGAGAAGCTCCGCCGTATTGCAGCCGTTGCATTATTTATCGTGCCCATCATTTTGGTAAGCTTAACGTTAGTTGCTCCCGCCTTAGCGATTATCGCTTCGGTCTTGGCGTTTCTAACTGCCGCATTGGGTGTTGTCACCGAACGTTGGCTATTCTTCGCCGAAGCCAAGCACGTCGTGATGACGTATTACGAAGGTTGATCCTTACTAAAATCGCGTTCGCAGAACATATCGTACAACACAGAGATCAACGGCCGAACGTCTTTTTCAGACAAACTATAATTAATGACCGTGCCTTCCCGCCGCGTCTTCACCAGCCCTTCATTTTTAAGCCAGGTGAGATGCTGAGAAAGATTGGCCGGTGACACGCCAATGCTTTCGCTGAGCTCGCCCGCGGTCCATTCATCAGCAATGAGATGACATAAAACCAAAATACGATTTCGATTGGCAATGGATTTCAGAAACGCCGCTGCTTTATCGGCGTTGTTTTCCATGGCAAGTTGTTCAGCTTTTTCTTCCATAATTTCCATTTTAGTTAATTATATAATAGTGTAAACTTCTAATTATAAAATACTATCGGCTGGATTCTAACACAATAGCGCCTCTACGGAGACATAATGAGTAAACCCTATACTCAAAAATCGCAATACCTGGGAATTGGAAGGAATAGGCTTTTGTCGTCCTTTAGCAAAATGAGTCGGTTAATTAAGGTCATTGAAAATGAATACCAAGAATTATTTTATACCAAAATTATTGATCCTGGTTTTTACAATGGGTCTGTTTTCCGCAACCGCAATTGCCGGCCCGATCCCTCAGCCAACAAAAGGCGATGATGGCATTTATCGTCATGCTTGGTTTTTGGAAACTTTTCTGGATCTCACAGAAGATTTGGGTACCGCTATTGAGAATGGCAAACGGCTGGTAATCTTCATTGAGCAAAGAGGATGTATTTACTGCACTAAGGTACAGACCCAACTGCTGGTCGATCCAAAAATAAATGCCTATATCAGAAAACATTTTGAGATCGTGCAAATTGATATGTGGGGTTCCAAGGAAGTGACGGATTTTGACGGTGAAGTAACGACGGAGAAAAAAATTGCCCGCAAATGGGGGTCGCTGTTTACGCCGACGATTGTGTTCCTCCCCGACAGCCTAGAAAAAGTCAAAGGCAAAAGCGGCGCTCAAGCAGCCGTTGCTGTTATGCCAGGTGCTTTTGGTAAAGGTACATTTCTTGCTATGTTCGAATGGATCCAGAAAAAACGTTATGAAACCGGCGAACATTTCCAGAAATACGTGAACGATCGATATTGGAAGAAGCAGGGGGGCCGTCCCGTTAAATAGGTAAATTTAATATGGCGAGATTTTTTGTTCCGCATTCAAGAGATTGGTTCTTAGTTTCACAGTAAAATTGTTGAATTTTTTGTCCAATTAGCGCACAATATTAATGATTAACTAAAATATAAAATATATAATCTCAGGAGGTTTTAATGCGTATTCTAGGAATGTTGCTGGCCGTTATGGCGGCAGTAAGTTTTATGAGTAAAAATGTCGATGCTGGTGAGCGGTACGGCAAACAAAAAGTTGTTTATCACGTCAACTATACGGGCGGCGACAAAGATAAAAAATATCGCGGCGCTATGCGTAATATCCAAAATCATATCAATGCTGTCGGCGCCGACAAAATGGATATCAAAGTGGTCTTGCACGGAAACGGCTTAGGACTACTAAAAAGCGCCACAAAGAATGATAAAGTTAAAGGTGCCGTCGTTGCTTTGAAATCGCAAAACGTTGACTTCCAGGTTTGCGCCAATACGCTGCGCGGTCGTAAGATCAATTATAATAAAGATTTGTTCGATGTTTACAAAGAAGACATCGTGCCAAGTGGGGTGGCTGAACTTTCCCGCTTACAACAAATGGGTTACACCTATATCAAACCATAACATTGTATGAAGTTTATGAAAAAACGGCGCCAATATGGCGTCGTTTTTTTGCATTTATATAATTGGGTTGACCCCAGACACAGCCTTTAATGATCTTGTCCTTTTATTAAGTCGATTTGCGAATTTCGAACTTGAACACACCATCTTCTTCATAATTTGTCACTAATTTATGCCCTTTTGCCCGGCAAAATACTTCGAAGTCAATAACCGAGCCGGGGTCTGTTGTCTCAACTAGCAGCGTGTCATTTGACTCCAGGCGCATTAGAGCCTTTTTGACTTTCAATATCGGTATCGGGCAATTCAACCCTTTAGTATCTAAACTGACTGGCATTTGAACGCTTCCCATGTAGCGCGAATCCAATTTTTTAAATAAACAAATTGATGTCTGACTTTAAAGCTTTCTCCATATAGGTTGCCGCACCGCCGATTTCGATGCCATCCATCAGGTCTTCTTTTTCCATTTCAAACAGACCCATGGTCATCTGGCAGCCAATTAAATTTACGTCACTCTCAATTGCAGCTTCCCGTAAATCCGGAATTGATGCCACGCCTTTTTTCTTGATTAGGTTTTTCATCATGGTCGTGCAGAGCGCATCGGCGCCCGGTATCGCTGAAACCAAATTAGGCATGGTCATATGCATGCCCATCATCGGCATTTCCATCCCCGGATTTCCTAAGGTTGATATTTGCAGATGATCCAATTCTTTTTTCAAAAGTTGCAGACCATAAAAGGTGAAAAACATCTCGACCTTAACGTCCATGGCAGCAGCTGTAGTCGCCAGGATAAAGGGCGGATAGGCCCAGTCTAGCGTACCTTTGGTGACAATTATTGTCATTGATTTGGCATTTTCAGATAGCAAGTCGTTCATTGTTCTCCCTCGTCAATATTTTATCAAATATACTTTTTCCCATCTTAGAATTGTTTCAACAAATATGCAATTTTTACAATATTAGAATGTTAATAAACAGGGCACGCCTGTGGGGGGCCAAGCGGACCATGTGTAGCGGAAAATAATAATGGTTCTCCGTATAATCATGGCAATCGTCAAATTCGACAAAATTGACCAAAAAGTGTATAATTAGCCCAATGAGCTTTGAAGCTCTATGGAGACGTCTTCCGTAATCTTGTGCAGCTGCACCGATGTAGACGGAGGTGAAGATGTCTTATATGCAAGCTGACCACACGGTTATGTGGGAGGTCACGCACCACCCCTTAATCGCTTTGGTTATCGCACTAGGCCTCGGTGTTATTGTCGCCTGGCTGGTACTTGGCGGGTTTACCCCCGGACCGGCAGCTTTTTCTGACATAAACTTCGCTGCCTAGACATTTTACTACCTCATAAATAGAACACTTGCGCCGCGTCGCTGTTCAGCAGGACGTGGCGCATTTTTGGCCGGATTGTGGTGTGAGTTAGGCCGCGAGCACTGGTCTTATTTGTTCCATCGCCCAATCAATTTGGTCTTTTGTGATGATTAGCGGCGGGGCAAATCGGATTATTTTAAGATGGGTTTCTTTGCACAAAATGCCTCGTTCTTGCAACGCGTTGCAATAGTTTCGCGCATCACCCGCTTCTTCGGTCAATTCTATCGCGATGAGGAGGCCGCGGCCCCGAACTTCAGAAATTACGTCACTGTTGATGGAACTAAGCGCGTCCTGGAAATAGGCCCCCATTTCAGCAGAGTTCTCGACCATTCCTTCTTCGACCAAGACTCGGAGGGCCGTCCGCGCCACGGCGCAGGCCAACGGGTTGCCGCCAAAAGTACTGCCGTGCTCGCCCGGTTTAAGAACACCAAGTACCTCGGTGCTTGAGAGCACCGCCGAGACCGGATAAAACCCGCCGGAAAGCGCCTTGCCGACAAGCGTCACATCAGCCTCAATACCATCGTGTTCCTCGGCAAGCAGCTTTCCCGTACGACCGAGACCGGTTTGAATTTCATCCAGAATAAGGGTGACATTTTGATCGCTACAGATTTCGCGCACCGCGCTTAAATATCCTGCCGGAGGGATGATAACCCCGGCCTCGCCCTGGATTGGTTCGACCAGAAAGGCAACCGTATTCGGCGTAATAGCCGCAGCCAACGCCTCAGAATCACCAAATGGAATGACTTTAAATCCCGGGGCAAATGGCCCGAAATTATTACGGGCCGTCGGATCAGTACTGAAACCCACAATCGCCAGCGTGCGGCCGTGAAAATTATTTTCGCAGACAATAATCTCGGCTTGATCTTCCGGCACGCCCTTCACTTCGTATCCCCATTTTCGGGCGGCTTTAAGCGCGCTTTCAACTGCCTCGGCACCGCTGTTCATTGGCAATACCTTGTGGGTACCCGTCAACGCGCAGATGTCTTCATAGAACAGTGCTAATTGATCATTTCGAAAAGCCCGGGACGTGAGCGTAAGCTTCTCCGCCTGATCCAACATCGCCTGGCGGATTACGGGATGGCAGTGGCCTTGATTGACAGCAGAATAGGCGGATAGACAGTCGAGATATTTATTGCCATCGGTGTCCCACACCCAAACACCTTCGCCACGCGCGAGAATGACATCGAGAGGCTTATAATTGTGGGCTCCAAGTTCTGATTCAATGCCGATGTATTCGGATGGAGTGAGGCCTTTTGGTGAGGTTTTCATGTCTTATATCCTCAATTACGGGCGATGATGGGCCTGACCTAAAGTACCATATATCCCAGCAAGCATCGATAGTTATTCAATTTCTTCCACTTGCCTTATTTAGCCTATAGTGGTGGAATTACTTGATATTTTTCCTTAGGCGC
>CEQE01147991.1_pt1 | contig 18153 bp, 20 predicted proteins | sample 356201 | NCBI WGS metagenome assembly CEQE01 (sample SAMEA2619970, study PRJEB7988) | marine metagenome | biome: marine biome (ENVO:00000447); feature: mesopelagic zone (ENVO:00000213) & marine oxygen minimum zone (ENVO:01000065); material: "saline water (ENVO:00002010), including plankton...
TGTCTTCCTTTTCCATATAAACGGTATATGGATCAAGTTCAGATAACATTCCTTTAATCCCGGCGATTGCCAATTTCTCAGGATCAATTTGGTCTGCATAATGCGTCATTAGACGTTTATAAACCTCGTGAACCATTTTCCAGTTATTGGCGATTTCACGATATAAATCTGATCCTGCAATGGCGGCAGTGATTAAAGCCATTGACAGAAAAACAGTAATCAAAAACTTTTTATACTTTTTCTTCAGCGTAGTCATTTAATAAACTTACGAATATTGTCCCATATCCGACTATGAATTTCCTCAACTGTCATTGTACCATCCATGGTAATAAATTTATCTTGTTTTTCTCCGGCAATTTCCAAATATCCGGACCTCACTTTTTCAAGAAATTCAAACCCTTCTTTTTCCATCCGGTCTTTTGATTTTGATTTGATTCTTTCCCGGGATACTTCGATAGGAATATCAACAAAAATAGTCACATCAGGATTTGCACCTTTAGTAGCTTCACTATTGAGGTCTGTCAGCCATTGTATTGATAATCCTCTTCCATAACCTTGATAAGCAATTGAAGAATCAAAATATCTGTCACAAATAATAATATGACCTTTTTCCAACTCCGGAAGAATCACTTCACGTGTTAATTGTGATCTGCTGGCCGCAAGCAAAGTGGCTTCAGTTATTGATAGAATTTCATCATTTTCCGGATTCAATAACACATCTCGAATCTGCTCGGAAATGGGGGTGCCTCCTGGTTCGCGAAGAAGAAAAATAGTCTTCCCTGATGATTCCAGCCGGTCATTCAGCATTTTGGCTTGAGTGCTTTTGCCACACCCATCTATCCCCTCAAAAGTGATAAATAATCCTGCCATCAGTTTGTCACTATAATCTCAAAATAAATTTTGGGATCGTCTCTTCCAATTATGATTACAAATTCACCTTTAATATTTTGAGTACTAAAATGTTCAACAGCATTTTTTAGAAATCCTCTGAAAACATTCTCGTGTATTTTTGTTAACTCTTTACAAACAGCTACTGGTCTGTTTCCCAGTACACTCAGACAATCTTCAAGTGTTTTCACTAATCGCTTTGGAGATTCTAACAGAATGGTAGTCCTCGATTCTTCTGACAGTTGAATTAATCGTTTCTTCCGACCTTTTTTGGGTGGAAGAAATCCTTCAAAAACAAATCTATCAGTAGGTAAACCCGATAAAATTAAAGCCGTTGTAATGGATGTGGCACCGGGAATGGATGAAATTTCAATCCCTTTTTCAATGGCCGCCCTTACAATGCGGTACCCAGGATCGTTTATGGATGGAGTGCCGGAATCACTGACAACGGCAATATCCTTTCCTGATTCCAATTTATCAATCAATTGCGGGATTCGTTTGAATTCATTGTACTCATAGTAACTTACCATTGGTGTGGAAATATTATAATGATTTAATAAAATTTTTGTTTTTCGTGTATCTTCCGCTGCGATAAGATCAACAGCATTTAACACATCAACAGCCCGATAGGAAATATCCTTTAAGTTACCTATGGGAGTTGACACAATATATAAAGTAGAAATATGGTCACCCTTTCATCTCAAATTGTTCGGAGAGATTTACAGATTTTTTCAATACCTAAATCAATTTCATCCCGTGAAACATTGAGGTGTGGTCTGAATCGTATTCCATGGGTACCTGTACCGAGAACAATCACTCCATTTTCCAGAGTTGTTTTAATAACCTTGTCACGCAATTCTTCAGTTGACAAGTCGAAAGCGCACATTAATCCAAGCCCCCGGGGGTTTATCACAATTTCAGGAAAATCATTTTTTAGTGCATTAAGTTTGTCAAGCAAATACCGTCCACACTTAACTGCATTTTCCAATAGATTTTCTTCAGAAATAATTTGTAGATATATACTTACCCTGACCATATCGATTAAATTTCCGCCCCAGGTTGAATTGATTCTGCTCGATTCCTGAAAAACATTATCCGGTACCTCATCAATTCTGTCACTTGAAACAAAACCGCAGACTTGTGTTTTTTTACCATAGCACATAAGGTCGGGTTTAACATCAAAATTTTCCCATGACCACATTTTACCGGTTAATCCCATTCCCGTTTGAACTTCATCAAAAATGAGCATGATTTCATTTTCATCACAAATGTTTCTTAATTCACGTAAAAATTCAACCCTGAAATGATTATCCCCTCCTTCACCTTGTATGGGTTCAATGATCAAACCGGCAATATCAGATCCATGTTGCTGAATAGTGGTATTAATTTGATTTAACGCTTGCTCTTCAACTGCTTTTACACTCTTTAAATTTTCATCATTAAGGGGAAATGTAATTTTTGGATTTATGATTCTGGGCCAGTCAAATTTAGGAAAAAATGCTGTTTTTCTTGAATCGGCTGTATTGGTTAGAGACAGAGTGTATCCGGTACGCCCGTGAAAACACTGTTCAAAATGGATTATCTTGGAACCCATTTCCCTTGCTTTGCTGTTCCTTGAAAAATTCTTTTTTACTTTCCAGTCAAAAGCGGCTTTTAACGCATTTTCAACACCTAATGCACCGCCTTCAATAAAAAATGCATATTTGAAATGATCAGGAAATCCCAATTTAAAGAATGTATCAACTGCCTCAGCCATTTGACTGGAATAAAAGTCGGAGTTGGTCGGTTTATTTAATGCGGCTGAAGAAAGTTTCTCCTTTTGTGCAACTACTTTTGGATGATTGTACCCTACAGGTATTGAAGCAAACATGGAAAATAAGTCTAAATATTCTTTTCCGTCTGTACCGTCAACAAGCCAGCATCCATGACTTTTTTCCAGATCAACGATTTGTTTAAACCCATCAGCTAGAATATATTTTGATAATGTTTCTGTTACATTGTTTGGATTAATTGTTGTCATTTACATTCCTTCGTAAAAATATAATAATAGTTAAGAAAAATCCCCAAATTTAATCCCCTGTGCTAAAGGTACTTCATCTCCCCAATTAATGGTATTTGTTTGCCTTCTCATATAACCTTTCCATGAATCAGATCCCGACTCTCTTCCTCCGCCAGTTTCTTTTTCACCACCGAAAGCTCCCCCGATTTCAGCGCCGGAAGTACCGATATTAATATTGGCAATTCCGCAGTCACTTCCGGTGTGTGAAAGGAATTTTTCTGCATTCTGGACGTTGTTCGTAAACATGGAACTTGACAAGCCCTGGGGAACATCATTGTTCTGATTGAGTGCATCATCAAGATTATCAAAAGTCATCAAATATAAAATAGGTGCAAATGTTTCTTCCTGTACTATGGAAAGACTGTTTTTTGCTTTAACAATGGTTGGCTCAACAAAATATCCCTTTCCTTCCATTGGGTTCCCTCCATAAAGAATTTCACCTCCCTCATCTTCAATTCTTTTCAGTGCCTTTTGGTAGGAATTTACTGCGCTTTCATTGACAAGGGGACCCATTAACACTTCTTCATCCAACGGATTTCCGATTTTAATCTGTTTATAGGCATTAATGAGTTCATCAACCAGTGTGTCGGCTATTTTTTCCTGAACAATAACTCTGCGAGTTGATGTGCATCTTTGACCTGCAGTTCCCACCGCACCAAAAGCAATGGATGGAATTGCTTTATATAAGTCGGCTGTATCATCTACAATCACTGCATTATTCCCACCCAATTCAAGAATCGTTTTTCCTAAGCGGCCACCTACAATTCCACCAATACTTTTCCCCATTACTGTAGAACCGGTAAACGAGATAAGAGGAATTCTTTTGTCTTTTACGAGTCGGTCACCAATAGTTCGTCCACTACCGATAATCAGTGAAAAGATATGGGGAAACCCATTCTCTTCAAGCACTTTATTGCACAGATTTTGAACTGCAATTCCGCACAGTGGTACGGATGAAGATGGTTTCCAGATAACAGAATTTCCGCAAACAGCGGCAATTAAGGCATTCCATGCCCAGACAGCTACCGGAAAATTAAAAGCAGTGATTACGCCAATAGAACCTAACGGGTGCCACTGTTCATACATTCTATGGAGAGAACGTTCAGAGTGCATGGTCAGACCATAAAGCTGCCGCGATAGGCCTACAGCGAAATCAGCCACATCAATCATTTCCTGAACTTCACCGTCACCTTCCTGCTTTATTTTTCCCATTTCAAGAGAAACCAAACTACCTAAAGCATCCTTATTCATCCTGAGTTCATCAGCCATCAATCGCACTAATTCACCTCGTTTGGGTGCAGGAACCATTCGCCAGGTGTTGAATGCTTCAATTGATTTTTCTACGATATGCTCGTAGTCAGTTTCAGAGCATTGATAGACTGAAGCAATGACTTCTTCCGTTGCCGGATTGATTGATTCACAAATGCCGGTATCTTGTGTTTCAGACCATCCACCTGGACCTGAACACGCACCAGCGTTTTGGTTTTCAATTCCTAATGTTTTAAGAAAATCCATTTTCATAATAATTATTTCCAAAGAATGCTTTTCAAAAAACGGAAAATGTAACTATGTAAATCGTGCTCAGCATCCTGCGGATAATTATTTAAACTATAATATGTCTGCTTTTATTACGTTTTAAATATTTACTTTCTTACACCTCAACCGCTTCTTTTGATTCCGGGGTTTTAAAAGACCAGATTGCAAGTAATATTACCATAATAACCAAAAGCCAGAGGGTTGCATGGTGATACCCGCTTGAGGAATATGTGATTAAAGTTGTGAATCTTCCAATTAACAATGATATCCTTCCCATAACGGCAAAACCAAAGGAAGCGCCAAAGGAGATCATCAAAAAGTAGATTCCGGTTCTGCATATTTTTCCAAATACACCTGTATGTTCTCTTGAAAAATAAAAATAGAGCAATCCTGTAATAGTCCCTATAAAAATCACCAAACTGTTGAATATATCCATGCCAGACATACCGGCAACAAACGGCATTGCAGTTCCTTTAATTTGACCAATTACATTTGAATTTAAATAGCCGTAGGAACGAAGTCCTGCTGCCATTCCAACGGTATAGGCAATACCCCATCGTGCAAACCAGTTAAATTTAGGAATTAGGCTCATAAGCATCATAATACCGAGGACCAGCGGAATGATGTAAAGTATATTTGGTATACCCAGAACGACATTTATCTCATGTCCTTTATCAATCCCACCGGCAGGAAAAAAACTTGGGATGATGGACGATAATATACCATACAGGCCATACCATGCTTTGGTTAATCCACTGAAAACAATTCCGTCTTCAGGTTTTGGCCATAATCTGCCGAACAGATTGGGCTGAATTTGAGTCCAGAAATAAATGGATGCCCAATATCCAGCCGAGACACCAACAAAAATATGCTCAGCTATTTTATAGAACGGATTATCTCGATAGAGATAGGAGAAAATCGCAAATGTTAGAAAAACAGCAATCCATGCTCCAAAAATCTCATTACCACTCATTTAAAACCTCCAGAATTAATATTTCTTAGCCCGTTGACGTTCAAGATAAAAGGCAATATTTCCAAATATAATGAATAGAACAATTACAAGGTGCGCAATGGATTGAGCATCCATTCCTGCAATTCCCCCTCCTTTTTGTTCAATCAAGGATTCGTATTCAGCAGCCCCTGGCATTCCTGCCAGGATTCCTTTCACCTGACCACTCTGTTCGTAAGGCTTTACTTCATTCACCTGAATTGAAGTAACACCAGTTGACATTGGTATTCCAGTGGGATCAGCTGCATACTGAACCCACTCGATGGTTCCCGGAAATCCTGCAGAAAAAGTAAATAGGTAATTAAAATCTTCAAATTTATTAATCCCCTCCATCATAGGTATATCTTCAACGAGTGTATTTCTGGCATCAATGGTATACAGTTTTCTTATATCACTGACAATACCTTTGACAACAGCCTCATTCCCGGGCCTGAAGCCCAGCAACACATAATCTTCACCGTACACTTTACCAAATTCATCATCAGCAATATCCTTTAACGCCTCCAGAGCCATGAACAAGCCATCGGGCCAAAGGCAGGTCACATACACTTGATGATCATTTCTGAATGCATGCCGCAGGACACCAATTGCCATGGGGTGAATTTCCGGTTTTGTACTTGGTCCGTATTCAAAAGACATAAGTATTTTTGATCCTCTTGGGAGTGATTCAATGGAATCAAAAACCATTTGTGAAGATTGAGTAGGTCTTATAGGAAGACCAATGGGCTTCAACAGAGGAACAATAACTACTATTGCAATGATGATAAAAATATATCTGCGATCTACTTTACCGAGTTTTATGAAAAATTCAGTCATGTGTTATTCTCCAATATAGGATTTTTCAATTCCGAGTATATATCTAATTGATGTGGCAATAATTCCGAGCCCAATACCCATCATGATTGCCCTTGTACCAGCCAAATTGGGATAGTTATAAATCCAGTCCTGCAACGTGGGAAGGAAGAAAATCGCGGGCTTATCAATGGGCCATCCCATCATGAAACCTGCAATTGTCACTGCCAACAAACCACCCCCAACAGCGGCGAACGTAATTGTTCTATTTTTAATAAATGTATTCACGAGAACACCTATTCCAAGTACAAATAGGTACAATACAAACCAACTCGATATTTTAGAACCCAATGGAACACGCCCGATCATAATAATAATTCCAGAAATCAATAGTAGTGTCGCTTCAAAATTCCTTATTTTGAATGCTCTGTACGAGGCAGATGCGACAAAAAATGCCAACAATGCAAACATGGTAGCAGAAAGGGGTGTAAAAACATTAAAAAACATCCAGCTAAACAATGTCCCACTAGATTGGACATGTTTCCCCCACTCTTCATCAATAATGGTGGTGCTTGCGCCTGCTGCTAGCAATTGTTCTTGTACTTTAGTTGCACCTCTCTTCGTAAAATAAACTTTTTCAATTCGTAATGGAGAATTATCTGATGCCAAGCCGGTCAATACTTCTGCCTCATTCTTTTCAAGATTCATTTCAGATGCTACCCTCGTAGCCACTTCTGAAACATCGGGTCCGGTTTTATTGATTTCGACATAATAAGCGCCGCGCATGAAAAATCCCACCGTAATGGCGAAAAGAAATCCGAGAATGGCAAAAATGGAATACTGCCAACCCGATTTCTTTTTCAATATTTTTTGTGACTGAAGTTTCATGAGATTAAGCGCTCCAAGGAAAATTGCGAAACTTGCCAGAATATCGAACCATTGTGTTGCGTCATCATTTACAAAAGATTCAATATGCGGCTCATCAATAAACCAGCCAAATAGGGTCAGCAATCCTACAACGGTAACAATCATAATGGGTATCTGTCTTTTCCAGATCATATTTATCTCCTACTGAATGGTTAAAAATTCAAGAATGTCAAAACCGATTAATCCAAAATCATGGAAAAAGTTTAAAGCTGCTGATACACAGATTACACCAAGGATAAAAGCTTTTAGCATATCCTGCCCTTTCACACCGCCGATGAGTTCTGGTTTTTTGGATAGATATGCACTGGCTGCAAAAAATTCCTCGCCGATGAGAGTGTAGTCACAAGCAGTTACAAAGAAGGGTATCTGCGCCTGGGAAGCTGTACCTGCAATTTGTATGGCGCCAATTGAGTTGCCGGTTTCAGCTAAAATAAGCGATTCTGCATAGAATTTTCCCTGATACAAGCATGCAGCCGGTTTTTCCCTTAACATAATTCCGTTAACACCGGCAGCATAGGCAAACTGGTCATCTGTGAGATAATGCACCATATCATCATTGAAAAGGTCCGGGCGTCCCTCAAGAAGGTAAGATTCTCGGCATGCTTCCCGGGCTGCTTTCATCACAATGGAACGGGAAACAGGCACATTGAGACTGGTTTCATATCTGGCAGTCATTTTGGACACATGCCCTAAAATTATGACACCGGCAACCGTTTCTACTTGGTCCATATCCATAATACCGGGGACATAAAGGACTGGTTTTCCCATCTCCGTGGAACGTCCCACAGCTTCTTCTACTGCTTTTACACCAGGAATTTCGCGCAAGAAAATTGATTCACCCCTTTTTGCTTTGTTGATGAAAAATATCAATGTGCCGCATGTGATCATAATGGCGAAGAACATGACTATTCTTTCACTCTTAAAGTATGGGTGGCCGGCAAACCAAAAGATCACAAATGCAGCCAGTAATATCCCAGCGTATGTCCAAAATTTCTGGTTATTCACTTTCATCTCCTCGATTTGAGTTATTTTGTTCAAAGCGTTCAATTTCTGAAATCAGAAATTCGAAGTTTTCAGGTGTTTCAAATATTTCAGCAGCCCGGTAATATCCATCAGTACTAACAAATGCATTAACAATGGGACCAAAAAATACCATTGCATGGCTTCCTAAAAGAGCCAGCGGTTTTGACATTTCAAGAAAAAATACAGCGGGTGTTACCAACCCAGTTTTGTAGATTTTCTTGGCAAGTCGGGTGATAAATTCCCTGTCCTTAAGTACCAATGTTTCAGAATTCGACACAGTTGAACTTAAGAACATTAATCCGTTTCCACCATCTCAAGATTTGCTCTAGGGATCGTCATAGTTTCTCCGTCAATATCTACCTCAGCCACCCTAACCATCGTTTCAGATTCCATTTTATGGAGCTCGCTAGGCAGACTTTTCACACTACCCATTTTACCGAAAAAAGGTGCTCTAATAACTCTGACAAGACTTCCGTCAGTTATTCCAAGAGATGTATCATGATGTTCAGTTCCAACTTTTGTTTCATCATCAAACGGGATTACAATTTCGGGTCTGATAACACCAGCTCTTATTTGGGTAGCTCCATTGATGGAGGCAAATTTTCCTTTAAATTCCAATAAAATATCAAAAGTTCTCTCTCCCATTGGTATTTTCCCAAATCCTTCCGTTACGATCAGAGACGTTGCAAGCTTTTCTGATCCTGTAATTGCTACACCCAGTGAATACCCTAAAAGTGGTTTCAGATCGTGATAATTAAAACCGCCAACAATAATTCCGTGAACATCAATATCAACAGCTTTTTTGTATGCCTGAAGAGTAATATGTGATCCACCTACGAGAATTTTATTTTTATGGGAATCATTAATCATTTCGGGTGTAATCTCATCATCTCTTGATTTAACGATTAATTCAAGATTACCGCGCTTTTCCCCGGCTATTCCAAAAATCCCCTGAATGAATACGCCAATTGATTCAATATGGACACCTTCATCCGTAATGATTTCAGCAACATTGCCGGCTATATAAGCATCTACTTCCACCGGTAATGGCGCTTCTCTTAAAATGACCTGCCCGGTGACAGTTGAAATTGATTCTACGGTACCGGAAACTGGTGAGGTCGTTTTGGATTTAAACATTCCGAATATCCCTTGAGTTTCTGCGAGAAGATCTCCTTCGCCAATCTCACCATCCTTTTTAGCAACCATCACTTCAGAAACATCAGCCGGATCAACATTTAATAAATTAGCCACATTGACAATTTGAACATTCCCGGGGATAAATGTTCTTGCTACTATATGATCTGCTGTGACAAGTGATCCTTGCTCAACAACAACTTCTCCTTTCATGGGAAGCCGCCGTTCTTTTGTGACTTTCGAGTGTTTTAATACCTTTAATCCTGGTGTGTAAGCGTGCGCCATTTATCGTTCCTTATTCCGGATATTCATCAACAGCCATAGACCATTGAATTATTTTTTTAATTCTTTCTGAATCGCTTTCAGGAAAAACCAGTGGTCTTCCTCTCATATCAAACATAACTCCCACAACACCACCATAAATGGTAGTTTCAAATTCTTCACCAGGACCAGCACCTAAATCGACTCCTTTTGCCGGTTGAAATTTCGCCGGAATTTTTTCATAGGGCGCATCAATTTTAATTAAATCTCCAAAATTCAAATCTTTCATCCAGATAGACCCATCGGGAAGCTGGAGCGTTGCTTTCAACGCGGATTTTCCTGGTTTTAATTTTCCATTTGGCGCAACACAAGTTCCAAGACGAATTAAACAATCATTTTCAAATACCTGAATAGCAGCTTTCTTAGCGCTTTCTTCCAGTTCCGGTTGATCTATGTTTGCTAATACACCTAATTGAGGCATCATGAAAATTGAGTCCACAGCAAGTTGGGTGATACCTTCCGGCAGGAAAGCATCAATCAACATTCGCGCTGCCTGCTGGCGTCTCGGCGCATGAGATAATACACCACCTGAACCTACTAGTAAATCAAGTTCAATCATATCAACCAATGTTTCACCGCTCCCGGACTGTTCGAATGCATCGGAAATGGTTCTCTCGGTCTGGACACCTTTTAAACTTACAGCGAATTGTTTATGCTGAATAAAAGACAATCTGAGCGCTTCACGTGCAATGGCCTGTTCTACTTTTAAATCGTTCAATGATTGAGGAATGGTTGTAGGGCGAATCATCTTATTAGCGATTCTGTTGGTCAATTCATCTTTGTCGATCTCTATTGGAACCCATCGTAAAATATTCTCTAGAGTTGCTTCAGCCATGACATTACAGATGGAATAGCTCATGCCGAGATTTGCGCTGACAGTCCTGTTAAATGTTTTTTGGAAAACAGAAAATATGTCTGTTGTCGCGCCACCGATATCTACTCCCATGACAGATATGTCTTCCTTTTTGGCAATCATTTCAATAAGATACCCAACAGCGCCTGGAGTTGGCATGATGGGAGCGTCGGTCCAGGACATCAATTTTCTGTAGCCCGGGGCTTGAGCCATTACGTGTTCCATGAATAAATCGTGGATCTCATCTCTGGATGGTTTCAGGTTCTCACGTTCAAGTACAGGACGAATATTTTCAACAACTGATAGATCTGTTTTTTCTCCAAGTGTATCAGTAATAATATCAGTCGCTTTTTTATTTCCGGCGTATATAACAGGCAGTTTATAGTTTTTTCCAAATCGTGGTTTCGGATTGGCAGCACCCATTATTTCCGCCAATTCAGCTACATGGGAAATAGTACCACCATCAATACCACCTGAAAGAAGAATCATATCAGGCCGCAGCTGACGAATTCTCGCGATTTTTTCATGTGGTAACCGCCCGTCATTTGACGCAAGTACATCCATCACAATCGAACCGGCACCCAGGGCAGCACGTTCCGCGCTTTCTCCAGACATGGATTTAACAACACCTGCTACCATCATTTGCAATCCACCACCGGCAGAACTCGTCGAAATATAAATATCTGCTCCTTCATTATTATTTTCAGGTGTTATGATGTGTTCACCATCCAACAGTTTTCTTCCGGATAGTTCTTCCACTTCCATGACAGCGTTTAGGACTCCCTTAGTTACGTCTTCGAAAGGAGCTTCCACAGTAGTGGGCGCTTCACCGCGAACTATTAAACGGTATTCACCGTCCTTATTTTCAATGAGGATTGCTTTAGTCGTGGTGCTCCCGCAGTCGGTGGCTAAAATTGATCTGATTTCTTTTTTTTCCGGCATTACTTTAATCAATAATAAATTTCAAATACAAATAAATTAAAGGTGATGCGATAAGGAGTGAATCAAACCTGTCTAGCACTCCTCCATGCCCTCCTAAAATTCGGCTTGTATCTTTAACGCAAACTTCACGTTTAAACATGGATTCGATGAAATCACCCATTTGCCCAAAAACACCTACGATAATCCCCATCATTACAGCATCGGAATATGAAATTGAAAATGTGGGATCACTGGATACAATAAATCTGAATTTGATGAAAGCTAAATAAACCATAATTGCTGTAATCAATCCAGAAACTGCTCCCACAACTGTTTTCTTCGGACTTACTCTTTCCAATATTTTCTTTTTACCCCAGAGTTTTCCAAAGGTGTAAGCGGCTGAATCGCACAGCCAGACAGCAATAAAAAGAGAGAATGTCAATTTCATATTTAAATCAGATTGCAGTGGAAAGAATTCCCGTATTCCAATCAAAGCTCCTAATAAAAGAGGGATGTAGAATATTCCAAAGAGTGAAACAGCAATATTGAGGGAAGGATTTGGTTTATTCCTGAATAATTCAGTAATGAGAGTAATACCTACAATTAAAACAAAAAACTGCCCTAATGGGATAGTGTAAATCTGTGATAAATCAGACACATAATAAAACATCAATATAATGAAAGCGCTTAGACATGAAATTACATATTGTGGAGAAATGGATTTTTGTTCACTTAACTTAAAATATTCCATCATAGCTAGGATCGAAACAACAAAGATAAATCCGAGAAAAATTTCATTTCCAAAATAAATGCACAGTAGTATACCGGGTATACCGAGTACATTGACTAGCATTCTTGATGAGAGTGTATCAGACATGAATTAGTAAAAAATAATCGGGGAAAATAAGACTTTAGAGGTGTAGAATCAAAACTGAAACATCAATTAGTTTTGTGCTTCATATATTTATCATCTCCATACTCAATGACCTCAATTTTCACTTTGGCTGTCCCTTTTCCAATAAAACCGAGTTTTAACGCTGCCCCATAGGAGCAATCCAAAATCCTTCCTTTTGCATAGGGACCGCGATCGTTAATTCTTAATATGAGACTTTTATCATTCTCAAGATTTTTAACTCGTACAATTGTGTTTAATGGGAGTGTTTTGTGGGCTGCTGTAAGTCCATACATGTCATAGACTTCGCCATTCGCAGTCAATTTACCGTGGAAGTCTTCAGCATAAAATGATGAAATTCCGGTTTGAGTTTTCATATAATTACTTGATCTAATTTTTGATTTCTTTACCCCTTTTCCACTTCCATACCTTGGCGATGATGAACAGCTAAAGGCAAATAAGGCGAGGATAAAAAAATAGACCTTAGCCATTAATTATTCCGCCTGTTAAGGACGAAACCTTATCAATGTTTTTCTTTTCACAGAAGGCAACAAGCTCATTTAAAATGGACAGACCTTTTGATGGTTCAAGAAAATTTGCTGTCCCAACTTGAACGGAAACTGCACCGGCTAACATAAATTCAACTGCATCATCGCCAGTCAAAATACCGCCGATTCCGATGATGGGGATGGAAACATTTTGTGATACTTTGTATACACTGGCAATGGCAACAGGTTTAATTGCAGGTCCCGATAATCCTCCAAATTTCTTTGATATCTTCGGTTTAAACGTCCACGGATTAATGCTCATTCCAACAACTGTGTTTATAGCAGATAATGCATCCACTCCCTCATCCTCAGCGGCTTTGGCAATTTCAACTATATCTGTAACATTTGGTGACAATTTCATGATGAGCAGTTTATCTGTCCGCTGCCTCAATTCCTTCATCAGTTTGGATGTCATTTCACAATCAACCCCAAATTCCATTCTCCCTTTATCCACATTAGGACACGATACATTGATTTCGTATCCACCTAGTACATCATCTGATTTTTCAACTTTTTCAAGGACTTTAACATATTCATCAACAGAACTTCCCGCAATATTCAGAATCACAGGTGTTTTGAAATCATCGTAAACAGGTAGAATCTCATCAATAAATTTCTCTACACCCACATTTGCCAAACCGATGGAGTTTAGCATGCCGGAAGGTGTTTCTACAATCCTCGGTGCCGGGTTGCCTTCCCGAGGATGTAGTGTAACAGATTTCGTTATTACACAGCCTAATTTATTGACATCCATCAATTCACTGGTTTCAAGTCCGTAACCAAATGTACCGGATGCTACAAAAATAGGATTTTGAAATTGATGGTCTTTTATTCTGATTTTGGTGTCAACCATTATTTTCAATCCATAATGACTTTATCAGCAAAATAAACAGGGCCGTCACAGCATAAAAGGGAATACCGTTCATGATAGCTGTGCTCTTTGGGATTTTCATTTTTGAGTTCAATAATACACCCCTGGCAAATTCCTGTACCGCATGCCATGTAACTTTCGAGGGAAAGTTGTGTAGAAATATTTTTTGTAAGAGAAAATTCTTGAACTGCTTTTAGCATGGGTTCAGGCCCACAAGCATAGATTTTGACAATGTTCTTATTTTGGGAGATTTCTTCCAATGTGGGCATAACTGTTCCACGATGACCTAAGGTTCCGTCATCCGTTGTTAAATGGACTCCCATTTCAGGTTTGTGAACCATAAAATGCCCTGAAGCGTTTACAGCACCAATTATAATAGAATGTTCAATCTCTTTTTCCACCATTAAATTATGGAGCCATAAAATGGGAGCAATGCCAACTCCCCCACCAATGAGAATCGAGGTAATACCATCCTTTTTATTAAATTGAAATGTATTCCCCAAGGGACCCAACATATTTAAAATATCTCCTTTTTTCCGTAAGGACATCCGTTTTGTACCTTCAGAGAATATTTTATAAATAAAAGATAGATTTCCGTTTTCGACTCCAGCAATACTCATTGGCCGCCTTAATGTGAATTCCCATGAAACGGAAACATCAATATTCACAAACTGGCCAGGACCCTTAACACATTCGGCAATTTTAGGCGATATGACTTCCATTTTCCAAATCCCATCAGCGATTTGTTCATTGAAAACAACAATGGAATCTTCAATTATCATCTACTTTCACTGCCTCAAAATTTTCGGGATCAGGAGGTATCCTTAAATCCAATTGGATTGAATCAGGTAATGCTGTTTCGATTTCCAATGAATCAATAAAGGTCGAATCTGATACTGTATTTGTATCCACGAGTGATTCTTTATATGCCAATAATTGATTGTATCTTTTTTTCACAAACAGAGTTTGAGGGCTGTCTGGATAATTATTAATTAATTTTTCATAAGAGGTAATTGAACTGTCCAGATTCCCCAATAAATTATCATAAATATCTCCAATTGCCATGAGTGCAGCCGGAGAATATTCAGATTCAGGATATTCATGAGTGATCGATAAATAAAGTTTAATGGATTCATCAATATTTTCATCTTTAGCAGATTCAGCATTTTTAAATATCTCCAAAATTGGATCGAAAAATTCTTCACCACGTTCTGCAAATATATTCTGAGCATATTCGCTCGTGGGATATTCCACAAGAAGCTGATCTTTATAAATTTTTGATTTATCCCCCTCTCCCATTTGACTTAAAAGATGACTTAAAGTATACATTGCCTGAGATCTTTTAGGGCTGTTAGTAATCAAATGAATGAGTGTATCCAAAAGTGGTATTGCACTATCTGGTTCATTGAATTGAAAAGCGAACAAGCCGCCTAATGAAAAAAGCAAGTCCCCGTACAACAGTTGAAACTCTTCAGCCCTATCGATTTCTGTTGCTTCAACGAAATCTACAATCATTAAATCAACGGTTGTTGTATCAACGCTCGTTGTATCAACAGAAGTACTGTCTATCAATGTTTCATTTGATGCTACAACCGGCGTGATGGTTTGAAGTGTGTCGAGGGAATCAAGGGTTGCAGACACATTCTTTATTTGGGTCTTCAATGAAAAGAGTGAATTTATCCCTTTTTCCCATTTTTTTGCTTCTTTTGCAAAGGAGGATAATTTTTTTTCTTCTTCAACTTTCTCAAAAAATTCCAATGCAGATGTATAATTTTTTTCAACTTTTAGCTGCATCATTCCAAGTTGATAAGCTGCTTCGGCAGAAGATTCTGTTTTTGGATATTCATCTATAATAAATAAATATCCGTCATAGGCATCATCTAAAAGCTTTTGGTCTTCATAAAGTTTCGCTTTTTCAAGATAAATATCAGGGTTGATTTGAAAATACTTTTCATCAGCCAAAAGATTTTTTATCGCTTTGTCGGATTCCTCCCACTCCTGCTGAAGACGGTAAAGATGTACAATATTTAAATGAGACTTTTCGACTTTTTCAGCATCCGGTGAATATTTTACAATTTTTTTATGAAAATTCAATGATTCCGAATAGAGTGAGTTGTCGAATGAAAGGTCAGCTGCTTTTTCGTACACTCTTGTTTTATCTGATTTATTTTTGTAATTATCCCCGGATTTGTTGTAATAAAACAGTACGGAATCTACAGGCATTTTATTTTCCAGAAATATTTCAGCTTTTATATTAAAGGAATGAGCGAGAAGATTTTTGTTCTGCTTTGAGAGGTTTTTTGATAATTTAATTTTTAACTGATTTAATAGCAGGTCTGCTGTTTCATAATCATATAATTTCCAGTTGCATTTTGCAAGCCAGAGTTGGGATTCGTTTTTTAACGTGCTTGTTTCATTCTCTGTTAATTGTGTGATTAATTGTTTTGATTTGGAATAATTTCCTTTATAAAAATATGCTCTGCCCATCAAAAATAAAGCATCGTCTTTGTATTTTGTATCAGGATACTTATCAAGAATAGTCTCACATTTATCAATTGTTTTATTCAATTTATCAACAGTTGACTTATTCATTTTTGAAATATCTTCAAGTTTCAAAACTTCCTTTTCAGCGACTTCGAAATTTTCAATTGCATTGTAGTACGTGTTGAAATAAACACACGCTCCCGCTGTAATGATTAGAAAAATGCTTATACTAATATTAATAATCGTTTTCATTGTGAATAGTGAAATATTTATTCATAGTGTGGCATAAAATTAACTGTTAAATTTTTTCATGGAAAGTAAAGGATTTGTTTTCTTATTTTTGTTGTCAGTTCCGTTTTTTTATCTCTGTCAGGGGCAAGATTCTAATTTTGATGCTAGTGAAGAATACGGATATGTTACCATTGAATGTGATTCATTAGGAATTGATATCTGGATTGATGGTATGCTCGTTGGGCAATCCCCGATCAAAAGTCCGATTCCATTGAAACCCGGAATTCATAAAATCACTTATTTTCATCCAGAATATCTGAAATTGATTAATCAATATTATGGTGAAATGGAATTTAAGTTCCATATTAGCAAAGGGTTTAAAACAGTTTACATCATTCCGAACGAAACAATGTCTGTTCAATTATGGTGGTCTCCATACGAAAAGGCATTAACTCTTCGGAGAAAACATGATTGGATTAAAACGAGCGTCGGCATATTGGTTTTAACATCAGTTCTTACACTTCATTTACAAGCTAACTTTTAGATTTTTCCTTACGTTTCTTCTGAATTCTCTTTAAGAAAACTTCAATTTCCTTTTTAGTTTGAAGATCACCCATTTTTTCTGCCTTCTTAATTCCTTTAATATAAATTTCCTCAGCACCGGATAAGTTATTGACTGCAGTAAGCGCTTTGCCTAAAAATCGGTAGGCAACTGTGTATTCCGGGTTAATTTCAATAACCTTTTTGAAAGTATTGATTGCTTCAACATTATGGTGTTCATTAAGATATATTTTTCCGAGTGATGTCAGTAATAACACATCCTTAGGATATATTTTAATTAAGTTTTTTATGTCATCAATATTTTCAGCCATATTTGGTTTTAATTAGTACTTTTTCCATGGTATCAATTTGTTTTAAATTAATGATATGGAAGAGTTCGGAACATTTAATCCAGGCATAAAATTTAATCCAGACTATACCTGGCCCGAAGAAGGTACTGAAAAACCCTGTCCAAATTGCAATAATCCACTGACGTTGAATGAAAAAAGAACTGATTATATGGGAAAACCGTGGTGGTGCGGTGGTTGCCGTTGGCAATTTATCGATGAAGAAGTCTCATAATTATTAGGCAAATCCTTCTGTATCCATAGGCACTCTTGCACTGTCCTTTATAATTTCATCCAAGACCCACCTGACAACAACTGCGTCATCTAAAAATCCAAAAATATGTATCTTATCCGGAATATCATCCTCCTCATCAAGAAAATAGTTTAATGCAAACAATGCCTTCTTCCTAGTATCACCTGTAAATGAATTATTGCCAATCAGTGCTTCATAAATTGTCCTTACATCTTCAATTAAATCAGCGATGAACGAAGGTAATGAATTATTCTCAGTAACTATGGTCTTTACTTTCGCTGGAATTGCATCCAGAATTGCCTTTTCCCGTTCAACGGGGAATTCATTTATCTTTCTCCGGTAACGCTTAATATCATTCTCTGTTAACTTAAAGGTAACAGGGGCTATTTTCATTTATTCCTCATTTATCAATAAAATAATTAAGTGTGTGTACTATTTGAATATAACACTAACTAAAGAAAACTCATTCTATAAAATATTTGACACTTGGATAGACATGGTTTACACATTGGTAATTTAAGTTA
>CEQE01148802.1_pt1 | contig 18099 bp, 14 predicted proteins | sample 356201 | NCBI WGS metagenome assembly CEQE01 (sample SAMEA2619970, study PRJEB7988) | marine metagenome | biome: marine biome (ENVO:00000447); feature: mesopelagic zone (ENVO:00000213) & marine oxygen minimum zone (ENVO:01000065); material: "saline water (ENVO:00002010), including plankton...
CGACCTCGCGGTAGCGGCGGCGCGCGAGAAACTGCAGGCGCTGATCGACTGGGCAGACATCGTGGTTCACTCGTTGCGACGGGCTGAGGCGATGCAGTTGGGGCTGGATCGTGACAGCATCTCTGCTGACAGGCCGGAGTTGGTGGTGTTGTCGATGACGCCATTTGGCATGACGGGGCCTTACAGCGAGTTTGCAGCCGAGGAACTGATCGTAGCACACGCCGGCGGTTGGCCGAGTATGTGTCCCATGACGCATCAGGAACCCGAGTATCCGCCGCTAAAGGTACACGGTCATCACTGCAGTCTGATGGCCGGTATCGCGGGTGCCATGAGCGCCCTCGCTGTTCATCTGGACGCAAGGCGATCGGGAGTGGGTGAGCTGATCGATTTTTCCGTGCAGGAATACGTCGCATCGGTGCTGGAATTCGGGATTCACATATACACCTATCACGATTTCGTAATCAGTCGTTTGAATCAACGTTCGACGATTCCTTGGCGAATCTTCAACGCCAAGGACGGACCGATCTTTGTCGTTTGTATCGAAGAGGATCAGTGGGAACGGTTAGTGGAGTTTATGGGACAGCCTGAGTGGACGCAGATGGAAACCTTTGTGGAACCGTCCGGGCGTGCCGAGAACCAGGACATGGTGAACGTGTTTTTAGAGGAATTCATCAGCGAGTGGAACGTCTTCGATCTGTATCATGCCGCACAGAAGTTCCGCATCTGTTTCGCACCGGTCATGTCGTTCGCGCAGATTGGCGCGAGTGAACATCTGCGAGCGAGAAACTTCTTTACGACTGTCGACATTCCTTCCATCGGCCCGATCGAGTTCATGGCACCCCCTGTCATTGCGAGCGAGGGACGTGCGACTATTCGGCTAGCCGCCCCCCAACTTGGAGAACACACCGACGAGGTGCTTGAAGATATCCAACCGGCTGGGAAAGTGAATGCGACCGTCGAAGCGAAGCTTCCGCTTTCAGGGTTGCGCGTCGTCGATCTCACCTGGGCATGGGCAGGCCCGTTCTGCAGCATGAACCTTGCCCATCTCGGAGCCGATGTGATTCACATCGAATCGGAATCCCGCCCGGATCTCTATCGGCGTGGCGGTGGCGCCCCGGAAGGTATCGAACCCAGTCTCAACACCAACGGCATGTTCAACCAATGGAACCAGGGCAAGCGTAGCGTTGCAATTGACCTGCGCACGGATCGCGGCATCGAACTGGTAAAGGAGTTAGTCGCTCACGCTGACGTCTTGGTACAGAACTTTGCCACCGGCGTGATGGCGCGCCTGGGCCTCGGCTATGACGTGCTGAAGGAGATCAATCCGAGTCTCATCATGGCGAGTATCAGTGGCTACGGACAGTCGGGCCCATACCGTGAGTATATGGGGTATGGCCCGTCCACCGGGCCGCTGAGTGGTCTCTCGTCGGCTACGGGATACGCGGGTGGTGGGCCGGAGGAGACGGGAGTTGCCATGCCCGATCCGACAGCCGGCATCACCGCGGCGTGGTCAGTGGTGTCGGCGCTTGCACGTCGTGAAGAGACCGGCGCTGGCGAACACCTGGATGTCACGCTGTGGGAGTCCACCACCGCACTTACGGTGGAAGGCTGGATGGAGCACTCCTTCAACGGTACACAGGCGGAACGTATCGGCAACCGGGACCCCTGCATGTCGCCGCACGGCTGTTTTCCGTGCGAGGGGGAGGATCAATGGGTTACGTTGGCTTGTGCCGATGATGCCGCCTGGCAAACGTTATGCACGGTTGTTCCCGGCCTTTCCGAGGACGCACGCTTTGCCTCGCTCGACGGGCGAAAGGAGCACGAGGATGAACTCGAAGCCGTGATCTCGGCTTGGACGCAGTCACGGGATCGATGGGAGATCACGCGGCAACTGCAGGCGCTCGGCATTGCGGCGTTCCCAAGTTTCACCTGCGCGGACGTGGTGGAGGATCCGCATCTGAACGAGCGCGGCTTCATCGAGCATCTGGATCACCCTGAGGTGGGCACGCGCGCCCACACGGGCATTCCCTGGCGACTGGCAAAGCGACCCAACGGCGTTCGTATGCCTGCCCCATGTCTGGGCGGCCATACGCATGACGTTCTCGCGGAAGTGCTCGGCTACAGCGATGAAGAGATTGCGAAATTACACGAGCAGGGCGTTCTCAGCTAACGTCAAGACTAAGCCGAACGCCCACCGTTCAAAAGACGTTCATGATGCGGCTGTACTTGACGATGAACTCTCTTCTCGGGCGACCAGGTGAATTCAGCTTGTCATCCGTCTCGTTATATACGATATAGAGTCCCGCATTAGCAGACTGCAACCAGGAAAAGCGCAGGTTGGTTGCCAGTAATTCGTCGCGATCGTTGTGTTGTACCAATGCCGCCAGAGAGATTTTAGACGAGAACGAGTAGGAGATCCGCAGATTGGTGAGGGCAACGTCAAAGCTGCCCCCAGGCAACTCGACATCGTTGTAGTTCCAGGACAGCGATGCTTCGAAGGATTCATTGGGGCGGTAAGCGACCAAAGGCGATAGCCCCAGACGATCGCCGCCGAAGAATCCGCCGGCGTTGACACCGAGCCCGGCACGAAGTCGCGCGGACCGGTTGGTACTCGAGAACATGGAGAATTCCCAGTCATCGTAATCCGCAGCAGGAACGATGACACCGGGCGCTATTTCGAATGCCGTTTTCACCCCTTCGTGATTGTGGTTGATCGCTGTGTGTAGCTCTGCTCCGCTCTTCCATTCGATTGAACTGTCGACGTGCACTTGGCCTGACTCGTAAAACCCATCGAAGTCCCAAAAGCCTGTGTAGTTTGCATGGGGCCTATACTCCAACACCCGACTGTTTTCTGACGTTGGTCGGCTACTGCGCAATGCAAACAGGTTCAGGCTACGATAGGCACGCCGTGCGAGGAACCCGACGTCTGGATTAAACCCTTCGCCAACTTCCGTCAGACTGCCGCTGAGGGACCAGATCTGCGAGTTGTATCCAGCGGACAGATGCACAGCGTGATCGTCATTGGAGATACCGGGTGTGCTGGTTCGTGCAAGAAAGCCGGAGATGGTCGTCTGTTCTCCAATTCCCCACTTCCCATCCACCGAGTAGGTCTGATTGTCTGTGCCGCCGCCATCACGATTGACGAAGAGCATGCCGATGGATGAGCGGCCCGCCAGTTCCTGGTTCAACCGTATCACCGCGAAATCGCTTTGCGGAGTAACGCCGGCAACTTCTTCAGATCGCATCGCCAACAAGCCGACGTTGGTGGCGCGACCCACCTTTCCGGAAACCCGTAAGCCACCCTTGATGGGCACGAGTTCACCGTCCGGGCCGATGCCAATGCGACGGCTGAAGAACAGTCGTATGCTGTTTGTCCCAACCTGAAACTGACCGGCATTCTCCAGGAAGAAGGGTCTCTTCTCGGGGAAGAAAAGGCTAAAGCGATTGAGATTGACCTGCTGCCGATCCACCTCCACCTGGGCGAAGTCCGTGTTGTAGGTCAAGTCCAACGTTAAGCTCGGTGTGATCGAATATTTCGAGTCGAACCCGAATTCGCTGTCCCGATCCGATCCGAGCCCGCCGCCTCGGGTGTTCTTGCCGAGGGCGTATGGCGTGATGGTGAAGTTGCGTTGTGGTGGTACCTCAATACCGCTGATGGTTCCGGCAAGCGACAGGCGGTTGAGTGCGTACTGCCTCGGCAATGGCGACCAATAGACGACCTCGTTGGTGCGGCGAATCGTGCGCTGAAAGTTGAAGCCCCAGCTTTGAAGGTCGTTATCAGGATACCGCAGTGAGGTGAATGGAATCTCCATCTCTGCACTCCAGCCGAATGCGCCGATGCGTGCCTCCACGTTCCAGGTTGTGTCCCAGTTCAGATCGAAATTGGTGAAGGAGAAGCGATTCGCGTTGTCGTTGGATACCAGGCCGTCATATTCGAGGCCGGTTGGATTGGTACCGAACACCAGACCGTTTTGCTTGCTTTCGAACGCATCGATTACCATGCGAAAGCTATCGGTGTCACTCAGGTTGGCGTCGCGGCTGCTGTTGGAGACGATAATGGATTCGGCGTTTTCATCGTAGCAGACAACGCCTATAAAGAGCGCAGTGTCGGTGAATCCGACGAAGACCTCAGTGCGCTGAGATGCCGGAACCCCCTCAATTGGTCGTTGCTGCGTGAAATCTGTGATGGGTGTCAACCTTGCCCAAGCCGTATCACCGATAACATCGCCGTCGACCATCGGCGCCTGCTCGAGCCGGCTCGCTGCGGATAACGGGGCTGCGAAAGTTTCGGGACCCAACAGGACAAGCACACCGAAGCATGCGAGGGTAAATAATCTCAAGATAACATCACTCCAAAACAGGGATTCATCGAATTGTCCAACGGATTGGCCTCGCCGCATGCAGAGGATCTCAGCTCGAGCGGCAAGCGAGGCTTTGCCCGCAACGAAGGGAACGGCTGCTCAGTCGCCGGACCACTTTTCCGCTGGGGCGAAATCATCGATCTTCGTCATCGAGCGAAGTTCTTCTGTCGCGCTCTCTGTGCTCGCATCCAGACGAATTCCGATCGCATCGGCGACGCGGGTAATGCCGTTAAATCCCGAGGCCACCAGGATGGCATCCGATAGTGGCTGATCGCCGATCAGCGCCACACCTTCTTCACGTAGGGTTGCCACATCCTGCCAGTGCCAACGCGCAACGGCCTGCGCCAAACGAACCAGAAAATCGCCGTGCTGTACGCCACCGTCACCGTCTACGAGGCCCGTCACCAGTCGTAGATCGGCGTCTTCCCCTGCATGGCTGGCGCTCTCACGGAGCGACATAGTGTGCGAGGTGGTTCAGTAGAAGCATTCGTTTACAGCAGACACCTTGGATGCGACCAACTCCACCTGTCTGCGCCCCAGCGCAAGCTCTGTACTTCCCATGTAGTAGGACTCGTTGAACGCGCCGAAGAAGAGCTTCACGGCGTTTGGCACAAGACCCAGGGAGCGCAGGATGTTGGCCGTGCCTTGTGCTGCAATGGGGATCCAGGCACCGGCCTCGACGATATCGGTGGAACTCTCCTCGGTTGGCTCCCCTGGCCGGGGTGTCGGTAGCGGAGCGCGAGTTGCGCCAATTCCCTGGGCAAACGTATCCACCACCACCGAGCTAGCCACGACGCTGACCATTTCCACATAGGCTTCCCGTTTCAGCCCCGATGCCATGACGCTGTCGAACCAGCGACGCGTGAGCCGACCGGAGTCGTTGCGCATGGCGTGGATCACTTCAATCGCTGCGTCGGGCAATTGGCCGTTGTGGTCGTGTTCGCCTGCGATCGTGGCAGGCGACAGTGCCTCACGTCGCTGTTTGCAGAGTATGCAATTGACTGCGTGGCGAGCTTCTTCAACGATGGCGATTCTGTCCTCGCCGCTCCACCAGGCACCGGCAGCGGCGATGCTTTCCAGCGTCTGTTGGTGAGCTAGAAGGGTCGCTTCACGTACTGGCAGCTCTGCTGTTTGCATTTGTGGCCTCCATGTCGGTGTGAAATTGAAAACAGCGCTATTAAACCACGGATCGAATCTCCAGCATCGACAAAATTCGCTGCTCGGCCGTTAAAACTCTCCCACTCCCTCGTCAGTTCTGGATTTCTGATTCAAGGTCAGAATATGCTCACAATCGGCTATTCTTAGTTCATAAAACGACCCGCAATTCCAGTATCCATGCGGCTATTAGGGAAATTTTGGATTGCAGATTAGCGCAAAATGTGCTTAATTCTCCCTAATCATCAGAGAGGATATCCAGCATGAATGCACCAGCCACGTTTGCGCAGATGCGAGAAAGCTCCTATACCAGCAGACCGACGGCAAGAATCGACCGGATGCGGAAGCAATTCTTCTCTACCAAACCCACCTTCTCAATCACGAGAGCGCGCATCGAAGGGCGGATCATGAGGGAAACCCAAGCGGAACCCATGATCACCCGCAAGGCCAAGATCTTCGCTGCAATCGTCAGGGAGATGCCGATCGACGTGTACGCTGATGAGCTGATCGTGGGCTACAGCAGTGATCGGCCACGCTGCCACAACATAAGTCCGGGAACGCTCAATGCGGATCAACTGACTAAGGCAGACGAATCCGGCGGGCACACCAACCGAATGGGCCTCAGCGATGAAGAAGTAAGAGAACTGCAAGAGGATCTCATACCACTGTGGACAGAGCAGGGCAGAAATGGAGGTCTGTGGCACTACGGCCACAATATTCACGGCCTCGAAAACGTGGTCAAGAAAGGCTTTGTTGGAATCAAGAGGCAAGCCGAGGACCGGCTGGCCAGTCTTGACCTCACGGAACCAGATGATATGAAGAAAGTCCCGTTCCTGCAGGGCGTGGTGATGGCTATGCAGGCAGCCGGCGAAATGGGCGGACGTTATGCCGCCAAGGCGAGAGATAGGGCAGCCGAGGAGACGGATCCCGAACGCCAGGCCGAGCTTCTCGAGATAGCGGACATATGTGAAAGGGTGCCGCTCAAACCTGCTGAGACGTTTAAAGAAGCACTGCAATCCTACTATACCGCGTGGCTGATGTTGACCATGGAACTGTCGCTCAACATCGCCTTCGCTTTGGGCAGGATGGATCAATACCTGTATCCCTATTATGTAAAGGATATCAGCGAAGGGCGCATCACAGACGAGGAAGTCCAGGAGCTGCTGGATTGCTTCATCGCCAAACTGAACTTGACCAGTGGCATCGGTTCGCAAAGTACAAGCGGATCCATCGGCGTGGGCGGCGTCAAAGCCGATGGCAACGATGCCACTAACGAGTTGACCTATATGTTCATCGAGGCCATGAAGCACACCAACATGGCGGATCCCTGGTTCGCTGTGTTTGTGCACAGTAAGTCTCCTGAGCCGTTACTGATCAAGGCAGCCGAACTCACGGCATCAGGGGGTGCGCATCCGCAGTATCTGAGCAGCGATGTTGGCATTTCTCAGTGCCTGGCTCGTGGCAATATGGGCGGTCCTATGGTGACCTTGGCCGATGCCAGGAACTCCAGCAACGTGGGTTGCCTGGAACTGGTTATCCCCGGCAAGGATTCGGGTTACCTCTACATCGGTGGTCACAACCTTGCTGCGGCCCTGGAACTGGCCCTCAATAACGGCGTTAGACGATCCGACAACAAGCAGATTGGGGTGGAGACCGGTGATGCCAGGACGTTCCAATCCTTTGCAGAGGTCCAGGAGGCGTTCAAGAAGCAGGTAGCCTGGATGAGACGGAATACGCAGATCGGTGGCAATGCCCAGGAGCAGAGGATCATGGATCTGCATCCCACGGTGTATGAGTCCGCGCTGATCGAGGGCTGCATTGAAAAGGGCCTGTGTAGGGAGCACGGCGGTGCTCATTACAATTTCAATACTGGGGGTACCGAAGTCGGATCCTCCGATGCCGGTGACTCGATGACTGCCATCAAGAAGCTCGTCTTCGATGACAAGCAGATCACCATGGCGGAATTGTGTGACGCGCTGGACGCCAACTTTGACGGCCATGACAAGATCCGCAGAATGTGCCTGGGCGTGCCGAATTTTGGCAATGACGATGACGAAGCCGATACGCAGAAAGCGTGGGTGCTGCACCAGTGGGCCAGCGAGTACCAACAGCTCAAGAACCTGCGTGGTGGCTACGGCTGTCCCGGTGGGTCCTCCATGTCATCCTATGTACCACAGGGCAAGGTCGTTGGCGCACTTCCCTCGGGAAGGCTTTCCGGTGAGCCGCTGGCTGCTGCTGCCTCACCTTGCGCCGGCAAGGACGTTAAAGGCGTGACGGCGGTGCTCAACTCCATGGGCAAGGTCGATGGCGTCGAGATACTTGGCGGGCTATCACTGACGTGCAGGATAGACGGCAGCGTCTTCAACAGCAGAGAGGGTATCAAACGAATTGCCGATCTGGTAAGGACTTTCGTCGATCAGCAGATCTTTCACCTGCAGCTCAACGTCACCTCTTCGGAGACCATGAGAGCTGCACAGGCGGATCCGGAAAGTTATGCCGACCTGATGGTGAAGGTGGCGGGATACAACGCCTACTTCACGCAACAGTCGAAGGACCTGCAGGACAGCATCATTGCCAGAACCGAACACGGATTATAGGTCGCCACCTAGCTACGCTATCCGTCACCGATCTATGCTAACGGTGGGAAGTTGCCGCGCAACATAGATAGGTTCGTTTCTTACAGTCACGACACACCCCGACCTTCAAGGGCACAGAGGCGCGCGCACGTCTTATCTGAGAGCTAGCGTCACCAGTTTAGCGTTCTTTCCACCGCCGACTGTCAGCGAGATGTATTGTATTCCGTCGACCATATACGACATCGGCGTTCCGGCGGGATTCATCGGCAGTTTCGTTTCGTGCACGATTGTACCCGTACGTTTGTCGAACGCACGCAGCAGCGGCCCATTGTCATTGACGGCGATAAACAGCAGCGACTTAGTCAGTAGCGGCCCGGTAAAGCCGAACCCGCCGACCGGACCGGGATCCGGGATGCCTCGATCGATCAGTCTCTGGCGCATGCCATCGCCATTCGGAACCACCCACTCATAGATACCGGTATTGAGGTTCACTGCACTAACTCGCGTGTAGGGGGGCTTTGTTATGGGCATGCGATCCGGGCCACGAAGACCCCTGGGTCTGCCACGGTAGCGGAACTTGGCGCCGGGTCTGGTTGCCACAAGCGTTACCGTTATGGGCGAGGATCGGGAAGGAATGTAATACATGGATGTATGTGGATCAAATGCTGCCCCAGTCCACTGCGCGCCACCACCCCAGCCAGGCATGTTGATGGTGCCCTTTAACGAAGGCGGTGTATAGACGCCTCCATACTCATACTGAGCCAGAATCTTCAGTGCTTTAGCACGCAGTTCCGGAGTGAAATCGATCAGGTGATCAGGCGACATGCCCTGTACTTCAAATGGCTTGGGCCAGGTGGGAAAGGGTTGCGTCGGTGATGTGCGCTCACCGGGTACCGTGGTCTGCGCGACAGTCAACTCTTCAATGGGCCAAACGGGTTCACCGGTCACGCGATCGAACACGTACAGAAAGCCCTGCTTCGATACCTGCGCGACCGCCTTGATCTCTTTTCCATCAACCGTTATATCGACAAGATTGGGTGCCGCCGGCAGATCATAATCCCACAGATCGTGATGAATCATCTGGAAATGCCACACCAGTTCGCCGTTACGGGCATTCAAACAGACCAGACTGTTCCCGAATACGTTGTCACCCAGTCGCTCACCGCCATACCAATCGTTAGACGGCGAGCCGAAGGGCAGATACACATATCCCAGTTCAGGGTCTGCACTAATCAGAGACCAGACATTGGCTGCACCGGTGTCTTTCCAGGAATCGGCCTCCCAGGTTTCGTTCCACTTCTCGCCCGCCTGCGGGATGGCATGGAAGATCCATCGCATTTCACCCGAATTGAGGTCGTATCCCCTGATATAGCCAGGGGGAAGATTGTAAACGGCCATGTCCGTGATGACGCCGCCGAATACAACGATATCGTCGACGATGACAGGCGCCGCTGTAATCGAGTGATGCCTTCGTTCGACTTCTCGTCCCCAGCCCTGCGTGAGATCTACCTTACCGCCGGTACCGAAGGTCCTGTCGGGCAGGCCTGTCACAGCATCCAGTGACCAGAGAAACGCATTGTTGGTGCCGATGATGATGCGTCGCTTGTCACCTTTCTCCCAGTAGGCTACGCCGCGATGATTGAACCCCAAATTGGATGGACGGCCGTGTTCGTAGGTCTTGGTGTCGAACACCCACTTTTGCTTACCGGTTACCGCGTCGATTGCGGCTACAAATCCTAGTGACGTACTGATGTACAGCACATCACCGATCTTGATCGGGGTGCTCTTATAGCCGGCCGGAACGTGCTGGCCGTTGGATTTGATGTGGGCGTTATCCGGCGACTCCCAAGTCCAGGCGGTGTGGAGATTGCTGACCGTATCCTTGTTGATCTGATCGAGGTCTGCGTACTTTGACGACCCCGGATTGTTGGCATAGTTTGGCCAGTCGTAGTCGGAAATCGCGGCTGGCGCAGCGAATAGTGAAGTTGCGCTGCAGGCTGCAGCGACAAGCACGGTAGCTTTCAGGGCGTAGTTCATATCGTTGTTTTCTTTTTCTAGAAGCGTCAGGCATTGTTTATTAAGTGCGTGTAGAAATCAACAGGATACCCTGGCTGCCACGTCACTTGCCCGGCTGGTACTCAATACGGAAGAGGCGCGCGTCCGGATTCTGCGTGTTCCAACGCTTGCCGTACTCGATCATATACAGTAAACCGTCATTGGGATTGATGACCATATCCATGGGATTCGCCAGATCCATATTTGGCAGGAAGCGCTCGATATGGGCAATCGAGCCGTCCTCGTGCATGGTCACGGCCATGATGAAGCCGCGAATCCAGTCATAGGTGAAGAGCTTGCCGTCATAGTACCTCGGCAGCTTGTGATCGTTAGCCGGGAAGTCATCGTAATAGTAGATGGGGCCAGCCATGGAGGTGCGGCCCCCTTCGCCCATCATGGGGAATTCCGCTGATTGCACGTAGGGATACCAGATAATCGCGGGTTGCGCTGGTGGCAAGTCTCGCGCACCACTGTTATTGGGGGAATCATTGACGGGATGGGCCGGGTCGAAGGGCCTGTCGGACGCAGTCTTGGTCGAGAAGCTGTAATCGTAATAGGGCTTGTTGTTCGCATTGAAGTACGGCCAGCCAAAGAAACCTGCGGCGCGTGCCTGATTTATCTCATCGTGACCACGTGGGCCGCGCCCGGTTAGGTCTTGAGCCGCATCCGGGCCGACATCACCCCAATAGAGGAACCCGGTACGTTGATCGATGGAGATACGGAAGGGATTGCGGCAGCCCATCACATAGATTTCGGGAAGCCCCCGTGAGCCTTCCCGGGGGAAAAGGTTGCCATCCGGTGTGCTGTAAGTGCCGTCGACCTCGGGCTTTATGCGGAGGATCTTTCCACGCAGGTCGTTGCTGTTGCCCGATGTGCGTTGGGCGTCCCAAGCGTGCCGTCCCGACTGTTCATCCATGGGCGCAAAGCCACTGGATGCAAAAGGGTTGGTGTCATCGCCGGTGGAAATGTAAAGCGTACCGTCCGGACCGAATTCGAGCGAGCCACCGGAATGACAGCACTGGTCACGTTGTGTTGGTACCACCAGGACGACTTTCTCCGACTTCATGTCGAGGCGGCTTCCTTGCAGTACAAACCGGGATACGTGCTGCTTCGCCTCTTCGCCTGCTGGGGAGTACATGATGTAGACCCAGTGGTTGTCACTGTGATCCGGGTCGACGGCCAGACCGATAACGCCGTCTTCCTGCTCTGAATAGACATCCAGGGTCGCGGCGACCGTGCTCTTCCGTGCAGAAGGATCGTAGATCTTCACGCTGCCACGGCGTTCGATGAAGATGACGCGGTTATCCGGCAGGATGTCGAGTTCCATCGGTTCGCCCAGATTGCTGTCCAGAACGATCTTGGTGAAGCGACTCTCCGCGGGCGCTTCAGCAGTGTTGCGAGTGTCGAATCGTTCACCGGCCGCGTAAAGAATGCCGCCGTACAGGTGATTCAGGAACGCGCCTTCCTCATAACTCGCCTTGGTGTGTCCGAGTCCGGTATAGAATGCCCGTCCGCCATCGTAGGCGTGGTACCAGGCGATTGGACGCGGCTCGGATGCCGGACTCTCCAGTGACCGCTTGTACGTATTCTCGTCGATCAGAAGCAGCGGGATGACGTCCGGTTGCATCGACTTGAAGTCGTACCATTCATCCGCACGAAGCCATGTTGTATCCAGATCCCTGGTGGCGAGGTGTTGCTGATCGATCACGCTAAGGGTAGCGTCGCGCACGTTCGGAAAATTAGGGTGTCCATCGAAGTACCCACCCACCAATCCACCGTACCAAGACCAATCGTACTCTGTGTCCGCCGCAGCGTGGATACCGACGAATCCCCCGCCAGCTTGGATGAATCGCTGCATGGCCGACTGCTGGCCTTCATCCAGGACGTCCCCGGTCGTATTCAGAAACAAGACGACACGATAGTCCTGCAGGTTGCGGTCGTTGAAGTCGTCGCCATCCTCGGTTGTGGTGACGGCAAAGCCTTTATCGGCTCCCATGGCGATCATCGCCTGCTGCCCCTGTACAATCGATGCGTGGCGGAACTGGACGGTCTTGGAGAACACCAGCACATTGAAGGCCGTGTTGGGGGGAGGGGACTCAGCACCCGCGCCGGCACTGGCAATGAATGTGAGGATGAGAGAAAGGGTTACGTTCTTCATAGCGCATCACCCTGGTGGCCGTCGATGGCAGCTCGATGGATCGAGTGGACCTGATACTACACGGCGAATTGGGAATTAGTAAAGCTGCTCCGCTCACCGTCGCAAATAAGTGACCCGTTAGCGTGCACAGTTCGGGACGTGCGCGTTCGGGACGTGCCCGTTCGGGACGTGCGCGTTTGCGATGTGATACCAGCGAGCGGACGGGGTATGATACACAGCGTCGACAATACCGAGGCAGGTGCCTATGGTGTCGCGGTATATCATACAGTGGATGCTGATTGGATTTGTGCTGTGGCCCATCTCAGTGGTCGCGGAACCCGATCCCCTGTTTCGCAGCCAGGAGCCGCTAAAGTTGGATCTCAGCGGCCCGCTTCGGCAACTCAATCGCGAGCGCAATAAGTCAAAGATATACAGCCCTGCCAGGCTATCCTATCTCGCTGAGGATGGCAGCCAGGTCTCGTTGTCGGCCAATCTGGAAGTGCGGGGCAACTACCGCAAGCAGATGAACGTGTGCCGCTTTACGCAGCTTCGCGTGCTGTTGGAGCAGAAACCGGCCGAGGACAGTCTGTTTAGCAATCAGAGCAGGCTTAAACTGGTGACCAACTGTCAGCCCGGAAAGAGAACGTACCAGGGTTACGTCCTTGCCGAGTACCTTATCTACAGGATGTTCAATTTGCTGACCGACAACAGTTTCAGGGTTCGTCTGGTCGACATGACCTATTATGATATCGCCAAGAACAAACGGCTGCACAGTAGCCTGGGGTTCTTCATCGAACATAAAAAGCGTATGGCAGTGCGCTTGAACGCCAAGCACGTGGAGTTGCATCAGGTACCGCGCTCAGCGCTGGATAACTATCAGACAACTCTGGTGGCAGTCTTTCAATTCATGGTCGGTAATACCGACTGGTCCATTCGCAAAGGGGAGAAGGAAGAGGAGTGCTGTCACAACGCCAAGCTGCTGGAGACTGCCGATGGCAGGCTCCTTGGCATCCCTTACGATTTCGACTTCTCCGGAATGGTGAATGCTGAATATGCGTTCCCGACGACGGGCCTGCCAATCAGGAATGTTCGCCAACGATATTATCGTGGTTTCTGTCAGCACAATGACAGTTTGAATAAGGTGTTCGCCCTGATCCGGTCACGGCGCGACGATATCAGGGCGCTGATCACTGAAGAGCGAGCAATCGGTGCTGTCCAAGGGAAGAGGGCGCTGCGCTATCTGCGGGGCTTCTATGACATAATTGAGAGTCCCGCCATGGTCGAGAAAAAGCTCACAGTGACTTGCCGGTAGTCCCGCCGGCGAATCAACTCTTACACATAAGAAGGAGGCGCACCATGAGAAGTTTGCTTATCGCGGCAGTACTGATGTTCACCGGTAACGTATTGGCCGACGACTTGATCGGAACCTGGACGCTCACATCGGATACTCCGCGAGGGATGCAGGAGTCGGAGCTGATCGTTCGCAAGGCTGGCGACGGTCTTGCGGGAACGCTGGAGGGCAGGCGCAACCGGGAGATCGCTGAAATCAAGCGAACGGATGATGGGTTCAGCTTCGTTATCGAACTCGACACGCCCCGGGGATCATTCAGGTTGGCCTATAAGGGCAAGATCGAAGGAGACACCCTCAGCGGGAACATCGAAACTCCGCGGGGGGAGCGGCCGTTTAAAGGCGTGCGCAAGGCTGTCGGCACTTGATGGACTAGCAAGGCGTCGTTGCAGCCAGACGACATTGCTCCCAGATCAGGTTTCGGACATCTCCAAATGCCGGCCTATAAAGTGCACCAGCCCTTCGTCACTCAGTTCATGAATGGCCCGTGACAATGACTCGCGGCGGACCCCAAGCATGGCGGCCAGGTCAGCTCGCGAGACCGGTAGCTCCACGATCAGCTTACCGTCTTCGCTGACGTGGCCATACTCGGCCTGAAGAGCAATCAGCAGTCGGATGAATCGCTCCTTGACGCTCAGCGATACGCTCTGGTGAAAGCGCTCCTCGGCTTCACCTAATTCCACCGCAGCCTTCTTCAGGAAGTTGATTCCTAGAGTCGGGTTGCTACGCATTAACAACGTGACCAGCGATTTCTCAATGAAACAGCTCGTCGTGGCTCCCAACGCTTCGGCACTGGCGCGATGCTTCTGGGCAGAGAGCAGGGGCCGATACCCCAGCGTATCTCCCGGTCGTGCTATTCTTACCAGGGTCGATATCTTCTTGTTTCTAGCCTTGCGAATGCAGACCAGGCCTTGTTTGGGGAAATAGAGACCACCACAGGTATCGCCCTCACTGAAGATGACTTCACCCTTGTCATGCGTGCGGATGACGGCGGATTTTTCTATCAATTGTAGTTCGTAATCCGCCAGGCCACTCCACTCGGGAGATGCGGTCAACTGAGCCTTGATGCTCTCCTGGATTTCGGATTGGGGATGAGGTGCCACAGAAATCGCCTCCTGAACTCGTCAGCTAGGGTGCTCTTTCTGTTATTGTCGCTTGGTGGATGGGATATAAGTGTAATCATATACCGATGCACAGGATCTGTCGATCTGATTTGCTGAAGTGCCTACAGCATGTGCCATGCAGCAGATTTAGCGCAGTCACAAACCCCGCCGATCCGCGCGGATATCCTCGTCTGGCACCTCACACCTGGAACTGCATAAATGTACGCCTTCGATCTGTCGAAGAGGTTCTTGACAGAGATAAGTCTATACTATAGACTTATCCATTATCTGAGACATATCTGTCACAAGAACTGATTTATGGAGGCGAAGAGATCATGGAAAACTCACTACTGGAATCGCAGCTACATGCCAGTTATTGGGAAGACGGTCTGCTCGACGTCTTTTGCGGCCTTGCACTGTTGATGATCGGAGTAGCTTGGTGGTTCGAACAACACGTTCTCGGACCCGTTTCGATTCCTCTATTGGTGCCACTTTGGCTACCAATCAGAAAACGCTGGATTGAGCCGCGAGCGGGCTATGTAGAATTTGGTTCGTCCAGACGACATAGAACGCGAACGTCCATGATCCTCATTGTGCTGCTTGGTGTAGGGACCTTCGTCCTTTTTGTAGCGGCATTCTACTTCGTGCAGAAGACTGGTGACTTCGTGTTAAGTGAGATGGTCGCCGGCTTACCAGCCATGCTGGTCGGAATTGGCGCAGCGATCTCCGTCACCATGACCAGCCAGCGCCGCTTCTTGGCCTATGCCTGTTTGCTGATACTTGCTGGTATGGTAACTGTCGCCTTTGACCGAGGTCCTGCACCTCCACTCGTGGTATCCGGCATGGTTGTATTGGCCACTGGCGTCATGTTGCTGGCACGCTTCTTTCACCACAGTGAAGGAAGTGCATCATGAAGCTAAAGGGAGATGATATACAGGTCCCGAAGGTTGACGGGTTGATTCACGAACCGGCCCGGCTACGTCTGCTGGCTTTCCTCTGTGTCCTGGATCGTGCGGATTTCGCCTTTCTGCTGCGACAAAGCGGCATGACGCGAGGCAATATGTCTGCGCAGATGACTCGATTGAGCGATGCCGGGCTAGTGGCAGTTGAGAAGGCGTTTGTAGACAACCGACCTCGCACAACTTACTCCCTGACGAAGAAAGGGCGTGAAGCACTAACTGAGTATAAACGCACCATGGCTGCACTTCTGGACTCATTCCCAGACTAGCAAACGACAAGATGGAACAAGGAGCGAAGAGCTGATGATCGAGATTCCACTCGGAATACTTACGCTGATCTGTTTAATCAAACTGTTCGAGATGGCAGCCAATCTGGACAGGTTTGAGACGGAGATCCTCACTGACAACAGAATCGCTGAAGAACGACTGGAGTCGATCGAAAAACGAATCCGGGACGTTCTGAGTGAGCTTGAGGATGGCAGGAAAGTGAATAAGCGATGATACTAGTGTGCTATTGGGCAGATGTATCGGCAAATGCTTGAATGCTCCACACGCCGAACCCGTGCTTCCGATAAAATGAGACCACTCGGTCCAGTTCTCTGGATGAGGAGTAGACGTGAAAGTGGCGAATCCCGTCCCGGTTGCCGGCGTCCTTTAAGGCGTTGACGAGAAGCGAGCCAACGCCTTCACTACGCTTCTCAGGCACGACGTAGAGTTCTTCCAGTTCAATGTAAGGGTCCGTCGAATCGAAGACCGCAAGACGGTCGAGTTTTTGCTCCGCTGCCATGAATCCGACTATGGATGAGTCCTCTTCCCCTACAAATAGATACGCGCCTTCGTTGAAGTAGGGCAAGAAGTCAGCCACTCCCTGGCCGATGGTCGACCCCTCCTGTTGCCACTGGATGGATAGCTTGTCAACGGCCTCAAGATCCTGCTTGCTGGCGCGACGCACTGAAACTGATTTAGTCATGGCGTCTCGCCGACACAGCCGGAATCTTTAACAACTCGGCCGCACTGCCGTCATCATGGGTGACGTAGTGATCGACAATGTCCACCGATTGCCATTTGTGGAAAAGAGATCTTCTGTATCTGTACATGAGGATGCTTCACCGCTCCTCTTCGTGCATGGAATGAGGGGTGCTAACGAATTTTGTCAGTCTTGCGGGGTGGGTCTATCAGTGTTATCTCTCCCCCTTGCTCGCGAATAAAGGCTTCTGCCTGGTCGAGCACATCATCATCGTTTGCGCCAGCAAACTTCGCAGTAAAGTTCACGGTACCTACCGGTGTGATTGGCCCTTTTTGGTATTGTTCCTGTTCCTCTCTACCAAGGCTACCTTCCATTCGTCCTATGCAGCCGTCTGAAATGATCAACTCAATCTCGTCAGTGAACCCGTCCTTCTCTACGGTGAAGACTGTTCTTGTCAAGCTGTCGATCCGTTGAATCACAGTGAGATCTCTATGTGCACAATCCTGGAACTGAAACGTTTGGAATGCCCAACATCCTATCAAGCCTGGGACACTGTGCCCGTTGTGGCTCTCGACACGTTCACTCGATACGCCAATGTCAGGGGATCCACCGTTCATTCTAGGCTTTGGTGGGCAGGATTCAATATTTCGATTCCTGCAAGACGGAAAGCGGATCTTTACACATGCTTGTTGAACGGGGATGATTGAGGGGGTTGAGGAACGCATGTCCAAGGGGGTCTACACCGTGCCGATGATATTCGGCGGATCGCCGGGCAGCCCGATGGCGGGCATGCGGCCGCCAGGGGCGGAATGGTACACGCCAGGACGGCATTGACGTGTAGAACCTGACACTATGTAGCGCGGGGAGAAAGATAAATGGGCAAGGTTGACTGCGGCACTCTCTGCGGTAGGGCGCTGGCAAATGAGGGGATTGAAAGAGCATTTACCCTCTGTGGCGGACACAACATGTCCATCCTCTACGGGATGAGGGCCGCCGGAATTGAAATCATTGATGTGCGGCACGAGGCATCCGCCATGTTCGCCGCCATCGCCTATACCCAGGTGACCGGAAAACCGGCGGCAGTGGTTACCACGGCCGGACCGGGTGTGACCAATACGACGAGCGGCATGATGGAAGCCATGGAAGGCGGTGTCCCCATTGTCCACATCGGTGCCGCTGTAGTTTCCGCCATGGTAGATTCCGGTCCCCTGCAGGATATGTCCACCCTCATGGTAATGGAATCCTGCTCCAAGTGGGCGCGCAAGGTCATGCAAGGCCAGCGTATTCCGGAGTACGTCTCCCTGGCGTTCCGCCAGGCGAACGACGCAAGCCCGGGGCCGGTTTACCTTGAGGTTCCGATGGACCTTCCCCTCCAGGAAGTTGATGAAGAACAGGTCGTCATGCCGACGAAATCGCGTGCTACCGTCCCTCCCGCCGG
>CEQE01324489.1_pt1 | contig 18085 bp, 18 predicted proteins | sample 356201 | NCBI WGS metagenome assembly CEQE01 (sample SAMEA2619970, study PRJEB7988) | marine metagenome | biome: marine biome (ENVO:00000447); feature: mesopelagic zone (ENVO:00000213) & marine oxygen minimum zone (ENVO:01000065); material: "saline water (ENVO:00002010), including plankton...
GCGGGCCGCGATCGGTCGATCGTCGAGCGCCCAAGCCACAATTAGGAGAACTGTCATGCATGTTATTGTTGATCTCTGCGTCGTACCACTGGGCGTTGGAGTGTCCGTGTCTCAATATGTCACAGAGTGTGAGAAGATACTGACCGACTTGGGACTCAAAACTCATCTGCACGCTTACGGCACAAATATCGAGGGGGAGTGGGACTCGGTCTTCGCTGCTGTCAAAAAGTGTCACGAACGGGTCCACCAGATGGGCGCACCCAGAATCAGCACCACGATCAAACTGGGTACCCGGACTGATCGCGAGCAAACTATGCAGGACAAAGTGGATAGCGTCCAACAGAAGCTATAACGGCGCTTCTTGAGGCAGTTTCATTGTATCATTAGTGCAGGCAGTCACATTTGGGAACGAAGGTGCACAGAATATTCGTCGATGGTCACGCCGGTACGACCGGCCTGAAGATTCACGGCCATCTGAAACGTCGTGATGACATTCAGTTGCTGCAGATCGCAGACGACGAGCGTAAAGACGTGGCCGTTAAGCAGAATCTCCTGAACAGTTCAGATCTGGTCATCCTCTGTCTTCCAGACGATGCTGCCAGACAGTCCGTCGCCCTTATCGAAAACGACCAGGTCAAAGTATTGGACGCCAGCACTGCGCACCGAGTAACGAAGGATTGGGTTTATGGGTTACCTGAGCTCGGACGTGATCAACGCAGCCGAATAGGTTCTGCCCGATTCGCCTCCATTCCCGGTTGTTATGCCACCGGATTCATACTGGCCCTCGCACCGCTGATCCGGGACGGTTCACTGCCGCCGCAAAGCAAGATTTCAGTCAACGCAATCTCCGGCTACACCGGCGGCGGTCGCAAGCTGATCGAGAAGTACGAACGGCGCCAACAGACCGACCCGGACGCTCTCTGGCATGTTCGACCCTACGGGTTGCACCTGAATCACAAGCATCTGAACGAGATGCAGCACTACGCCGGCCTCAACAGCCCACCCTTGTTCACCCCCTCCGTCGGTCACTTCCCGCAGGGCCTGCTGCTGCACATTCCTCTCTTTAAGAGCCAACTGTCTGCCGGCGTAGATCTGGACAGCATCTATAGGACGCTGACATCCTGCTACCAGGGCGAGGCCTGCGTGACGATACACCCGGTCAATGACGACACCGACCTGGATGACGGTTACCTGGATCCACAGGAGAACAACGGAACGAACAGAGTCGACATATTCCTATTCGGATCCGGACAACAGTTACTTATCGTGGCACGCCTGGACAATCTGGGTAAGGGTGCCAGCGGAGCAGCGGTCCAGAATCTAAATCTGATGCTCGGCTGTGAAGAACTGTGCGGATTAAACACTTGAGGATGTAAACCGTGGAACTCGCTCGACTAACTCGACAAGAACTGATGCAACAGCAGGAGAGCCTGCAGCGTCAGTTTGACGATTTCAGAAAGGCCGGCCTGAAACTGGATCTTACCCGTGGAAAACCTTCGGCCGAACAATTGACTCTGTCCAACCAACTGGACTCCATGCTGGATGGCTATTTCCTGTTGCAGGATGGCACCGATGTTCGAAACTATGGCGGCATCCTGGGTACGATGGAAGCGAGAAGACTGGGTGCCGAAATGCTCGGGACCGAGCCCGAAGAAGTCCTCGCAGGTGGCAATAGCAGCCTGATGCTCATGTATCAGATGATTAATTTCGCCCACATGCACGGGTTGCAGGGCCGAGGAACATCCTGGCAAGCCGAAGCACAGCAGCAGCAGGGACAGGTCAAATTTCTCTGTCCGGTACCCGGCTATGACAGACACTTCACTATGTGCGAGTTCTTCGGCATCGAGATGATCAACATCCCGTTCAATGAAGACGGGCCGGATATGGATAAGATCGAGGCGCTGGTAGCGGCAGATCCTCTCGTAAAGGGTATCTGGTGTGTTCCCAAATACTCAAATCCGACCGGACACACCTATTCGGACGATACAGTGCGCAGGATGGCCGCACTGGGTGAGTCGGCAGGGACGAATTTTCGCATCATGTGGGATAACGCCTACGTGGTGCATCACCTGACGGATCAGCCTGCGGAACTGCTCAATATCATGCAGGAATGCCGCAGCCGGGGTACGGAAGACAATGTAGTCATCACCGGATCGACTTCCAAAATCACCTTCGCTGGCTCGGGCATCTCTTTCCTGTGTTCCTCCAGCTCGAACATCGAGGCCCTGGCAAAACACCTGACGGCCTCTGTTATAGGGCAGGACAAGGTGAATCAACTGCGTCACGTACTGTTTCTCAAGGACCAGCAGAATCTGCTGGCGCACATGGAGAAACACAAACAGATCCTCAAACCAAAGTTCGATCGCGTCGTGAGCATTTTGGATGCAGAGCTGAATGGCAAGGGTATGGGCAGTTGGACAAATCCCAAGGGGGGCTACTTTATCTCCTTCGAGTCGCTTCCCGGACTGGCAAAGGAGATCATCGCGCTGGCAGCAGAGGTCGGTGTAAAGCTGACTCCCGCGGGCGCGACTTTCCCATACCGGCAGGACAGTGAAGATACCAATATCAGGTTGGCCCCCACTTTCCCCCCCATCGATGACCTCGATCAGGCCGTGAAGGTATTTGTAGTCAGCGTACAACTAGCTTCGGTCCGGCAACGAATCAAGCAGCTTTGATCCGCTCAGCGCCTTCGACGCGGCAATCTGCCTCACCATTATGGGTCCGTTAGTTAGATGAATCTGCACCCGCTGGATATCATCGTATTACTGCTGTATCTTTCCGCTCTGTTCTGCATGGGCTACTATTTCTCAAAGAGAAACACCGATACGGAGCGTTATTTTCTTGGCGGACGCGCCTTCAAGGGTTGGGTTGTGGGCCTCAGCCTTGTGGGGACCTCTATCAGCTCCATCACCTTCCTGGCGTATCCGGGAGATGCTTTTAAGACAGCCTGGCTGCGTTACCTACCCAACCTGATGTTGCCGCTGGCCGTTCTGATCGCTGCCTATCTCTTTCTACCGTTCTTTCGCAGAGGTCAGACGACAACGGCTTACCAATACCTGGAGCACAGATTCGGACCTTCGGTAAGAACTTATGCTGCCGCTGCATTCATCATAGCGCAGCTGGTCAGGGTCAGCATGATTCTCTATCTGATCTCTCTGGTCTTGCAGGAAATCACCGACCTCGACTCCACTACCTGTATTCTGGTCTCAGGATCGATTGTAGCTGTCTATACCGTTATGGGCGGCATCGAAGCTGTCATCTGGACAGATGTAATCCAGACCGTCGTCTTGCTGTTGGGAGGCATTGTATGCGTGGGAATCATCGCAGCAGAGCTGCCCGGAGGCATCGGCCAGATATTCACAGTGGCCAGTCAACAGGATAAGTTTGCCTTTGCCGAGATGATCAATGGTACGCTGCAGCCCGCATCCTGGGACCTTTCCCTCAGCACCAAGACCGCAACTATGATGCTGTTCATCGGCTTGACCAACTGGCTTACGGAATACAGCAGCAATCAGAATACCGTACAGCGGTTCTGCGCGGTAGAAAGTGAGTCCGAAGCACGTAAAGCGATGTTTATCTGCGCTGCGTGCAGCCTTCCTATCTGGGCGTTCTTTATGTTTCTGGGCACGGCTCTGTATGTCTTCTTTCTACTCTTCCCGGCTACGCATGCGGAAGAGATCCTGGCAGGTACCAGGAAAGCAGAAGAGATCCTACCGTTTTTTATCACCCACTACATGCCTCCCGGCCTGGTGGGGCTTGTCATTGCTGCAGCTTTAGCGGCCGCCATGTCTTCACTGGACTCGAGCATCAACGCCATCGCAACGGTGAGCATCGTAGATATCTATCGGCGCCATCTGGCCAGGGATCGGTCGGAGCAGCACTACCTCAAGACTGCCTGGATCATTGCTACCTGCTCCGCCGTCATCATGATGGCCGGTGCAACCTACTTGATCCACGCTGAGACCAAAACACTACAGCACACAGCGACCATCCTGGTTTCTCTAATGGGTGGCGGACTACTGGGTATCTACGCCATCGGCTTCCTAACCACCCAAGGGGACGCCCGAAGCGTCTGGCTGGGAATCGCCGGCACCATGTTGTTCACAAGCTGGACTGTTCTGTCCAGCAATCAACTGCTACCTCCGGCGATAAGCGTTCCCTTTGATCTATACTACACTGGTCTCATGGGCAACCTGCTGATGTTCTTTTTGATTTACGCAGTTTCACTAGTTCTGGTAACATCCGAGCGCAATCTTCACGGACTGACCATCCGCCATTCTTCAAACGAAACGGTAGACAGGTTTTGAGAGATAACACTGAGCTCAATCCTTCAGACAATGTCTGGCCAGGTCCTAGCGACAGGACTAAGGGGCTGACAGACGGTACCGGCATGAATTCTAGCAGAGATGCAGTTCATGTTTGAAGACTTCAGCAGCCTTGAATTGCCATCCGAATTACTTGAAGCCATTGAAGAACTGCAGTTTGACACGTGTACACCGGTACAAGCTGAGGTCCTGCCCCATGCCCTGGATGGTGCCGATATTATCAGTCAGGCTCAGACAGGCACCGGCAAGACTGCAGCTTTTCTTATCACGCTGATTGCCTACCATCTTGAGAATCCTGAAATAGAACCACGCCCCGACGGTACCCCCTTTGCTCTCATCGTTGCGCCAACTCGTGAACTCGCAATTCAGATTTCCAAGGATGCCGAGGATCTAGCTAGACACTCTCAGATCAGAATAGTCGCGTTGATGGGAGGGATTGACTATGAAAAACAGAAACGGCAGTGTCGTGGGGTAGTCGACATTCTGGTCGCGACTCCTGGTCGTTTGCTCGATTTCTGCAGATCATCCGTGGTAGACCTAAGGCGCGTCGAAACGCTGGTGATCGATGAAGCAGATCGTATGTTGAGCATGGGTTTCATTCCCGACATAAAAGCGATCGTTAGACAGACTCCCAAGAAAGAGCAGCGACAGACCCTTCTATTCAGCGCCACCCTGAGCGAGGACATTCGTCGACTTGCGTCTCAGTGGACCCAAGACGCCATCACCATCGAAATCGAACCGGAGCAAGTGGCCGTGCAATCTGTCACACAGCTTGTCTATTTGGTTTCCGATGAGCAGAAATACTCGCTGCTCTATAATCTGATTACCGGACAGCAGCTGGATAGAGTGCTCGTATTCGTCAACCGGCGTGACCAGGCGAGGCATTTGGAAAACCGTCTGCATCGAAACGGAATAAACAGTGGTCTGCTCACCGGTGATGTGCCCCAGCGCAAACGTCTTAGAACACTGGAAGATTTCAAATCAGGAAACATCCACATTCTGGTGGCAACCGACGTGGCGGGACGCGGCATCCACATAGAAGACATCAGTCACGTCATCAACTACAACCTTCCTGAAGACTCGGAAGACTATGTGCACAGAATTGGTCGTACCGGACGGGCCGGTGCCGAAGGTATCTCCATCAGCCTTGCCTGCGAATCCGACGCCTTTCAGATTCCAGACATAGAAGAACTGTTAGGATACTCACTGAAGCACGTTCATCCGCCGGAGGAGTTACTGGTGCCATCGCCGGCACCGATTCATCCCTCCAGACCCACCCCTGCCGCGCAAAGGAATCGACGCAGAAGATAGGCGGCAAAGCCTGGAACTCAAGTGTGCCTGGTCCGGTCTAATTTCTGGACACACCCAGAAAGCAACACCCATACTGCAACAGACGGATATCCTCGAGACCAACGTATAAACACTAACCGCCGCAAGGTGTATATTTACGGCAATGTCCCAACAGTCACATACATGAAGGCGATGATGAAAAATCTGCTCTTGGTCATTTCCATCACGGTAAACGTCTTCCTGGTGTACAGGTTCGTTTACCTCGACAGTGAAGATCCTCCCGGGCCATCGCAGGAAAGCGCAGTGGCGAGGCACCCGGTCGTGCAGCAACAACCCCTTGAGATAACGCTCGACAGCCGCGAAGAGTCCCCACTGCCGCAGCCGGAGGATCAGCCTTTGGACTACGTCGATTATCTGGATCATCTGCGTCAACGAAATCTGTCTGAACTGGAGATCAAACAGATCCTGTTAGCCAAAATCGACTCGGAATATACGAATATGGAGCGCGAGCAAACTGAAGAGTATCGGTATTGGCAAACCCCCACCAGGAACCGTAAAGAGATCATCCTACAGGAGTTGGCGTGGGAGGCAGAGAAGCGTGACATTCTTCGGGAACTGTTTGGTGACGCAGTGATCGATGATCCGTTCTTTGAGGATCTATTCAAGCCCCTCAACAAAAAACTGGGTTTTCTATCTTCAGACGTGCAGATCGAGCTACACGACTTGATGCTGAAGAGTCAGGCGGAGAATTCCGCCATGTTTGGACGGGGCTTTATCAGAGAATTTCGGCAAGACCGACTGACTGCCAATGAAACCATGCTGGCTTCAATCCAGGAACTGCTCTCCCCGCAGGAGTTTCTCGAATACCAATTACGTGAATCACGCACAGCCAATATGATGCGGCGGTCCATGGACGGATATGACTACGGTGAGCAGGAATTCAGAGATATATTCGCCATAAGACAGTCCTCTGAAGTGAGACCGGGGCAGTATGGCTACGACGTTCGTGATCCCCAGTCCCGTGAAGAGCTGCAATCGGCGCGTGCAAACACCGACGACCGGATCAGAGAATATCTCGGCGAAGAGCGTTACCGGGAACTGGAACGCGTGCAGGACCCTCTCTACCGCTCTCTGCAGGCGATAGGCGACCGTTATGGCAATTCCGAACGGGAGATGATTGCCGCTTATGAGATCACCACCGATTCGAGGGTGCAGATCGATGAGATCAGAAGAGATCAGTCACTCTCGTCGGACGAGAGACGTACAGAGATACAGAAGTTGAATGAGCAAACACTGGAAGAGATCCAGGAAGTAGTAGGTGACGAGGCGGCAGAGTCCATACAGCGAAATGCTGCCCAGTTCAGGTACGGTCGCCCTGGTCGCCGGGGGCCCCGGTAGCCACTGTCAGCCGTGTTTGAGTCCTAGTCATTCGCATGTGTTCTCTGTGGTTGAATCCCAGTCATTCGCAGCCCTCAGCTTCAGATACCACTGCCGAGATATCGCCGGACGTATTGGAAAGATACCCACCACCTCCAACCCCGCATCGATGGTGTCTTTCTTCATCTGACTATAGTGAATGGGGAGTCGATCGATGGACTTGTTCCTTCTCAAGAAATTGTCGATATGAAAGAAGAAAGCATCCGTAGAGAAATTACAGAAGAAAGACACGATCAGATATTCACGCGCAATTCGCTTTAGTTCCTTCAATCCGGTTACTCTTACCTCAGGCTCGCGAAAGTGGTGAAACATGCGATTACAGATCACCACATCGAAGCTGTTATCATCGAAGCCGGTATCCAACACATCGGCTACGACGTAGTCCAGGCGCGCCTCGGGTTGTTGTGACTCTGCGTATTTCTGTGCCTCCTTTAGCATTAGCGGCGCCACGTCCGCAGCGGTAACCCGATATCCCAGTGTCACAAGATCCGGCAGTAATCGCCCCGCACCACATGGGATATCCAACAGATGGGCGCCCTTGGCAGTGTCGCCAAGCGCTCTGCCGATACACTTGACTTCGCGCAGATGTGTTCTGGAGTTCATCAGCCGCTGTGCGTATTTATCGACTTCCCCGGTACCGAAATAGCGCTGTCGATACACCTCATGGGATGTTTGCGACTCATTGCCACTCATCCACGTCTCCGCTTACTGCAAGCATAGTTAGGAACAGTACAGGAATGGCTAAGAATATCGGCGCGATTTTGGCCTGTCAATTCACTGCCAGTACGACGGGAAACCGGTGCAGAACTGTGTATAGAGGCTGAGACCTACACCCGGCAAGATCGTGAAGATGGACCGCTGACCCGGTTCGCTCGCGGCCGACATGGCCCCATCCAGCGACGTTACGTACGATCTGATCCAGGGCGGTCCGCAGTTCACTGTTGTATTCGCATGGGTTATGCTAGTCGAAAGTCCACGCTTAGCAGCAGCCTCAGCAACAATAATCGACCACTTCCATGCATGCGACAACCCACCACTTTAGCGCTGACCGGCCAGGATTTCGCACACCGTCAGCCTCGGTATTGTGGTTAGCACTCGTCCTTACGATGGGCTGCACTACCGCGGTTGAGTCACCACAAAAGGATGATGCAACACTTTCTCTCGGCGAGTGCGATAAGCCGGAATTGGTCATCACCACCTCCATCGTGTCAGACAGTCGTTGTGGCACCCAATCCGTGGTGGAGGATCGAGAATCGGGCGAGGGAAGAATGATCCCCTTAAAGGTCATGGTGATACCCGCCGTCAACCCCAAACCAAAAATGGACCCTGTGTTCTTCCTGGCTGGGGGTCCCGGACAGGCAGCCAGTGAGGTCGGGCCTCTACTGTTCATGCGACTCGCCAAGCTGCGCAAAGATCGCGACATCGTGCTGGTTGACCAACGGGGGACCGGCTCTTCGAATCCACTGGACTGCGAAATGGATGTACCGGAATTCTATGACATGAAAGTATCACTGCAGCACATCGCGGAGCTGCAGGTCGAAACCCTAAAGAAGTGTCTGCAGGAATACGATGCCGATCCCCGGTTCTATACGACCCCTATCGCAATGGATGATCTGAACGACGTAAGGCGGGCGCTCGGTTATGGAAAGATAAATATCGTCGGTGGCTCATACGGAACTCGCGCGGCTCTCGTCTACATGCGGCGACATCCTGAAACTGTTCGCTCAGTGGTGCTGGACGGCGTTGTACCTTTAACCATGAAGCTGCCATTTTTTATGGCGAGAGACGCAGGTAGAGCACTGCAATTGATGCTCGGCGACTGCGAGCAGAATATCGATTGCAGCGCAGCATTCCCACAACTTCGTGCACACCTTGACGATCTTTTCTACCGGCTTTCCCGGCAACCGGCCGAGGTCACTCTCACCCACCCCAGAACCGGCGAGCCGATTGCCAGCTTCATTCAAGCAGAAACGATCATGGGAATTGTCCGAGCGGTGCTGTATAGCGGCGAACTCTCCAGTCTTCTGCCCCTTGCTATCGAACAGGCATACCAAGGCAATTTTCAGTCCCTCGCCACCATGGCAGGCTTCTTCGACAGCGAACAGATGGGCATAAGCATTGGCATGATGAACTCCGTCTTTTGCAGCGAAGATATGACTCTGCTGGGCCGGCAGGATCCAGTCACTGACGGCGTGGAGTCAATGTTCGGAACGACCATCTTGAAGGACCTGCGTTCGATCTGCGAATTCTGGCCCAAAGGCACGGTCCCCGATGGTTATTTCGAGCCGGTAGCGTCGGATATCCCGGTGCTCCTTACATCGGGAGAGTTGGATCCGGTTACACCGCCCACATGGGGAGAGGAGGCAAGTGCAACTCTGAGTAGTTCCAAACACATTGTCGTTGCGGGCGTTGGCCATGGGACTCTCAGCTATGGATGCATGCAGGATCTGATCGCAGAATTCATCGACCAGCCAGACCCACAGCAGGTATCCGACGATTGTCTCGATAAGATCCACAGACCACCTTTCTTCTATACCACAGCGGGCCCAGTGCCCCAACAGCAAAGCGATTAAAGCCAGCGCCAGTATGGCTACAACAAGATGATTAGGGTAGAGAACATATACAAACGGTTTGGCGATGTCACAGCGGTTGATGGCATCTCCTTCAATGCACTCGACGGCCAGGTAACCGGTCTGCTCGGACCTAACGGCGCTGGCAAGTCAACTACCTTGAGAATGCTCTATGGTCTGGTGGAGCCGGACGCCGGCGTCGCATCGGTGGACGGAATCGACATCAGCACCGATTCCATTGCGGTCCAACAGAGAATTGGTGTGCTTCCGGACACCCATGGCCTCTACACGCGGCTGACGGCCAGAGAGCACATTCACTACTTCGGCCAGTTGCACCGACTGGACAGGCAAACACTTCGAGAGACAACGGATCAGTTGATTCAACTGCTGGATATGGAGAGCATCGCCGAGCGCAGGGCAGAGGGGTTCTCGCAGGGCGAGAGAATGAAGGTATGCTTGGCCAGAGCGATGGTTCACCAGCCATCAAATGTACTGCTGGATGAACCGACCAGCGGCCTCGACGTGATGTCTACTCGAACCGTCAGAGAGTTGATCGACAAACTGCGGCAGGAGAACAAGATGGTCCTTTTCTCCAGCCACCTTATGCATGAAGTCTCATCCCTGTGCGATCAGATCGTAATCATCTCCTCGGGTAAAGTGGTCGCCAAGGGGACCCCCGACCAGATTCGGGAGATCAGCGGTCAGCAGGATCTTGAGGAGGCCTTCGTAACCCTCACGGAAGGCATGGAATCGCGGTGAATTTTGCAGCGGCAGGTACTGTCTTCAAGAAAGAACTCACAGATGGCATTCGTGACAAACGCGCCGTTATGACAGCCATGGTGTTCCCAATCTTGGGCCCCCTGATGATTTACTTTATGTTCAACGCGCTAATCGACCTGCGCAAGGATCTTGCAGAGATCGAGTTGGCCGTGATCGGGCGGGAAAACGCACCGGCGATGGTCGACTGGTTGACGCAGCGCGGAGTAGAACTGACGGACGTTTCAGTAGATCCAAAACAAGCTGTCAGCAACAAGACTCACGATATGGTCCTTGTAATCCCGGCGGATTTTCAGCAGCGGTTCGCCCAGTCTCGCTCCGCCGTGGTGGAATTGGTCAACGATGGATCAAGAACAGATGCGCGCAACGCGGTGGGTCGTATTCGCAATCTGATTTCCAGTTACGGCCGCCAGATCGGTGCTCTGCGTCTGGTCAGTCGTGGTGTCTCGCCGGAGATCACTCAAGCGGTCATCGTGCAGAACATCGAAGTCGCCAGCAAACAGCAGATTGCCGCCCGTATTTTGAATGTCATTCCGATGTATATCGTTCTGGCAGCTTTTGTCTGCGGGATGGGACTAGCCGTGGACAGCACCGCGGGGGAACGGGAACGTGCGACCCTGGAAGCTCTGCTTATCAACCCCGTCCAACGGACCCAAATCGTCATCGGCAAGTGGCTGGCGGCCAGTCTGTTCGCTGCCGTCGGAATTCTGCTGACGCTGTTTCTCTGCTTCTTCACCCTGCAGAGAGTGCCGCTGGAGGAGATAGGACTCAGCTTTACCCTCGGCGGGGGTCAGATAGTCGGCATGCTGGCGGCAGTCTTTCCGTTGGCGTTTATGGCAACAGGAATGCAGCTGCTGCTTGGCATATTTGCCAAGTCGTTTAAAGACGCTCAGTCCTACATTGGAATTCTTGTACTGATACCGGTGTTGCCCGGCATAATCGGCACGCTCTATCCAATTCAGGGAAAGGCATGGATGAACTTGGTGCCGGCGTTGGGCCAACATATTCTGCTGATGGACGTGGTCGGGGGCAAGGCACCGGCGATATGGAATTTCGTGGTTACCGGCATTATGGCCCTGCTGGTGGCCCTCGTGTGTGTCAGGCTGACAGCGCATCTGTTTCGCCGAGAAAGGATTATCTTCAGTCGCTAAAAGGGCGCCAGAGTCGCGTCAGGTCTTCCTGAGCAGGTAGACCCGCCACATCGAGATGTATTTGAGCAGATCAAACGTGGCCGCAACGGTAAAACCAGCGCTGCCGAATTCCTGCTCGATCTGCTCTCGCCGAATGACAAAACGATTCTGGTACGGCTTGCCTCGCCGAGTTCGCTCCAGTGCACGGCGGCGGTAGGACTGCAGGCTACCATCCACCCAAAGGGAGATGATGACACTGCTGCTGGTAACCCTATGAAACTCATCCAGCAGGGCTTTACGGTCCTCGTGGGAACCCAGATGGTGCAACAGGCGCATGCAAAAGATCAGATCTACGCTCTCATCGGTCATCTTAATGTCAAATGCGGACGCACGGAGAACCGTGAAACGTGTGACAAGCCTTTGGTCCTGCGCCTTGGTTGCCAGATCCAGCATCTCCTGGCTGTTGTCCGATGCATACAGATCACAGTGAGTCAGTCCACCCAGCAGCGGCCAGAATCTCCCTGCACCACAAGGTATATCAAGCAGCCGCGAAGGATCGCCCGCCAAAGCCAGTGCTTTGCGGGCGATGCGGAGTTCCAGCCAATTGGATAGTCGGCGCTGCCAACCGGATTGGTGTTTGCGGTAGTATCGTTCCGCGTGATGGTGATCGTATTTCTCGGAAAACTGTAACCTCTGCGACACTACCTGCTCTCACTTACAGAATGTAGCCCCGTTCATCGTGCAGGGCGAGATCCAGCCCTTCAGATTCCTCTTCTTCAGATACCCTCAATCCGATCACCTTATCGATCACGAGCAGGATAACGATGCTCATTATACCTGTATACACTATGGTGGCACTAACACCGACAAACTGAGCGATCAGTTGGCTGAACATGGTCTCATTGCCATCGCCGAAACCCACACCGCCCAAACTGACCGCGGCAAACACACCGGTCAGCATGGCGCCAACGATTCCCCCAACGGCATGCACGCCAAACACATCCAGAGAATCGTCATAGCCTAGTGCACCTTTCAGCTTTGTGGAAGCCAGGAAGCAAGCGATCCCGGCAGCCAAGCCGATGGCCATGGCACCCATCGGTCCTACATAACCGGATGCAGGCGTAATGGCGACGAGTCCCGCCACAGCACCCGTGGCGATGCCCAATGCACTGGGTTTGCCGTGTGAAATCCACTCAGCAAACATCCAGGTCAAGGCAGCCATGGCAGTCGCAATCTGGGTCACGGCCATCGCCATACCGGCAACGCCGTCGGCAGCCAGTTCACTGCCCGCATTGAACCCGAACCAACCAACCCAGAGCATGGAGGCGCCAATGACGGTCAGACCCAGGTTGTGAGGGGGCATGGCAGTGGTCGGAAAGCCGCGCCTCTTTCCCAGCATGACGGCAGCAACCAATCCGGCGATGCCTGCGTTGATGTGCACTACGGTGCCACCGGCAAAGTCCAAAACACCCCAACTTCCCAACCAGCCGCCACCCCAGACCCAATGACACACTGGTGCGTAGACAAAGGTGAGCCACAGGCCCATGAACCAGAGCAGGGACGAGAACTTCATTCTTTCCGCGAAAGCACCGACCATTAGAGCGGGCGTGATGATGGCGAAGGTCATCTGGAAGGTCATGAAGACCGTTTCCGGGATCGATCCCCACAGCGTATCGACACCGACACCAGCGAGAAACATCTTGCTGAGCCCACCGGCAAACCAGTAGTAGGCGCTGTCTGCTGATGCCGATTCGAAGGCCAGACTGTACCCATAGAGAACCCACAAGATAGTCATCAGCGCGGTGATCGCAAAACACTGCATGAGAACCGAGAGCACATTCTTGCTGCGCACCATACCGGCATAAAACAGAGACAAGCCAGGAATCGTCATAAACAGGACCAACGCCGTTGACGTCAGCATCCAAGCCGTATCTCCGGAATTCAGGCTATCCTCGGCCCAAGCCAACTGCGGCAACAACGCGATCAGTACCGACATCACGCCCGCCAATCCTCTTCTATACTTAATCAGCTTCATAGCACTCCTCCTAACAGGACACCGTTAATAGATTCATCCATCCAGCACATTTTGCAGCGATGAGTGCATAGTACGTGCCAAATACCAATATCTCTTTGATCTCAATGGATTACACGGTTTCTGAGGTCGCATAAGAGATCAACTCGCACCATCTTGGACTGATCCGGTCACTCAGGCACTAAAAGGGTGCGATGGGCAGGCACAGGCGCCACGCAGTGCACAGCTCTCTCGAAACTCATCAGCAATACAGGTAGAATCAGCGGCCTGATCTCAGGAGTCCATGAAATGAAAAAGCTAACGCTGCTGATCATCCTACTGTGCGGTTGTTCGATCCTGGTGAGCGGATGCGCCAGCCAACCCACCCCTGCGCAGGAGGCCAGCAGCGGGCAGACCGGCGAACCCGACCAGGCAGCTGCCGATACAGCAGTAGCCAGTCAAACCGCCAAAGGGAAGCGCGAGTATGTCTGCAGTAAAGAAAGCGTAGTTGGCTCCCACATGCGCAAGACTGTATGTCGCACGCGACAACAAATCGAAGACGAGCGGGAAGGAGTAGCCGGCGCCATGCAAGACATTCGTGACTATGAAGCCGCTTCGCCGTAACTGTGCGGTGGGATCAGCAACCTGATATTGGGAGCTATGCGATGAGACAATTAACGCTGCATACAATCCTGTTGTGCGCCTGCACAATCGTAGTGAACGGTTGCACCAGTCAAGCCACCCCTGCTCACGAGGCCGCCACCGTCCAGACCAGCGGAACCGACCAGGTGGCTAACGACTCCGCAGCAGCCAGTCAAACCGCGAAAGCGAAGAGCAAGCTTGTCTGCAGGAAAGAGAGCATAGTTGGCACCCGTCTGAACAAGACTGTATGTCGCACCAGACAACAGATCGATGACGAGCGGGCAGCAGCCGTTGACGAAATGGAAGACAGACGCGTCTATAGTGATCAGTAGAAGCGGCTGCTTTGGAGTCCATGACTGAAGAAGGATTGTCGCAGCGGCACAATTCTCAGCAACCCCATGAAAAAATCAAATGATGCTCCCGAGTGGTTTGTGTACGCCACTGAGACTGCTTATGAAGATCGAAGCATAACGGTCGATGGCTGTTCTATCCATTATCAATACTGGGGTGACCGTAACGAGGAGAAGCCAGGTATCCTGTTCGTGCACGGCAACGGCGCACATGCGCACTGGTGGGATTTTATCGCACCGAGCTTTCTAGACGACTATCGAGTTGCTGCCGTTGATCTCAGCGGCATGGGTGACAGCGATCACAGACAGCAATACAGCGCTCGGCTCTTTGCTGACGAGATAATCTCTGTCGCGACTGACGCAGGATTCGGGGGCAACACCATTCTTGTGGGACACAGTTTTGGCGGCTCCATTGCGAGACTGGCGGCAACTATCCATGCGGACAAGGTCGTCGCTTTGGTTCTGGTCGACTCAGCCATCGGTCCCGGCCGACACAGACGCCAGCCGAAGTCGAATGTGCAACATGTGCGGCGAAGGGAGAGACCCGCGAGGAGCTATGCCACACTGCAGGAAGCCTGTAGACGTTTCAAGCTACGACCGCCTCAGCCTTGTGCTAACGAGTATATCGTCAAGTACATCGCTGAGCACTCAGTCAGGAAGGGAAGTGCCGGATGGCAGTGGAAACTGGATCAGATGATGTTCCCTAAGATGACCGCGGGAGATCCTGCGACGAATCGGGATCCTGTCGAGATAATCAGAGAGCTGAAATGTCCCGTCAGTTTGATATACGGTCGCAACAGCCGATTCTTTCCAGCGGCAGTGGTTGCCAATCTGGACAGAATCTTTCCGGCAGATAGCATTGTTGCTATCGATGACGCGCATCACCATCTGTTTCTGGACCAACCCCTTCAATTTGTCAGCAGCCTGCAACAGACACTGCGGATCTGGGATCTATAGTTTACAATGCATTGATCGCCCTTGCCGGAGACCAGACCCATCACACCGCATCTCACCCAGGACAATCCACTGATGCCAACCGGCCCGGACAAGCCCAGGGAAGAGTGTGCAGTATTCGGTGTATTCAATGCCGCTGATAGCGCTGCACTCTGTGTATTGGGTTTACACGCTCTACAGCACCGTGGTCAGGAAGCATCCGGCATAGTTTCTACCGATGGCAAGCAGTTTTACCAACGACTTGCTTTCGGTAGAGTCGGTGATCAGTTCAGCAGCGACACCGTGATGGCCAATCTCAAGGGATCTGCGGCAATCGGACACAACCGGTATTCAACAAGCGGCAGCAAGCACAGTTACAGCAACATACAACCCATTTTTGCAGAACTCAATTCTGGCGGGGTAGCCCTGGCGCACAATGGTAATCTGGCCAATGCTCTCTCGATCAGGAATAACCTAGTCGATCAAGGATGTATCTTTCGCACATCGATGGACACCGAGGTCATTCTGCACCTGATAGCCGTTAGCAAGAAACTATCATTCCGAGATCGGCTAATCGACGCACTCGAACAGATCCAAGGCGCTTATGCCATGGTCCTCCTGACTGCAGATTCGATGATAGGTGCAAGGGATCCACTGGGCATTCGACCTCTGATCCTGGGGAGTTTAGACGGCGCGTTTATCCTGGCATCCGAAACTTGTGCACTGGATATCATAGGCGCTCAGTTCGTCAAGGAAGTCGCCCCGGGTGAAGTCGTTATCATCGACCAGTCGGGAGTCAAATCACTGCAGCCGTTCGCTCACGCGCATCCAAAACTGTGCATATTCGAGTTTGTCTACTTTACTCGACCCGACAGCTACCTCCAGTCCAAGCACGTATATGACGTCAGGAAACAGATGGGAAGGGAGTTGGCCAAACGGGAAGACCGCAGCATTGATGTGGTGGTGGCAGTGCCGGACTCGGGTGTGCCCGCCGCGCTCGGTTTTGCCGAACAAGTCAAGAAGCCTTTTGATCTGGGCATCATCAGAAACCACTATATGGGACGAACGTTCATAGAGCCAACGGATGAGATCAGGCATCTGGGCGTAAAGCTGAAGCATAACGCCAACAAATCCGTCGTAGAGAATAGGAGCGTAGCACTGGTGGACGATAGCCTCGTGAGGGGAACCACGTTACGAAAAGTAGTCGAGTTAGTCCGATCCGCCGGGGCCCGAGAGGTACACGTGCGAGTATCCAGCCCCGAGTGGATCGCATCCTGTGTTTATGGCATCGATACTCCTGAACCGAGTGAACTCCTCGCATCGACGCGTGACCTGGCGGAGATGGTTCGTTTTCTCAACGTCGACAGTCTGGAGTTCTTGCATATTGAAGGACTCTACCGGGCACTAGGTGAAGAATCCCGTAACAACGAATGCCCTCAATACTGCGACGCATGTTTTACGCAGGCATATCCGGTTGCGGCGGGAGATAACGCTATCGCGAGTGCTCAAATCCTGAACACTATTTCAACTTCCGAGGATTAACGGGAAGTAGCGTCACGCCATGAAAAGCACCGAACTAGTGGTAGGCAATATCGTTGATCTGCAGGTGGACGCCATCGTCAATGCTGCCAACAGCACGCTCCTCGGTGGCGGTGGAGTCGACGGCGCGATCCATCGGGCAGCAGGGCCTGAATTATTGGCTGCCTGCAGGGCACTCGGTGGTTGTCCGACTGGTGAAGCTAAGATTACCGAGGGCTACAGACTAGCCGCGAAGTTCATCATTCATACTGTCGGTCCAATATGGCGAGGTGGCGATTCTAACGAGGCGGAACTCCTCGCGAGCTGCTATAGCTCATGTCTGCAACTGGCCGTTAAACACGAACTGAACAGTATCGCATTTCCGGCCATCAGTACCGGAATCTACGGCTACCCCCTGAGAGCTGCCACTGAAATAGCCTACCACGAAATCGCTCGATTTCTAGATCAAGCAAGCAGTGAGCTAAGAGTCCTGTGTGTGTGCTTCGATTCGCAGATTGAAGTGATCTACAGACAAGTCTTCTCGAGGCAAGGAGTGTAATGGGCTACGTGATCGCGACAGACTACAAGGATTCGAAGTTTCGTCTAGACTTGAATCTTCCCCCCAGCGTCTCGTTAGTCATCAACGATGTTGTCAGGGGCAGACGGTCGGCAGTTGACAGCGAGGCCAGATTCTACCTGTCCACATCGATACAGGTTGGTTACGAAGAGCACGAATTGATAGAGGGGCGAGTCACGTACCACGGCGGTTCAGTTGAAGCCAGTCTGGCAGCAAATGGTTTGGTACTGGTCAGCGACAGATTTGAAATCCGATGAGAGCACGCCGGTCATCACGAGCGTGCATGAACAGCCTGACACCACGTTGAGCATTTTCACTTTGACAGAACAGGCCAGGTGATATATAAGAACGTTTTGAAAGCGATGTCTGATTTACATCGTGCTGGCTGTTCTAACCAGGGGGACCTCCCAGCATGCCGATTAGCTCCCTGACATAAAGGAGGTGATCCCATCAATAGTCAGTCTATAACGGGGGCCTCCGGTAAAAACTGCTAAGCATGTTTTTCTGGAGTTAGCTCCCGATACG
>CEQE01148912.1_pt1 | contig 18083 bp, 15 predicted proteins | sample 356201 | NCBI WGS metagenome assembly CEQE01 (sample SAMEA2619970, study PRJEB7988) | marine metagenome | biome: marine biome (ENVO:00000447); feature: mesopelagic zone (ENVO:00000213) & marine oxygen minimum zone (ENVO:01000065); material: "saline water (ENVO:00002010), including plankton...
AATGCTGGGAGCATTTGCCTATGGTGGATATCTATTGAAAGAATTTAGAGAAATTGGTGGGTCAAAATTTTGGACTTACGAAGAAAAAATATTCAAAGATGTGGTTAAAGTTAATAAACAAAAGGAAATTGCTCAATTATTTGAAATTAGAGAGTTTGGACTACCACACAAAAAATATCCAGCCTTCGATTTCTCAAATTTAGAGATAGATTACCTGATTGCATATCCTACAAGAGTATTCTTAAGAGAAAAATACAAGGAGAATGACCTGAATAAAAGTATCATTGATCTGATGAAGAATATACCCAGAGAAAAAAATATATATTTCAAAGAACATAATGTAAATGATCCATCTGGAAAAAAATATGTTGTAAAAGGTGATGAAATTATTACAATTAGTGAAAGTAGTCACTTTGGTGAACAGCCTGTATTTAAAAAGGCTGTTTCAAGAATTGGAAAAGTACTAATAATTCCCCTCTCTTTCTTCAAAGTCTTATTAAGACTAATCATAAGGAAAGATTATCAAACAAAGTCAAATAACTCTCGCGTGATTGGCTATGTGAGTAAATCATTAATTAAAAGAAGAACGATTTCACTATCAGATGTCACTCCTCATCATTATTTGAATATTTACCATTTTTTGCCCTTCGTAAGGAATGGTGTAATAACAGGTATTTCAACCTGCCAGTGGAACGCATTATATGAACGAATCCCCGTATATAATTGTGATAATCAGGAATTTTCTAATACATTTCCTAACTACAATGTTGTAAATAATTATTATGTTCCACCCTGCAATGGAAAATTAATATTTGATGAAAATAATTACAAAAAGGTTAAACCACCTGAAGATAAAGAAGATATGATTGAAATGATTAAGAATGAAATACAATAAACTGAACGAATCATCATAAATAATAATAACATAATTAGGAAAAATATATGGGTGGAATAGCGGGGGTAGTTAATTTTCAAAATCGAAACGTTGAAACGCGTACCGTTAATGATATGCTAGAAATGATTATTCATCGAGGTCCCGATAAGAAGGGATCTTATGTTGATGGTACTGTTGGCTTATGCAGTACCCTAATTAATATCCATAATTTTTCAGAAAATTACACTCAGCCGTTGATTTCGCAGGATGGGGAACATATTTTGGTTTTCAATGGGGAGATATATAATTATAAAGAACTTAAAAAGGAATATCTTTCAGGTATTAGTTTTTCAGGTGATAGCGATGCTGAAGTTTTGCTTCAAATGTATATTAAATATGGGGAGGATTTTCTTAAATATTTGAATGGCATGTTTTCATTTGCCATTTATGACAAACGAAAAGGTAAAATTATATGCGCGCGCGATAGACTTGGTATCAAACCATTTTTCTATTACTTAGATACGGACCAATTCCTATTTGCTTCGGAAATTAAACCTATTTTGAGCACTGGGGTTAAATCTATACCTGATTACCAAAGTATCTATGATTACCTTGTCCATGGATATCTTTTTCATACATCCAATACTTTTTTTAAAAACATTCAAACTTTGAGTCCTTCCCATTATCTTTCAGTTGATATCCGTAGTGGCGATATGGATAATAAACTTTATTGGGATCTTTCCGGCGAAGCTTCAAAAATATCTCTAAAAAATGAAGAGGAGTATTTACAAGAGATAGAATCAACTTTATTTGATTCAATTAGGCTTAATTTGCAGACGGAGAAACCGATTGGCATCAGCGTGAGTGGTGGATTTGATAGTTGTATTGTAAGTGCAGCTGTTCAAAAGCTTGCGAACGTTGGAAGAAAACACTCACTTTATTGCTATTTTGGTGATGAAAAAGGTTATAATGAAAGTCCTATTGCTCAACAATTAGCGGATGCACTTTCATCCCCACTTTATTTATTTCCATTGAGTCATCAAAAAGCATTAGAACTTGCACAAGATATTATTTACTTGGAGGAACAACCCTATGCGGGTATTCCACAAATAGCAAAATACAACTTCTATAATAGTTTACGTGATGAAGGCGTTAAGGTGATATTAAGTGGTGCAGGGGGTGATACATTAGGTGGTGAATCTAGGGTGATTTTTGGCGGATATATATTTGATTTTATCAAAAAATTTGGTTGGGAAAGAGCATATGTAGAACTTACATCCTATATGAAGAGGGAAGGAATAAATGAAATTGATAACAGCCCATTTTTATTACAATCACTCAGTTCTTTATTTCACGGTAAGGTAACCGTTGACGGCCAATCATATAGTATACTAGAAGGTCTAGATAAAGAGTTTCTTATTAATGAGCAAGGGCATGATTTTATTTTTTTGAAGCCTTTTTCTGATTACTCTCTCAATATGCAATATCAAGGAGCATTTCAGGGAAAGCTCCTACGTATAATGCATAATGATGATAAAGCATCCTCCAGTTGTGGAATAGAAATGCGTGCTCCGTTAGCGGATCATCGCCTAATTGAAATAATATTTAGTTCGCCTATTGAGATGCGCATGCGGGATGGTCAACAGAGATACCTTATGAGACAAATTGCCAAAAAATTATTGAATTTTGAAGGTATGGATTCACCAAAGGTATTCCATCTCGATCCCCAGCGTTACTGGTTTCAAACGAAGCTAGCGAATTGGGTAGCTGAGATTATCCATTCAAAATCTTTCAACGAGAGGGGAATATTTAATCAAAAAGAAGTAATAAAAGAATTTAAAGCGTATAAAAATCGAAAAAATCCACCCACTTCCTATCATATCTGGCAATGCATCTGCACCGAAATGTGGTTTAGGGCCTTTATTGATCAATAATTGGGAATATAAAAGTGAAAACGAAAATAATAGCTGATTTAACCTCTAACCATATGGGTGACATGGAGATAATTGAAGCCATGATTAAAACTTTAGCTCAGAATGGTGTTGATGTAGTAAAAACTCAATCATGGCAATCAAAAAGTTTGAGGAAAGATATTCAAGACTACGAAACAAATTATGACTACTATTTAAAACATCAGCTCAGTGATGAAGATCACTGGGCTGTTAAAGAGATGTGTGATCAATATGGTATAGAAATGCTTACAACCTGTTTTGATTTGGGTCGGATTGAATTCTTGTCATCTTTGGGACTAAAGATGATTAAAGTAGCCAGTTCCGATTCAACAAGCCATAAAATGATTGAACGACTTGTTAACAATTTTGACACCGTTGTTGTTTCAACTGGTGGTACAGAGGAGGATGAATTAAATGATCTTATAAAATTATGTCAGGGGAAGAATGTCATTTTTTTACATTGTGTCTCATTATATCCATGTCCTTTTGAAAAAGTAAATATGGACCGGATGGTCGCTTTGAAAAAGCAGGGACTTCGGTTCGGTTATAGTGATCACACCATGGGTACAGATGCCGCCAAATATGCCATTTGCCTCGGCGCAGAATATGTGGAAAAACATTTTACATTAAATCGTGCACTACCAGGTCGAGACCAAAAAATGTCAACTACCATCGAAGAATTTTCTGAAATAGTGGAATGGGCGAATTTGATCAATAAAATGAAAGGTGTACCAAACCCAATTCTTTCTAAACAAGAACATACTTTTAGAGAAAATTATATTGGAAAATGGGGGAAAAATGATTGAATTCCATTATATAATTATTGTTTTCAGATCATTATGATTATGGCCGAATCTGATGGCGTACGGAAAATCGCAGTTGTCATTGTTGACCGGGCAAACTATGGAAGGCTCAAGCCAGTTATGGCTAAGATTAGATCCCACTCTCAATTGGAGCTTTTTACCATTTGCACGGGGACTATGCTTTTGGACAGGTTTGGTAAGGCCGTTAACATCGTCAGGAATGATGGTTTTAGAGTTGATGACGAGATTTTTGTGGAAATAGAAGGTTCAAATCCAAATACAGCGGCAAAAACATTGGGGCTTTCTATTATTGAATTTGTCAATGCTTTTAACCGAATTAAACCTGATATTATTCTGTGTATTGGGGATCGTTTTGAAATGTTGGGTGCAATGCTTGCTGCCTCATATCAAAATTATTGTATTGCGCACATTCAGGGTGGTGAAGTTTCATATTCCAATGACGAAATGGCAAGGCATGTTATGACCAAGCTTGCCCATTATCATTATCCCGCTACAACTCGTGCCGGTAAGTTTTTGGAAATGATGGGAGAAGATCCTGATACCATTTTTTCTTATGGTTGTCCAGTTGCTGACGTAATTCAAGAAACTAATTTGAAACCTCCACCAGGTTTTCTGAAAGGTAAAGGGATTGGTGGCCCAATAGATCTGAAGAAGGATTATTTTGTAGTAATTTTCCATCCGATCTCAACACAATATTATTCCAAAATGGAGCAAGTATCAGAATTACTTGATGCCTTACAGGAAATAAAAATGCCAACACTTTGGCTCTGGGCAAATATAGATCCTGGTTCGGATGACATTAACCGCACTATTAGAATGCACAGGGAATATGTAGATGAGAATTGGCTACAAGTGGCGAAGAATTTTGAACCTGACGATTTTCAAATGATCCTTTCAAATGCAAGAATGGCTATTGGAAACAGTAGTAGTTTTGTTCGAGATGCTTCCATACACGGACTACCGGTTGTTTTGCTTGGAGATAGACAAAAAGGACGCGAAATCACTGAAAATGTGATGCACTGTCAGGATGTAGAGAAAAAATCAATCACCAAATCGATAAAAGCGCAAATGGCAAATGAAAAATATGAGTCGTCAGATCTTTATGGTAAACCTGGAGTTGCAAGAAAAATAGTTGATTCACTTGCAAGTGTTAAAATTTACAATCAAAAGCATCTTCACTATGTGAATATGAAAAATAATTATCAATTTGGGAATATTTTGTGAATAGTACAATATAAAGAACTTTTTTTACCAACTTTGTGAGTGATTCCATCTTATTTATATTAGCTCAAAAGGAAATGACAAATGAGAACAAGAAGAAATAATCTTTTTTCGATGAAATGGCCTACAATTAGATCATTATATCTCAGAGAAAGTTTCTTACCCTCATTAGGTTTAACAACTGATTTTCCCCCCAAATTGAATCTAGAAACAATTAACTGGTGTAATCGGAAATGTCCATTTTGTCCAACGGGCTTAGGGGAGTTAGATGGTAAAAAGACCAAGCTTGAATTTGATATAATAGAAAAAATTGCAAACGAGCTAGAATCCCACAGTTTCAGAGGTGTAATTAGTTTTCAAGCACGAAACGAACCTTTACTTGATCACAGAATAGTTGATATAGTGACCTGTTTAAGATCAATATGTCCCAAATCTTTTTTGTCGATGAGTACGAACGCTGATAAGGCAAGCGAGGACATTATTAGAGACTTGTTTGCAGCTGGTCTCAATGCTTTTTCCATGCAATTATATGATAAATCTAATCGAAAGCGATTGAATAAGTTTAAAACTGATGCATTAGATTCAGTCCCAGAACTATATGATGAAAAATCAGTCTCAGTGCAAGGGAGGAAAGAACGTTTCATATGGATAACAGATAAAACACCTTGGAAGAAAGATGAAGGAAAATTTTCAAATAGGGGTGGTTCCCTTGATCTTACCTATGAAAAAAAGAAATTGAGGGAAAACCGCCTACACTGTCATTTCCCATCTCATCAATTGTTAATATTAGCGGATGGCTCTGTTCCTCTCTGTTGTAATGACTGGCATGCTGAAGTGAAAATGGGTAATGTCAAGAATGAGTCAATTTATGATATTTGGAATTGTGAAACATTTGATAAATACCGTTCCCATCTCAAAAAAATGGATTTTAGCCTTCCTATTTGTAACAATTGTGATTACGGTCTTTATGAGTAATTGACAGTCATTTTTTGAAAATTTGAAGCTGTTGAATGAGTATTAAACTCTTAACCTTTCTTCAAATATATGTATCGGACAGCGCAAGGTTATAATCTTGGACTCTAATCTTATCTCTGAAAGAGTTCAATCTCTGGCTGAACGATTTATCGAATTGGGTATTGATCTTGCGATTGGCATACCTGGTACAGGCCCGGTTTTAGACTTTCTTTCACGATTTGAAGAGCGAGGGGGAAAGTTCATATTATGTAAGAATGAAGCTACGGCTCCAATTATTGCGGGTACGATTGGTCGGAGAGAGAATAAACCTATGCTAGCTGTTTGCGCTAATGGTACTGCAAGAATAAACCTATTATCCGGTATAACCCATTGTTGGTTTGAGAATTTGCCAGTTATTAACCTGTGGGACAGTTATAGCCTTTCAACTCCTGAATACCAACGTCTTCAGAGGCTTCCAAAGCATGATTTCCATCCTTTTTTTAATGTGTTGTTGGATGGCTTAGGAGAAGATTACCAAGAGATTGGGAAATTTTTATTTAATAATGCATTAGAACCGAATTATGGTCCCGTAGGTGTCAATTTAAGGATAACTGATAATACAATTCCCAGCTTGGGGAAAGATAATTCTCATATAAAATCTACAGATAGATTTGATAATGTTATTTCAGATAAAAAATACATTAAACCAGTTATGATTTTCGGTGCTAGATCAACTGTAGGTAAAACCGGGGAAGAAATAAGACAAGAATTTGACAATCTCCGTATACCTAAGTTGACTACAATCGGTGCAAAAGGTTTATTCAGTGAAAAAGATGAGTTTAATTTGCGTGTTTTTACTGGAGTGGGTGGATCTTATACTCCAGAGAGTATGATATTAGAAGAAGCAGATGTTGTTATTGGCGTCAATCTTCGTCATTCTGATGTTATAAAAGTTGGACCTTTTGACCAAACAACGTTGTTATTTGATTTAGATCGACTTGATGAATCATATGGTTTTGGAGGGAAACAATTCCTTATAAACAAAGTTTCGAAGCTTAAACAAATGATTCTGGAAATTACAAATACAACTTGGACCAATAATAACTGTCGTGATATTCATACGAGATCTAACAAACAAATATTGAGTAAAGATAACCAAGCTGGTAGGCTAATTCACGAAGTTTCTAAAACATTGTTAGGAAGTGCGACAGTTGTAGTAGATGATGGAATCTACCAAAAGCACTCTGAATATCTCTGGCTGACAGAGCATTACCAAAACTACATCTCAACAGGTGTAGGGAGAAATATGGGTAGTGCCCTCCCAGCAGCTTTAGGCTTGGCGTTACGCTACCCAGATGAAAATGTAGTCTGTTTAACAGGAGATGCTGGATTGCCCCTGTTTCTTGGAGAATTAAGCTTGCTTTGCGATCATGACCACGGAAAGTTACTGGTGATTCATTTTGCAGATTTCGCATTAGGATCAATGAAAACAAGAAAACTCGATAATCTCGATAAGCTAGTTGGTACGTCTGTTTCTTACTATGAGGTGTTTAGAATCTTTGGCTTTAAATCGATAAAAACTGACAGTGTAAGTGATGCTGTGAAAAGTGTTGATGAATGGAGAGTAAATAGGAAGAATCTTTTTCTGGAATTTAGATTAAATACGAAAAAATATCCCATGACCTTCAATCTAATAAGACAGAAAACAAAGTAAAAGGTTGTGAAATCTGATCAATTGAAAGACTTCCTGTTCTCGCTTTACAAGAAAGCAGGGCTTAATGATTCTCACGCAAGTATCTGTTCATGGCATACAACATTAGCCGAAGAATGGGGAGTTGTTACACATGGCATAAATCTACTGAACTGGTATCTAGAAAGTATATATCGAGGAACTATCAACAAAAGTCCTGACATAATAATTGAAAAGAAGAATGAAGTGTTTTATCTGATGGATGCTGATAGATGTCATGGGCAAATCGCTACATATATGGCAGCTGAGAAAGCTATAGAAGTAGTAAAGAAAAATGGAATGATTTCATTTATTGGTATTGAGAATTCCAATCATTTTGGAATGGCGGGAGCACCCACTTATCAAATATCCAAGGCCGGCTATATAGGTCTAATGCTCTGCAGTACACCTCCAATTATTGCCCCCCCCGGTGGCGTCGAGAAAGCTGTAGGATCAAATCCGATTTCAATTGGTTTTCCTCTTGACAAAGAAGAACCTTTCATTTTTGATGCCGCACTTTCTGTAAATGCTTTGAACAAAATATTTGTAGCAAATAAAAATAAAAGTGCTATTCCCGATTTCAGTTATTTGAATGCTGAAGGTTATTTTACAACTGATTTAGAGGAAATAACAGCCCACAAGTTGGCCGCACCTCTGGGTGGTTATCCAGAATCATCAGGCTATAAAGGTTTTGGTTTGGCTTTAATGGCTGAACTTCTATCGGCTTGTCTTTTAGGGGGTAATACCTCTTCTGATCTCTTTGACTGGAATAGAGAGATCAAGGGCCCAGCACCGGAATCTCATGTTTTAATCGCATTAAAACCAGATATTTTCCAAGAAAAAACCAGTGTAGTAAATAGCGTTAAGAAACTCTTTGAATTCATCAAAAAACGAAAAAAGAAAAAAGGAACAGAAGAAATAATGATTCCGGGTGAAGACAGGAATAGGAAAAAATCAAAGTCGAAAAAAGAGGGACTCGAATTGAAAGATTGGCAAATTGAAATATTGCAGAGACTAAATGATGAACATGAATTGGGTTATACTCAATCATTTTTTACAAGGAATCAATATATTTAGGATCTTATGTCAACAATTTCGGCAATGATTATGGGCAGAACATTGTCTACCCGTGTACCAAGGAAACTGGTACGGAATTTTGGTGGTACCACGATTATAGATATCGCTTTGGAGAAATTGAGTCATATGGATTTTGTTGATTATCGATATTTTGCTGTTGCGGAAGAAGAGCTTGCTGATAAATGTAAAAAATATCCGAATATTGAAATAATGTGGCGTAATCCAGAGTCAATTAAAAAAGGAGATGTTGAGCACAAAATAAGACAGGAACACTATACTAAAGTGAGAACTGATTATATATTAATATTTAATCCTTGTCATCCTTTTATTGAATTAGATACTTTAAAGAAAGCAATTAGTTTTGCTAAAGAAACAAAATTTAATTCATACACTTCTGTTATTCCTTCAGTTGATTGGATATTTGACACAGCTGGGAATCCATTAACCAACAGAAATCCTAAAATAGTTTCTACTACCGAGACCTGCAAATTATTTAAGGTAGCACATGCTTTTCATATAATTAGGCCGGAGTTTTTACGAAAAAGTGGTTTGTTATGGTCATTTGAAAAAAATGATCCATGCTTAATAGAAATCAGTGAAATAGAAGCATTGGATATAGATACTGAGTTGGAATTCACTATTTGCGAGCTTTTATATAAGCATTATGCTTTATCAAATCAGTATGATTAATTTATTGTATGTTTGTTAATAATTAGGTAAAGAAAAAATGAAAAGAAAAAAAGTCTTATTAACAGCCGGTAGGAAACCACCCCTTGGTACAACCGCCTTTCATTATGGTGACTTAAGACCATCCATGGGTCTAGGATTTATTGCTGCATTCTTGGAACAACAAGGACACGAAGTTTTTATACGTGATAATTATTGTAAACCATTTAATATGGAAAATGAAATAATAGATATAAAACCTGATATTATTGGTATATATATGAATTCGGGAAATTATTATATGTCCCTTGATCTGATCGATGAAATAAAAAATATAACAGATACTCTTTTAGTGGCTGGAGGTCCTCATGTGTCTTTGATGCCCAATTCAGTTCCACTTGCTGTTGATTATCTTGTGACGGGTGAAGGTGAGGTCCCAATGCTTGATCTAACTGAAGGTTGGCGCCCAAAAGATCGAATTATTGATAATGCTATATCTGGTCGAATTCTAAATCTTGATGATATGTCATTTCCTGATTACAAGCATTTCATTGATATGCCCTATAACTGGGGATTCGATATGTACGGAGAAAAGGATAAACCTATATTCTCGATGCATACGAGCAGGTCATGTCCTTATAGATGTTCATTTTGTGGGGTTGCTGAGATTTGGACTAGGAAATGGACTAGTTTTTCCGCTGAAAAAATTGTCAAAGAAATTGATAATTATGTTGAACATTATGATTGTAAGGGTGTTTATTTTCGAGAAGATCTATTTACTACTGACCTGAGAAGAGTTGAACGACTTTGTGATCTTTTGATGGAAAAGGATTACAAAATAAAATGGGCATGTGAAGCAAGAGCTGATATCACTGATGCCACAATATTGGAGAAAATGTCAGCTTCAGGTTGTATTGGTGTTTATTGCGGTATTGAAAGTGGTTCAGTAAGTGGATTATTGAAAAAGAAAAAAGATCTTACTGTAGAAACAATGAGAAAGTTTTTTTCATTGACAAAAAAAGTTGGAATAAATGTATACGCGACATTTTGTATGGGGACCCCAAATGAAACTGAAGAAGAAATTTCTGAAACCAATGCCTTTATAGAAGAAGTAAATCCTTATGTCATGGATCAGTTTGCTTATATAGCAATACCTAAAAGTTCAGATTCAATTTATATTGAAGAAAATAATCTTTATTATCATAAAGATTCTGCGGGTATTTTGTATACTGACCGTTTTTATGAATTAGCGCATAGGATGTATGGCCTTGAAGATCAACGTGTGTATTTTTTAGAGCAACAAAAGAAATTTTTGAAAGAAAATAAAGGTAGAATTAGCGATGAAGAACTTGCTGATTACCGTTTTTTGGAAATGCCTAGTGATTATGTGGTAAAATCAATCACAGAAAACGAATATATGCAAACGTCACCATGATTAAGATATTTGGCTATAGCTTTCTTTAATTTTTTCTTTTTGATATAAGAATAGGCGGGGTAAGGTTGTTTTTTTTTAAAGTAGCTCCTGATTGCAAATATAGATTAATCTAATTATTTATGAGTACTATTAACCCTGGAATCACTATTAATGACAAAGTTTTTTCACAAAAAACCAAAGGTTTAATTGTTGCGGAAGGTGCTTGTAATCATCTCTGCGTTATGGACAATGCCTATAAAATGATTGATGAAGTTGCAAAAGCTAAAGCAGATGCCATAAAATTTCAAACATACTCAGCGGATAAATTAACATCAAAATCAGCTAAGGCTTATGGCAACATTAGTACTAAATCTCAATATGAGTATTATCGACAATTTGATCGATTTGGAAGAGCGGAATATGATGACCTATTTGAATATTCGAAAGAAAAGGGAATTATTGCCTTTTCGACCCCTTTTGATCCAGAAAATGCTCAAATGTTAAATAGTGTTCATATGCCTATATTCAAAATTGCATCTTGTGATATTCAATATTTAGATTTGTTGAAAGAGGTAGCATGTTTCCAAAAGCCTATAATTCTTTCAACAGGTGGTTCTACGCTTGAAGAGATAAATAATAGTCTTGAAATCCTTGATAAATATGGAGCAGGAGAAGTTGCTTTACTTGCTTGTACTCTTTCATATCCAACGGAGATTGATGATGCCAATTATAGAAAAATTATAAATTTAATTAAGGAATTCCCCAATAATCTTATTGGAATATCCGATCATGTTGAACCAGAGAAAAATATGATTAGTGGAGCTATATGCGCTTCCCTTGGAGCCAAAATATTTGAGAAACATTTTACATTAGATAATAAAATGGGTGGGGGTAGTTCATATTCTATGAATCCAAATGAATTGAAAGGTTATGTTAGAAACATCCGTTTGTCAGAACGTTTGCTGGGAGAGTCAGAACAAAAAGTTTACGATGCTGAGAAAGAAACCAGAAATTCTTCAAGGAGAAGTTTGGTTGCAAACTGTGATATTAAAGTCGGTTCAATAATTTCTAGGGAAATTATTGGAGTAAAAAGGCCAGGTACAGGAATCCCTCCAAAAGAAATGGATAAGGTAGTAGGATTAAAAGTAATAAAAAAAATATTCCAAGATCAACAATTAGCATGGGAAAATTTTAAAAATTCTGATGAATAATTATTTTTTCTTTAATGGAATCTTTCTGGATTTTCTTCTCTATTTTTTTGAGAAAATTAATGAAGAGATATAATGTAGCAATCATCATGGCGAGAATGGGGTCTTCAAGGTTGCCAGGGAAAGTGTTAAAAAACTTGGTGGGGCGACCAATGTTAGCGCAGCTTATTAATAGGATAAAACCTAGTAAAAAACTTGATAAGATTGTCGTTTCAACTTCCATAAAAAAAGAAGATGATCCAATTAATGAATTTTGTGATTCTGAAGAAATAACCTGTTTTAGAGGAGATTCTGAAGATGTGTTAAAACGATTGCATGATACAGCGGAAATAGAAGAAGCTAAAAATGTTATTACTATAATGGGTGATAATCCTTTGCTTCATTATGATTTGATAGATGCTGTTGTTGATGAATTTCATCGAAAAAGTGAAGATTATTGTACTAACTATTCAAATACAGTTTCGCTCAAAGGGGATTCTCCAGATTGGGGCAAGTTTCCAGAGGGAGTTTGGGCTCAAATTTGTTCGGCAAGTGCTATTCAACGTGCATTTATTGAAGCAAGGGATGAACATTATCGATTGCATGCTATGACATATATTTTTTCGCATCGGAATTTATTTGGGAGTGCATTTCTATTTCCACAAGGCAAATGGTCTACATTAAATGAACCAGATTTGTTTTTAGCCGTTAATACTCCACAGCAATTCGTCAATATGGAAACTGTTTTTGAGGCTGGATTGCGTCAATCGGAGCTATTTGATCTGCATGCTGCGATCAAAATCGTCAAGATGAACAAAACCAGAGCATAGAGAATGATCATTAAAGATATTGAAGCATGGCATCTAGGTATGCCACTCTCGCGGCCGATCCAGGATGCGCGTGATGAGATTACGCATCGGAGCTGTGTGGTTGTGAGGGTAAAAACAGAAAATGGACTGGAAGGATGGGGTGAATCTGCATCGTTTGCCGGCTCGGGGCAGTTAGTCCTGTCTTGTATTGAGTTTTTGAAGAGCCGTTACATAGGAAAAACCGCAAAGAGACCAGCCCAACTCTTTGATGAACTATATCAAGAGACGCAACATTTTGGCCGGCGGGGTGTGGTTCTGAATGCCCTGAGTGGAATTGACATTGCTCTGTGGGATATCGTTGGTAAGCGAGCAGGCCTGCCGGTTAATGTGATGTTGGGATCTGTGCGCAAAACAATCAAGGGGTATTTCAATGCCGGTTACTATACGGAGGACCATCGGGATTTTCTGAAGGAATCGCTTCGAGACTGCATGAGTCGCGGTGCTGAAGCAGTCAAGATAAAGATAGGTCGGTACGGTCATGAAGACGATGTGTGGAGGATTCAGACTGGTCGGGAACTTCTTGGCTCTTCTCGAGGATTTATGGTTGATGCTAACTCGAGCTTAACACCTCCCCAATTGCACCTTCTCGATCCTGTGATGTGTGCTGCTCGTTGTAGGTGGATTGAGGAGCCTGTGCCGTTGCAGGGCTTAAGTGCATTGAAACGTCTAAGGTCTCGGCTCAAGACGCCTATCGCTGGGTATGAGCTAGAAATGACTCTTGGAGGCTACGCCGAATTGATGAGAGCTGGTGCTATAGACATTGTACAGCCGGATGCAATCTGGTCTGGGGGTATCACTGAGTGTTCACGTATCGCTAGTGTTTGTGCGGCGGAAAGCTTGGAATACATTCCGCATAACTTTGCTAGTGTGATTTCACTAGCTGCCAACGCCCAAGTATGTGCGGTCGCACCGACAGGCGGATGGTTAGAAGTGGATTGGAATGATAACCCCTTCTTATGGGAACTCAACGAGCATGATGATTGGAGCTTCGAAGCTGGTCACATAAAAGTTTCAGATCGCCCTGGTATCGGTGTGTCTCCACGAATGGATCTGATCAAGGAGTACGAAGTCAAAATATGAGCATCAGAGTGAATGCGAAAGAATTTCAGAAAATGAGTGAAGAGCTATTAACCAGCATCGGAGCTCACGTTGATGTGGCGGTTGATTGTGCCTACGCTCTGACTTCGGCCTCTCTCAGGGGGATAGATACTCATGGCATTGCGTTGCTACCAAAGATTCTCCGTAGAGTTCGGGATAACAGATGTCGCGTGGAGGAATCACTAAATGGTCAAATGCATGATAAGACCAGTGCGGTGGGTATAATCGATGCGAAGTTGGCACCAGGCCAGCACAGCTGCATGGTTGCAGCTCGCGAAGCTGCAAAACGAGCGAGTCAGTTTGGCTCGGGACTGATCACAGTGAGAAATTCGACGCACTTTGGATGTTGCAGTCCGTTCCTGGAAGTGATCTTGAGAGAAAGGATGGTGGGGTTTGTTGGATCAAACAGTGTACGATCTATGGCAACGTTCGGATTGAAGAAAGCCAACCTCGGGAACAATCCGTTTGGTTTTGCCGCGCCTCGGAATGACAAGAGAGATTTCGTATTTGATTTCTCATCTGCTGTGATGTCATATGGAAAACGGATAGATTATTTAGAGAAGGGAAAGGAGTTGCCAAAAGGATCGTTCGTCACCTCTGATGATGATGATAAAACAACGTCGGTAGTATATGAAATTGCAGACTCTTTAGAGCAAGTCGCTCTTCCGTTTGGAGGCTTCAAGGGGGCATCAGTTGCGGTGATTATTGAGATACTTTCTGGTTTGCTATCGGGAGGACATTCAGGAGCGGATACTGAAAGTTTTGATAAGGATGGCCTATTCTTGGGACCGTCTCATTTCGTATTAGCTATAGCGCCTCAGAAGTTCGGCCTTGTAAAATTTGAAGAGAATGTCCAGAGATATATAGAAGGAATAAGAAGAGGGGAGGACATCCGACTTCCCGGTGATCGTGCAGAGAAAGAAATGGCTTGCCGTAGATCGCTTGGCATTCCGATTCAAGATCCTGTGGTCAATGAGATAGAGTCATGGGCGACAGAACTTGACGTCGGGGTGACATGGTAATGCCAACTACGCTGACCAATCGCCCAGTGCAGAATTTGGAGAATACTGAAAGATTAGATAGTTCGTCTGTCCTATGAATCCGAAAATCACTGTCTATATAACCAATTTCAATTATGGTCGATACGTGGAGGCGGCCATCAATAGTGTTCTTTGTCAAACTTATCAGGATTATGAATTACTGATTATTGATGACGGCTCAACGGATAATTCCATGGAAATCATTCAGCGCTTTGAGAGTGTTGAGAATGTGTTCATAGTAGTACAAAAAAATAAGGGACTCAATGTTTCAAATAACATTGCTCTTCGAATGGCTAGAGGCAAGTATTTCATACGGCTAGATGCCGATGACTATCTTGATTCCAATTGCTTGGAAATCATGGTATCCAAGATGGAAAAAGAATCAGATCTTGCCCTTGTCTTTCCTGACTATTACGAAGTGGATGCCAATGACGAAATTTTGAATCAAGTTCGCCGCCATGATTTTAATAAAGATGTTTCGCTCTTAGATCAGCCGGCACATGGAGCCTGCACCATGATCCGCACGGCGATGCTTAAAGAGATAGGAGGATATGATGAATCTTTCAATAAGCAGGACGGCTATGATCTTTGGTTGAAGATGATTGATGGCAACAATGTGAGTAACATCAATCTCCCCCTATTCTATTACCGAAAACATGATAACAGTCTAAGTGCTGATACAAAATCTTTGCTGCAAACACGGGCCCAAATTAAGAGAAACAGAATAAAAGAAAAGATGTCTAAACCAATTTCAGTCATAGCTGTCATTCCGACGCGTGGAAGTAAGATGGACCCAAGATCAATGCCGTTACGCGACTTAGGCGGTAAATTTCTTATCGATTGGACGATTGATGTGGCATTAGATACAAATCTTTTAGACAATGTGATTGTTACCACACCAGATAAAGATGTTCTTGATCATATTTCAAATAAATATGGTGATGGTGTAGTCATTGTTGAGAGATCCGAAAAATTGGCTAGAATTAATACAGCCTTTGAACTTACGATATTGAATGCAGTAGAAAAATATGAGATTGATTATGACTATCCGGATGGCATTATGGTGCTTAGTATTGATTCACCTTTTAAAGAAAAATTATATATTGAAAAAGCAATCTATACATTACAACTATACAAAATTGACGCGGTCCAATCTGTGATTGTTGATGACGGCTATTTTTTTGAACATGATGGATCTGGACTTAAGCCGAGAATTAGAAATAATTTATTGAGATTGGAAAGAGATTTATTATATCGCAGGGCTGGTGGTATACAACTATATAAACGTGCAACATTTTCTGTGAAAAAATCCTTAGGGAGTAGCCTTGGACACATCATGGTTGATCAAAAAGCGGCATTTAAATTGAAAAATGAATTTGATTGGGAGATAGCAAAAAATTTAGTTCAATCATGACAACGATTTTTAGGAATAGATATTATTCAATAAAAAATAAATTATTTATGATTAAGTCAGCATACAATGACCATCGCAATAATAAGTATATTAGATATAAACAAGCTATTATTAATTTATTTAGAAATAGAAATTTAAAATACAAGACCTATACATTTAAAACTGTGCAAAATTATAAGACATCGGACACAATTTTTTTGTTAGGAAGTGGGCCTTCATTAAATTGGCTTGACCGTGATCAAATAAAACACATTAAAGAAAAGAATTCAATAGGGTTTAATAAATCATTTATGAGAAATGACCTTGTACCAACATTTCATCAATATGGATGGGAAAAAGGAAATTACAGAAAATATGAAAAAATTTTCAGTCCATTTAGAGGAAATTATGAGGGAGTTATTAATTTTGTTCATACGCTATTTCTTGGAAGATTAATTCATCCATTGTTTACAAGAACGCTTTTCCCTAAAGGTTTAGTTAAAATTTGCATTTTTAAGGTTCCCAACCCAATATATCTTTCAAATGAAAGAAAATCATTTAGGGATGATGATTTCTATGAATCATTAAGCTACAGAGGGACAATGTCATTGGGGTTGGATATAGTTGCCTATAGATTGAAATATAAAAAAATAGTATTGGTTGGAGTTGATTTAGATACGAACAGTCATTTTTTTGATGATGATGATTTGATAAAAGAAAATAAAAGTTTTAGTGTAGAAAAAAGAAATGAATATTACGACAAGAAATTTGGTGTTAAAAAAGGTACAGCAGCATTTGAATCAATGTATTCAATACCCGGAAAACCAATATCAATGGATGAGTATTACGTATCTGTAGCTGAATATCTAAAAAGGGAAAAAGATATAGAACTTTTTATTGCTTTTAAGAATAATATTCTTTACCCAAGGCTACCCGCATATTTTGATTAGTAATTAATAGAATTGAATTAATTATAGATAAATACAATTCCATAATAATCAATAATGAAGTCAACATATAATTTATCTCATATAATTAAAAGTGACATTGTAATTGCTTTAAACAAAATAGTTAAAGAGTCTAAAGAACCTCTTGAGGGAAATTGTTTATACCAGAACCAAAGTAATTTTATTCTCCATGAAGATAATAAAGAAAACTTGAGAATGAATCTATTTAATCTTGCGAAGGAAAAGAATAACATCATCGAAGTTGGTTTTAATGCTGGTCATTCAGCGGCTATATATTTCTTAGCAAATCCCAAAGTAAAATTATTAGTTTTTGATATTTTATATCATTCATATACTGAAAGGTGCTTTAATTATTTAGATCAATATTTTGATATTAAATTAGTTAAAGGTGATTCAACTTTGACGTTAAAAAAATATAAATCTTCACATAAGTTTGATATCATTCATATTGATGGTGGTCACGATACTAAAGTTTTGTACAAGGATATAATAAATTGTAGAAGATTTTCGCATAAAAATTCCCTATTAATCGTTGATGATGCGTATTCTAATGGAATTAAAAACCTTATTGAAAAATTAATCATGATTGGATGTTTACGGGAAATTAACTATTTAAAGAATGGACTTTATAAAACCAAATATCATAGAATCTTTTATTATAATTCCTCGAAAGTTAAATTTTTCATAATGTCAAAACTTCTTCCTTTTGTAAATATTTAATAAATCATCTTATTTCTGGATTTTATGGAAATACTGCTTGAAAAATCTCATTTACCTGATTTGGTTATAGTGAGACCTGCATTATTTAAAGATGATA
>CEQE01023228.1_pt1 | contig 18019 bp, 22 predicted proteins | sample 356201 | NCBI WGS metagenome assembly CEQE01 (sample SAMEA2619970, study PRJEB7988) | marine metagenome | biome: marine biome (ENVO:00000447); feature: mesopelagic zone (ENVO:00000213) & marine oxygen minimum zone (ENVO:01000065); material: "saline water (ENVO:00002010), including plankton...
CAAATGACCTTAGATTTTTATTAGTTCCATGTGATATTCAATGTAAATAAAAACATTTAATTACTTCTTTTAGATTATAAAATCATGGCCCTTATAACCGCTAAATCATTAGTAGGCTTAATTATTGCAGTTATTGTTGTTTTAGTACTATGGTCTGTTTGGAATGCAGTTTTTAATTTACTGCCAGATACAGTTACAGCAGATACACAAAGTATAGAATCATTTCAAAGGATATCTAATGACATAAATGAATTAAGTTTAAAATCAAAAACTAGTTCACAAAGCACAACATATTATATATTAGATGAAAATAATTTTGTACGTTACTTTAAGAAAGGTGATTCAACCTCAAATATAAAGAAAAAAAATCCATCATGTGATGATAGAAGTTGTTTATGTTTATGCAAAGATGCTTTGTGTGTTGATATAATACAATGCTCTACAATAAATAAAGAATTAAAGAATTCAGGCACTATTGCTAGTGGAACTGGCTTTTTATCCATTAAATATGATGGAACTGATGTTTCCATAGAACCAAAACAAAAATAAACAAACTAAATTTATAATATGTATGAATAAAAGGGGTGTTGAAGAAAGACCAATATTATGGGCCGCTTATTTGATTTTAGTTGCTTTGATAGTTTCTACAACTATTTTTATGACAGATAAAGCAGCAGAAGCATCTTCTTTTTCTGATAAATATGTCTCAATAGACACTTCTTTAATATTAGATACAGCACAATTAGCTCCTGGAAAATTAAATCTTAAATATGATTATGGGGATAGAATATTAGAGATAAAAGGAGATAAAATAAAAACTAATAATATGCAATTTACTTATTCTCCAAATTTAAATCAAAATTTACTTATAAGAGGAGAGAATAATGGATTAAAAATAAGAAATACTGATTTTATAATTCCAGTAAATAAAAAAGTTGTTACTTCTTGTTTTGGTAATAGGAATTCTCAAGAAAGGAATAATAATCATAGAGGTGTAGATTTAAGAGCAGATTATGAAGATGTTAAAGTAGTAGCAGATGGTACTATAAAAGAATACATTAATGGGAAAGGAACAGAGAATACTCTAGTTATAGAACATGAAGAAGGAATAGAAACAAGATATCTTCACTTAGATAAATTGGAAAAAAATATAAAAATAGATTCTAAATTTAAATGTATAGAAAATTGTGAAGTAAAAAAAGGACAAGTAGTAGCTACATCTGGTCAGCATGGTCCAAGAAGTCATAAACAATATGCACCTCATTTACATTTTGAGATAAGAATTAATGGAGTGCCTAGAGACGCAATTGATTATATTTTTGAACCAAAAGATTTTCAATTTATAAAAAATTCTAATTGTTTTGAGAATAGATACAGATATGCTTATGGAGGAGAGATGACCATAGTTGGATAATATGAAAAAAGGAGCTTATTTTTTGACAGGAGAGATGATTATTTGGTTAAACAGGATTATGTTAACTATTGTTGTCTTAGTAATTGTTTTTGGAGTGATAAATATTGCATTAAATAGGGAAATTAAAGTTGATGATTCTGTAGCAGATATGGCAATAAGAAGATTGTATTACTCCTCAGGTTGTTTTGCTCTTGAAGATATTTCAATAGAACCTGGAGTAATTGATATTAAAAAATTTAATAATCTAAGATTAAAAGATTGTTTAAGTTTAAGATATCCTGTTAAAGCAGAACTAGAAAAAACAGGAAAAACAATTTTTAATAATGAACTTTATGAAAGTGAGCGTGATCTTTGTTTAGTACAAAATGAAAAAAAGAAATGCTTATTCACAAATAAACAATATGTTTTAATCTCAGATGATGGAATAAAAGATTTTGATATATTGAATGTTGAGGTAATAATAAGATGAAAAAAGCAATATTAGGTGAAGGTTTAATGAATGTAGTTTCTATCTTATTATTAGTTGGAATACTTGTTGTTTTTCACATCTTATTTTCTCAAAATATATCTTATGATGCTCTTGAAGGTAAAGATAGAATTATCTCTTCTGAGAAGGTTGTTAGTGATGGAGGGATAACATTAAAAAATATTCTAAATACACCAATAGAAAATATTAATTTTTATGAATTTATACTTATTAATATTGATGATAAGGAAAAAATTAAAGAAAAATCTAATGAATTATTAAAAGGGATATGTGAAGGTGATAAAGAAACATTATCACGTAATCCAAAAGAAGTTTGTTTTTGGTATCTAGAAATGAAATTTCCAGATAAAACTGTAATCTTAAATGGCGGTTATGATCCAATAATTAGTTCATATGGTACTGACATAATTCTTACTTCTGGAAAAGAACCAATGGTTTTGCCTATTCAAGGACTTAATAAAGAATTTGAGAATAAATTATCTTACTCTTTAATCTTGCCAGATTATAATAATAATTTATTGGAGGTAGAACTTAGGTTATTTAAAGGATTATAAATGGATAGAAAAGCAATTTATTCGCCAACATTAGTAATTTTAGTAGTTTTCTTATTAGCTTATGCTTCTTTTGCATTCTTAAGTAAAGATATCTCAATAACTAAAGTAGCTGGACAAAATCAAATAAAATTAATCGATAAATATCAAGAAGGAGAATTTATTAGATCTTATGTAAAACAAAGTGCTAGAAATTCAATAAATAATGCTTTATATGAATTTGGACAGAATGGTGGTCTAAAAGAAAGTAAATGTAAAAAAAATGATTATTTTTTATGGGATAAAAATTGCAAACCAGATAAGAAAAATTATTTATATTACTTTGATAAAGATTTTAAATCTTATCTAAAATTAAATAAAAGACTCCCTCTACTAAATATTAAATATGAAATAGAGGATAATAAATTAATTGCAAGATCTGAAAATTCTATTTTCTTTAATTTAAATTCAAATAAAATTCAATCAAAAAAACAAAGATTAATTGATTATTCAATTAGAGAAACAGGTTATGATCATTGGATAAAAGAAGCTAGTCAAAGATTTAATGTTGATGAGAATTTAATAAAAGCAGTAATAGAGGTAGAATCAGATTACAATCCTCAATCATGTTCTAAAGCAGAGGCATGTGGATTAATGCAACTAAAGAAAATTGCAATAAAAGATTTAAAAGAAGGTGCAAGTTCTAAACATTGTTCTGGAATTGTTATAAATGATGTATTTGATCCTAGACAGAATATAAATGCAGGTACTTGTTATTTATCTTATTTTATGCAGAAGTATGGTGATACCTATTCTGCTTTAGTTGCTTATAATATAGGACCTGGAGCATTATCTAATTTAAAGAGTCAAGGACTTATTCCAAAAGAACATAAATATGTTGGAAAAGTTAATGAGGAACTAAATAAGATAACTGGATCTGTCCCATTAGACACAAAAAAAGAGGCAATATTAACTGGAACTTATGAGATAGATCCTTCTTTTATTGAAAAAATAAATTTTGATTTTGATGTTTTAGATAAATTGTATGATGAAGTAATCAAATCACAAGATTGTTTAAAGAAAGGAGATATTACTTCTGATCTAATCAGTTGCATAAAAGATAAAAAAGGATTTGAATGGAGAATTAATAGAGAGAGTAACTTTATTAATTTCGAAATAATAACTAACTTTAAGATATTAAAAAATGAAAATAAAAGATTAACTCAAGATAATTTAGTTATAAAATTCAAAACAGATTTAGAAAATAGATAATATGGGACTTGCTGATAGTTTTAGAAGATTTAGAGAAGGATACTCAGAAGGTGTAGATGAGCATAGAAAGAAGAAGGCAGAAAAAGTAGCTGCAAAAGTAAAAGAGCATGAATTATCAGGGCATAGATTTAGAAGATCTGTTAAAACTCCAGCAAGAATTCTTTCTTATCCTTTCAGAAGAAGGCAACGACAACAACCAATACAAGTTAATGTTAACCAGGCTCCAATTGCACTTAAAGAAAAAAAAGGACCAGGATTAGGTGCTTTTTTAGCTATCCTTATCATAATTTTCATTTTTGGGACTTTTTATTGTCAATTTTATCCTGGTACTTGTAGTGTTTTTGCATCTCAGATTAAAGCAAGTGAAATTGGTAATAGATTAATAATAACAAAAGATGCAATTATACAAGGTCTACCTTTTTATGCAAAATTTCCTGAAGAACTTGCAAAAATTGGAAAGTTTGAAAATCCAGTTGTAGCACAAAAACCAAGGGAAAAAAGAGGAGTGATAATCTCACAATTTAAATCATTTAAACCTTTTTATGAAGAGGGAGATAAAATAATTTTAGATGGATTAGTAGACATAATTAATGTAGAAGATGATTTAAGATTAGATTTAAGTTGTAGTGCAGAAGATCAGACTAAATCAATTGAAATTGAAGTTGTAGGGATTGAAAGTACAAAGGGAATTAATCAAGTAGCAACTACAGTAAAAGGTAGTCCTTTCGGTGGAACAAAAACTGTATCAGTTAGATGCACACTTCCAAAAGATAGTTATAATTCTAACTTTAAAGATAAAACAAGAGTAGGAAAATTAGTAAAATTAAATGTTAAGTATGATGTTAAAACAACTACAATCTTAGATTTGTATGTTGGAAATGAAGAAAGAATCTCTTCAATTGGTGGAGAAAATTTACTTAAAAGAAATGATCTACTTGATAACTTAAGATCAACTGGATTGTGGAAAGGTGATGGGCAAATAAGATCTTTACAAATAGGGGCTAAAGTTCCAATTCCTGCATCCATTCAATTATTATCTAGACAACCACTCACAAAACAAAATGCAGATATTGTGATCGGACTTATAAATACCGCATCAAATAAAATAGAGTGGGGTGGAAATTTATATAAATTAAAATTTCTAGAAATTTTTTCTTTAAACCAACAACAAGTTACCCTAAATCAAAATAATTGTGAAGAATTTATTGAAGGAAAATTATCATCTCAATTAATAAAAAATATTAATGAAAGAATAGATAGTGTTTGTTATAGCAAAAGTAAGAATAGTGAAGATTGTGTTAAGTTTAGAGATAATAGCTTAGCTTTTAGGTGTGGTATAAAAATACAAGAAGCGCCTGAAGGAGATTTGATAGATGTTTATAAATTAAGAACAAATGCAATTTATACTTATGGTGTATCTAAAGACTCATCAGTTCAAATAAGAAAAAAAGAAGATTCATTATTTGCTAAACTTGATAAAAATACTGATGGAATAACAACAAATGCTATTTTATCCACAGAAAACCTTTTAAAGAAATTGTAGTTTTTTATTGAATGAGATATTTAATTCTATTATTAATTTCTTTAGTAATCATTTCAGGTTGTTTTCCTACTGATGCAGATGCAGCAGATAAAAATGTTGTATCTTCAGTAAATTCACAATCTGGAAGATTAACAAATAGAGGCGTCACATTAAAATTTATAGAAGGATCGCCTTCACAAGATAGAATAAGATCTGAATTTCCATTCAGTGTTAGAGTTTTATTGGAAAATTGGGCTTCACAACCAACTTCAGGAGAGATTTATTTATCAGACAAATTGTCAGGATCATTATCTGCTATTCAAGGTAGAGTTCAACAAAGGTTTGATTTAGAAGGTTTAGATAAAGGTATTAGGTCTACACCTAAAGGAAAAGAAATAGATTTAGGATCATATACCTATCCACCTTCACCTTCTTTAACTGGAACCACAATAAGAGCTGAATTAGAATATGATTACAATGTTAAACTTTTTACAGATATCTGTGTGAAGAGTAGAGATGCAAAAGTAAATGAGCAAGAATGCACTTCAAGAAGATCTTTTTCAAGTAATGATCTTGGTTTTGATGCACAACATGCACCAGTTACTATAACTAATATTAAACAAGAGCTAGATTCTGTAGGTGATGCAACTGCTGAGATTTTCTTGACTTTAACTTTTGAAGATTTTGGTGGAAGTGATGGATGGATAAATAATGAAGAAAATAGTTTAGATATAAATGGAAGAGTAATATTAAAAGGAAAAGGTCCTTTTAGTTGTAGTCCTAACATATTAAAGTTTAGAGAATCAAGAAAAAAATTGGAAGTTGATTGTTTTAAACAAGTTGGCTTAGATGGTTCAAACTTTTTTTCAAATCCATTAGAGATAAGTTTAAGTTACCCTTATAAATCAATAGTAACAACAAAAGAGATCCCAATAAAACATAGAAAAGAAATTTCAACCCAAATATTAAACTAAAATGTATAAAATAAGTTATGAAGAGATTGTAAAGAAAATAAAAGAAGAAAAGAAACTTTCAGATAAAGAGATAGAAGAAAAAATAAATAATAAAATTTCTCAATTAAATAATTTAGTTAGTAAAGATGGAGCTGCATATATAGTTGCTAATGATTTAGGAATTAAAATTTTTGATTTAAATAAAAAAAGATTCAAAATAAATGAGTTAATGATTGGAATGACATCTATGGAAGTTCTTGTTAAATTAGTTCAAAAAAATGAAGTTAGAGAATTTAAAAAAGAGAATAGAGAAGGAAAAGTTCAAAATTTATTAATTGGAGATGATACTGGAGCAATGAGATTAGTTGTATGGGATGAGACACAAATTAACTCATTACAAGAAGTAAAAGAAGGAGATTTATTATTAATAAGTAATGGATATGTAAGAGATAATAATGGATTTAAAGAAATACATCTAAACAAATCTAGTTCTTTTGTGGTTAATCCAAAAGATGAAACTTTAGGTGATGTTTTAGTTAACATACAAAGAAAATTACAAAGAAAACAAATTAAAGATTTACAAATAGGGGATAATGTTTCTTTGTCTGGAACTATTGTTCAATTATTCGAACCAAAATTCTATAATGCCTGTCCTGAATGTAGTAAAAAATTAGGAGTAGAAGGAGATAAATATAAATGTGATGTACATGGCATTGTTAAAGAAAATATAACTCCAATTTTAAACTTATTTTTTGATGATAGTACTGAAAATATTAGAATAGTTGCTTTTAGAGATAATGTAGCTAGTATATTAAAAATAAGTAGTGAAGAAGTTATAAAATTAAAAGATGATATAAACAAATTTACTGAAGTAAGAGAAAAAGTTATGGGATCTCAAATTATTATTAATGGAAAAGTTGTAAAGAATGAGATGTTTGATAGATTAGAATTTATTGCTAATTCTGTAGAAGATATAAATGTTAAAGATTCAGTAGATGAACTATTAAGCAAGTTAAAATGATGTTCATAACACATCTAGTTTTTGGTTTTTTAGTAGCATTAATCTCAATTACTTATTTTGAGGTTCCGAATAATTTTATTTTTATCTCAATTATAGTTTTTAGTTCTATAGTAGCAGATATAGATAAAATGTCTTCTAAAATAGGCTCTAAAGTAAGACCTTTATCTTTTCTTTTGGAATTGTTATTTGGACATAGAGGGTTGATGCACACAATTTATGTTCCAATAGCAGTTTTTATTGTTTTAAGTATATTTAATTATCAACTTATTGGATTTGCTTTTTTATTAGGATTTATCTCACATTTGTTGATAGATTCATTAAACATAAAGGGAATAAGTTTTCTCAAACCATTCCATAAATTTCATATTAGTGGATTTATTAAAACTGGAGGGATTTTAGAATATGTATTATTAACCTCAATTTTAATTACAATTGTCTTAATGGTAGATGTTATTTTTTAATGTGTATACTCTAGAATATTTATAGCGGACACTGGACAAATACACGTCAGGTTTATAAATAATTTTATCTTATGTATAATAAGTCAATGAAATAGATTGCGAATAGCTGACTGTTGTATGCAAACTATTTCTTGATTATATGAAATAAAATCCGATAAGGAGGTAAAAATGCCAAGACCAATACAAAAATGGAGATTAGGAAACATAGATTTTTCTGTGTGGGAAAACAAAAAAGAATTTAATGGTGGGGAGGTTTCTTTCAAGACTTTTAGTATCTCTAAAGGATATAAAAAGAAAGAAGAAGATATTTGGAGATCAGATGTTATTAATAATCTGAGGAGACAAGATATTGTTAAATTACAATTATTATTAAATAAGGTACAAGATTACTTATTTTTCGAAGCTGATAAAGAAAACAAAGAAAGAGAAGATGAGGAGGAATGAAGATGGTAGAAAAAGAGATTAAGAAAGAAGAAACTAAAAAAGAAAAAAAAGAATATTCAATATCTGATCTCCCAGGAGTTGGCTCAGCAACTGCAGAAAAATTAGTAGATTCTGGGTATAATGATTTAATGTCAATAGCTGTAGCCTCTCCAGCAGAATTAGTTGACGCTTGTGGAATTGGAGATAATGTAGCTAAAAGAATAATTAATGTAGCTAGAACTAAATTAGATATGGGTTTTGAATCAGGAGAAGATCTATTAAAAAAAAGAGAACAAGTAACTAAAATTACAACAGGATCTAAAAATTTTGATGCATTAATTGGAGGAGGTGTAGAAACAGGAGCTATAACTGAAGCTTATGGGCAATATGGCTCTGGAAAAACTACATTAGCACACCAATTAGCTGTTAATGTTCAACTACCTAAAGAAAAAGGTGGAGCTGAAGGAATGGCAGTATGGATTGATTCTGAAAGTACGTTAAGACCAGAATTTTTAAAACAATTAGCAGAAGCCCAAGGTTTAAATCCAGAAGAAGCACTAAAGAACTTTAGAGGTGTTAGATCTTTTAATTCAGACCATCAAATGTTATTAGCAGAAAAAGTTGAAGATTTGATTAATGATGGCTTGCCAGTTAAATTAATTATTATGGATTCTTTAATGGGACATTTTAGATCTGATTATTCTGGAAGGGGTCAATTAGCAGATAGACAACAAAAATTGAATAAACATATGCATCAATTGATGAAGATAGCTACAAAATATAATATAGCAATCTATATAACAAATCAAGTAATGGCCAAACCAGATACATTTTTTGGTGATCCTACTGAAGCTATTGGGGGGCATGTTTTAGCACATGCTTCAACATATAGGATTTATTTGAGGAGAGGAAAAAAAGGAACTAGAGTGGCTAAATTAGTTGATGCACCTGCAATGCCTGATGGAGAAGCAATATTCCAAATATTTGATGACGGAATTAAGGATGTTTAATCTATAATCCTACTTTTTTAGTAGTAATAAATTTAGAAAGTTTTATAAGTAGTCTATTTCTTAGAACGAAGAACTAAATTTTAGGAATTAACAATGAAAATTATTAAAAATTCTCACTCTGGAATGGGTGGTATTGCAACTGAAAGTGTAGAGATGTTAAATTATTTAAAAAAACATCCTGAATATAATCTATCTTTAGTTCATAGGGATCCAAATAACCTTAGTTATTTTAAGAGACATGAAAGAAATGTTACAGTTCATCATTTAATTGTTTCTAGAGATTATACTAGACTTATAGATGATGTTGGAAGTGCAGAAGACTTTTCTGAAAAACATAGAGATAAAGTTTTAGAAATAGAGGGAATAATTGAATCAGATAAACCAGAGATTGCACTTTGTGTTGGAACTTTTTATTATCCATGGTTTCTTTTACAAGCAGCTAAGAATCGAGGATTACCTATTGCTATTAGATATGCTGGACTTATAGATAAAGAAGAAACATCTCCTTTATGGCATGAAATTGGAAAAGATTTTTTAAATCCTGAATATCCTTCTATATTTCCTTCAAGTCATGCTAAAGAAACTTTAGAAGAAATACATGGTATAAAACTTCCAGATTCTTATGTTGTACATAATGGAGTAAGTGAAGAATTTTTTAGACATAAAAGAAAACCATCGAATGATGGATTTAGGATAGCGGTTGTAGGTAGACTTCATGAAATAAAAAACCTAGAATTTCTCGCAAAATTAGCAAAAGTTTTGAAAAGTAGTAATATACAAGCTGATTATTCATGTGTAACTGAAAAACATTCAATTGATTTTCCTAATGCTTATCAAAGAAATGTTCTTAAGATGTTAGAGGAAGAAGGGGTAAAAGTATTTGATTATATGCCTCATGAAGAATTAGCAGATTTTTATAGATCAGTGGATTTGGTTATAACTCCTTCACATTTTGAAACATTTGGTAATGTTCCTTTAGAGGCCATTACAACAGGGACTCCAGCCATTGTAAATAGAACAGTTGGAGTAAAAGAGGCATTAGAAAAAGTTGGATTAGAAGATTTTGTTGTAGATATTAATGACATGGATTCTATAGTTAAAAAGATTAAGAGTATAAAGGATAAGAGAATAATAGTTGATAGAGAAACCTCAAATAAGATTATTGAAAGATATAATTGGGAGTCAAGAATGGATGAGTATTTTGAAGTTTTGAGAAAGTGTTTAGAAAATCAACAAGTATCAATAACAGCAACTCAAGATTTATAAAAAAAGATTATTTTATTGTAGGAATAGTAAATTTAATGTTTTCTTCTATCACATTTGAATATTTTATTTTACAATTAAATTTATTTTTTAGATCATCAACTAACTCTTGAACTAAAATTTCAGGTGCTGATGCTCCTGAACTTATTCCTAAATTTTCAACATTTTCTAACCATCTTTCATCAATAAAATCTTTATTTTCTATTAAATAAGATTTGCATCCATGAAGTTTAGCAGTCTCTACTAATCTATTTGAATTAGAACTATTTTTAGATCCAACAACTAAAACTAATTCACATGTTTTAGCTAGTTCTTTAATTGCATTTTGTCTATTTTGAGTAGCATAACAAATATCTTTAGATTTAGGAGACTCAATATTGGGATATTTTTTCTTTAAAGCATCTACAATATTCTTTGTGTCGTCTAAACTTAAAGTAGTTTGGGTTATATATGCAATTTTTTCAGAATTAATATCTAAATTATTAACATCTTCAATATTTCCTACTAAAAACATTGGAGCTTCACCCATTGTTCCAATAACTTCTTGGTGTCCTTTATGTCCTATCAAAATTATAGAATAATTTTCTTTATTATAACGAATAGCTTCTAGATGAACTTTTGTTACTAAAGGACAAGTAGCATCTAAAAACTTTAAATTTCTTTTTTTAGCTTCTTCTACAACTTTTGGAGAAACACCATGTGCACTAAATATAACTAAATTATCATTGGGAATTTCATTTAATTCTTCTACAAATATAGCCCCTTTTTTCTCTAAATCTTTTACAACATGAAGATTATGAACAATTTGGTGTTTAACATAAACTTTTTTATGAATTTCTAGAGCTTTTTCAACTATCTCAATAGCTCTCTCGACTCCTGCACAAAATCCCCTTGGTTTAACTAAGATTATTTTACTAATCATACAATAAAATAAAGTATTAAACTTAAAAACCTTTAGCTTAAAAGAATCATAAAAATTATAAACAACAGATTATAAATAATAAGATGAACAATGATTTCCTAAAAGACTTTATTAGCTTTGTAGTAGAAAAAGGATTTATTTGGGGTCCTGAACCGGAGATATATGGGGGAATGGCTGGATTTTATACTTATGGGCCTTTAGGGAAATTATTAAAAAATAAAGTTGAAAATTCTGTGAGATCTATTTTTAAATCAAATGATATATGGGAATTAGAAGGCCCTACAATCCTACCAGATATAGTCTGGAAGGCATCTGGTCATTTAGACACATTTTATGATCCAATTATAGAATGTAGTAAATGTAAAGCGAAATTTAGAGCAGATCATTTATTAGAAGAAAAAGGAGTAGAAGGAATAACAAATAATAAAGAAATTCTAAAATTGATGAAACAAAAAAAGATTAAATGTCCTAATTGTAAAGGAGATTTTAAACATGAAATAAAAGATGAATCATTGATGATGAAAACTAAAGTTTCTGGAGAAGATGCTTCTTTAAGACCAGAGACAGCAACAGTTACTTATCTTCCATATAAAAGAAATTATATGTTTTTTAGAAAAAAACTTCCTTTTGGAGTGTTTCAAATTGGTAAAGCATACAGAAATGAGATTTCACCTAGACAACATGTTATTAGGGGAAGGGAGTTTACCCAAGCAGAAGCACAAATTATTATTGATCCTAAAGAAAAAGATAATTGGCCTGAATATAATAAAATAAAAAATTTAAAACTACCAATGTGGGATTATAAATCACAAAAAAAGAAAAAAGATCCTAGTTTAATTAGTTTAGATTCTTTAATTAAATCTAAATTAATAAAAACAAAGGCATATGCTTGGTGTTTATGGTTAGCATATCAACAATTTATTAGTATGGGAATTCCTAAATCAAATATTAGGATAAGACAACACAATCTAGATGAAAAAGCATTTTATGCAGATGATGCATGGGATATTGAGATCAAACTTAGAAGTTTTGGTTGGACAGAAGTTTGTGGGGTTCATGATAGGACAGATTATGATTTAAGTAAACATGGGGAACACTCTAAAGAAAATTTAGAAGCTACAAGGGAAGATGGCAGTAAATTCACACCCCATATCTTAGAAATTGCTTTTGGTACTGACAGACCAGTTTTTTCTTTATTAGATACGTTTTATGAAAAAAAAGAAAAGAAAGATGGAAAAACAATGTTTAAACTTCCTTATCATTTAACACCTATAGATCTAATGATATTTCCTCTTGTTAAGAAAAATAATTTAATAAAAATAGCAAAAGAAATTAAAAATGATTTAGATAAAAATTTTGTTTGTGTATATGATGATGTTGCTTCTGTAGGAAAAAGATATTTCAGAGCAGCAGAAGTTGGAACACCTTATTGTATTACAATAGACTTTGATTCTATAAAAAATAAAGATGTAACAATAAGAGATAGAGATACAGAAAAACAAATTAGAGTTAAAATAAAAGATTTAAAAGAAATTATAAATAAATTATTAGATAATGAAGTTAAATTTGAAAAAGCTGGAAAAATAGTTAGATAATCAATCTTTTTCTTCAAATTTAGCAAAGAATATTATTCCTGCTACAGAGAATATTGTTATTATTATAGCTGCAACAAACTTAAAGATATAACTCTCTTGAGTTAAACTAAACTTAAATAATAAATCATTAATAACCGCCTGTATTGCGTCTCTCCAAGATAAAGCTATTAAAAATCCAAATGCAGCTAATACTGCTGTGATTATGTGTCTTCTTATCTCTTTTTTTACTTTCTTTGTTGCACCAATTATTTTTCCATCTATCTCTGTTTTATCTAACAATCCCTTAACTAGTTTTCTGACCATTTCAAATGAAATATCCTACTATTTATAATGTTTTTTGATTTTATATAATCCAAAAGCTTTTAAAAATAAAATAAATTAAAATTAAATGAAAGATTGTTTATTTTGTAAAATTATAAATAAAGAAATTCAAGCTGATATAGTTTATGAAGATGATTCTATAATTGCTTTTTTAGATCTTAATCCTGTGAATAAAGGTCATACATTATTAGTTCCTAAAAAACATTCAAATGATTTTTTAGATATGAACAAAGAAGATTTAGAACATTTTTTCTCTAAAGCCCAAGAAATATCAAAAGCAATCATAAAATCTATGGACTCTCCAGGATTGAATTTCACTACAAATATAAAAGAAGCTGCTGGGCAAGTAATATTTCATACACATTTTCACTTAATGCCTAGATTTGAAAATGATAATCTAAAACTTTGGTATGGAAAAAGATTAGAGAATACTGAGATGAAAGAAATAGCTTCTAAAATCAAAAGTCTTTTAAAATAAATTAATTCTTTTTTATTATGCCTCTGTAGTTTAGCCCGGTAGAACGCCAGTCTCATGAGCTGGATATCGGCGGTTCAAATCCGCCCAGAGGCAGATTATTCTAACTTAGATAATACTAAACTTTGTTTATAGTTTATTTCTTTCCTAATGTTATCTCTATACTACTTACTCTTACTTTTTTTCCTTCTTTGTTGTCAAATTCTTCACTATTTATTGTTATATCTTTTACTGCTACATTCCCTTCTAGAAATCTCTTTGCTGCTACTTCTGCTACATCTACAGCTCTACTAATAAACTTTCCTCTAGATTTTATTATTACTTCACTTGCTCCTTGTGTTGTAAACTGCATTACTACACCAGTAACATAGTTCATAAATGGTTTGTTACCAATAAAGACAGTGTGGTCATCTGTTGATCCTGTCATTTTTTATCCCCCCAATTAAACTTCTTTTTCTCTCTTCTTTAGCTTAGTTAAATATCCTGCTACAATATTTCTAAGCTTTTTAGATTCTACTTCTAATAACTCTACTACTGATTTTTTATTATCTTCAAACTTATCAGTAAATTTATCTCTATGTTCGTTAATCAATTTGTTTACTGTTCTTTTAATCAATTTAGTCTTTATTCTACCCATAAATTTATCTTTGATAGAGTATTTATAAACCTTTTCATAATTTCTTAAAGATTATGGTTTCTTTTTCTTTTTCTAAGAATTCTTTAGCTTTTTTTGTTAAATCTCCTTCACTTAAAAATAATGATTGTTTACCTTTAGCTTCATTCATAGCCAAACTTAAATCTCCATCACTAACTCTTTTTTTTATTTTTATTTTACAAAAAAATGTAACTTTTCCTATAACACTATCTACTTCTAAACTATAATTGAATTCTTTGTTCTTTTTTATTATATCTTCTTTAATTATTTTTATTTTATTTTGATTGAAATAATTTTGAATTTTATTTAAAATTTCAGGGTTTGATTTTGTTCTAGTTCTTTTTATTTTTGGCTTTTCTATTTTAGGTTGTTCTTTAACTAACTCTTTTTTTGGTTTTTCTTCTAAGATTGGTTTATCAATTTTTTTAGGTGCCAAATCTTCAATAAATTTTTTTGCTTCTTCTTCTTTTGTTAGATACCATCTCCAAAATATTTCGTTATTGTTATCAATTTGAACAGCAAAATCTTTCAGTTCTCTTAATGCTACTCTTTGCCATGGTTCACATTCTGAATCTTTCAAAACTTTTTTTTCTTTTAAGATGTTATAAGTTTTTTTTAAAGCATTTTCTAAATAATCATACAACATCTGTAGTCTTTCTTCTTGTCCTTTAATGTAATAAATAGGACTTCCACCTACTTTAGCTTTAGACAATAATATTTGTTTCTTATCTATTAATTCAGATAGAATAGCAGAAGTAAATAGTATATTTTGATTTATAACTTTAGATATTTTTACAGGTAGTATTGGACCGTTCATTTGAACTATACTTAAAACTTTACTTCTTACATCCTCCATACTTTTTTATAGAAATCTATGTTATAAATAGTTTATCAAAATATATTATATAAATTAAGGCCTTGTCCAAGAGACACTATAATAAGTCACATCATTTTCATCATCTACGATTCCTATCAATAAATTTTTTCTTGTACTATGTGCAACTCTATTTTTAGCTGAAAATTCATACCAAGTTAATGTAGTTGCTTCATGTATTGGATAAAGTATCCATTTAGCATGATCTTGCCCTGGTTTAACACCTCTATCATACACTCTAAAATCAGCACCAAATTTTAATGCTGTTTTGATTATATAACCTCTATCTCTCATATCTCTAAATACAACATATCTTATCCAAAAATTAGGTTCTATTTTTCTAGCTTTTTTGATGAAATCATCTATTTTTAATTTCTTTTTTTTACCATCTTCTACTTCAATCTTTTTCTTTTCTATTAAATATAATCCTTCAACTAAAGAATAGTAGAATTTTCCTTCTTGTAACTCCCCAAATCTACTTTGATCATAGAGACTTCTAGCTTCACTTGTATCTTCAGCTATTATTTTCTCTCTTGAAAACATAGCTTTTACTTTCTTAGTTCTTGGTTTTTTTTCTTTAACTACCATAATCTCCATTAATAAAAAACTATTTAAAAAGCTTATTATTAGGGATGTTATGGAGCTTATATTTTTAGGAACTGGATCAATGATTCCAACTCAAGATAGAAATCATTCTGCTACTTTATTATGCTATAAAAATGAAGGAATATTAGTAGATTGTGGGGAAGGAACTCAAAAACAATTTAGAATAGCTAAAATTCCTATAACTAAAGTTACTAAAGTTTTGATAAGTCATTGGCATGGTGACCATGTTTTAGGATTACCTGGATTAATCCAAAGTTTAGAAAAACATCATTATCACAATGTTTTAGAGATATATGGTCCTAAAGGATCTAAAAAATATTTTGATAATATGTTTAAAGGTTTTAATTATAAGATAGGAATAGATTATAAAATAAAAGAGATTAGTAAAAGAGTTTTTTTTGAAAATGAAGATTTTAAATTAGAATCATTAAAATTAAATCATATTATACCTTGTTTAGGATATTCATTTATTGAAAAAGATAAAAGAAAAATTAATATGAACTACCTAAAAAAATTCAAGTTAAAATCCCATCCTATACTAAAGAAATTACAACAAGGAAAAGACATAATTTGGGAAAAGAAAAAAATTAAAGTTTCTCAAGCTACAAAAATAAAAAACGGTAAAAAAATAACATTCATTACAGATACAGGATTGTGTTCTAATATACAAAAATTAGTTAAAAATTCTGATTTAATGATTACAGAAGCAACATATAAAGATGAATTAGAAGAAAAAGCTAAATTATACAAACATTTGACAACAAAACAAGCTGCTTTAATAGCGAAAAAAACTAATGTTAAAAAATTGATATTAACACATTTTAGTCAAAGATATAAAGATTTGAATGAATTAAAAAAAGAATCATTTGAAATATTTAAGAATGTTGAAATAGCAAAAGATTTTCTAAGAATTTCACTCTAGTTTATAATTATAAAATAAAAATAGATCGCTCCATACATTATAAATTAAATTTATTATGTATCTTATTGCAATAACTATAACTAATAAACTAATAATTGTAATCTTGTTTAATGAAAGATCTAATAATACAATTATTAATCCAAATCCAAAAATTACTAACCAAGTTAGGATTATATGTTTATAATTTTTTAAAAAATAGTCATATAATTTTTTAACTGTTTGTGTTGAGTTTGTTCTATCAAAAAATAAAGCTGGATATCTAAATAATAATAAAAATCTAAGAAAGATTAATGTTAATAAAAATAATATTGAGATTAATATAAAAAAAGTTTCTTGATAAAAAGAGTTTAATGCATTTAAACTAGCTAGCATAGCAAAAGATACTATTACAGCTAAAGAGATTAAAAAAATAGTTAATCTTAACCATACAACATCCCAAAAATGATTCATACTATGGTCATACATATTCTTTAAACTCAATTTTTTCTTCTCTACAACATCTTTCATCATTCCAAATTTCATGGCTAATAATCCAGAACCTAATACAAAACCGCCTAAGAAAAATATTAATAGATAAATTAATACTACTAAAACATCTTTTTGTACTAAACTTGTAAAAATTGGTGCTAATGCTTCAATGGAATCAGCTACTCTTAAAGAACTAGCTAATTTATTTGCATCTGTTAAAAGATTTAACACTCCACTATACTTAACAAATACAAATCCAGATAAAAATGTGAATATTAATAATATTAAATCTGGAACAAATAAAAGAAATTCTAAATTCTTAAAAGTTTTAATAACCCTCTCTTTATACATTATAAAAATAAAAAAGAAATATTATTTAAAAAGTTATTCTTTCTTTTTAATTTGATCTTTTAACTTTAATTTCTTCAATAATTCTTTGTATCTATTTCTTATTGTAACTTCAGTTACTCCAGCTACATCTGCTACTTCTCTTTGTGTTTTCTTTTCATTATTTATTAAAGCAGCAACATATAATGAAGCAGCTGCTATTCCTGTTGGTCCTCTTCCAGATGTTAACTCAGAATTTTGGGCTTTTTCTAGGATCTCAACAGCTTTACTTTGTGTATCTGGATTTAATCTTAGAGCACTAGCGAATCTTGGGATGTAATCTACTGGATTACTTGGAAGTATCCTTATTCCTAATTCTCTTGTTACAAATCTATATGTTCTTCCAATCTCTTTTTTGTCTATTCCAGAAGCTTCACTTAATTCATCTAGTGTTCTAGGAACTTCATGTCTTCTACAAGCAGCATATAATGCTCCTGC
>CEQE01135345.1_pt1 | contig 18019 bp, 14 predicted proteins | sample 356201 | NCBI WGS metagenome assembly CEQE01 (sample SAMEA2619970, study PRJEB7988) | marine metagenome | biome: marine biome (ENVO:00000447); feature: mesopelagic zone (ENVO:00000213) & marine oxygen minimum zone (ENVO:01000065); material: "saline water (ENVO:00002010), including plankton...
CCACAGCGCCCTCAACGCTGCGTGTCTACCAATTCCACCACCTCGGCACGATGGCCGTGAACGCGTGAGGGAACGCCTGCATTCACAGACTCGGGCACCGACTTCATTATATCCAAAGGTCCGATTCATGTCCACAGGATGACGGAGATCGAGTAGCGTGCGGCGCCGAGACTTTTGTTTCGTCACATGGCTCACGCAACCTGCGTCGATCCGTGGTTTATGACGACCGATTTGTGGAGTAGAATCGATGCTTGGGCGTCATTCGGGCGACGCATCATCTCGAGGAGACGGCGAACATACCGATCGATCCCGGCCGAAAGAACTTTAGTCGAGCGCTGGCGCTGGTCGCCATCGCCGCGGTTGTTGCAGTGGTGAGTTGGGTTGGTGGGCCTCTCGCCTTGACCGCTGGACCAGTCCACGCTCAGACCGCGACCACCACCTCGCCGACATTGCCGGCGCCCGTCAAGCATGCGAAGTTCTCGTCGAACGTCGCATTGCTGGCCGAGTACGGCTCCCGATTGCGCCGAGGGCGGGCAGCCTCGATCTCAGGCCCTACGACGGGTGACGCCCAGGTACAAGCCATGCTTGACGGCGGCTTGTTGCGGATGGACGATGCCGGCCGGGTGCAGCTTTACGTGCGCTTGGCTCGACCCGGACCGTCTGCGATGGCCGACCTGGAAGCGTCGGGCGCGGTCATCGAGATCGAAGACGCGTCGAGGGCGCTGGTCCAACTGACGATCTCGGTCGACAGGCTCAGCGACATCGAAATGCTAGATTCGGTGGCCTCGGTGCGGTTGCCGATCTACGGGCGCACCAACGCCGGATCGAAACTCACCGAGGGCGACGCTGCGCTGAGTTTTGATGAGCTTCGCAGCGGCCAGGGTGTGTCAGGCGCGGGCGTCACGGTCGGCTTGATTTCGGACGGAATCTTCGGCATCGCCGACGCCCTCGCGTTGGGCGACCTGCCGGCGTCGGCGCTGAACCGGGACGGCGGCGGTAAGCTCGTTTCGACGACGGGCGGCGTGGCCGCGGTGTCGTTTCGGGCGGACGGAGACCTGGAGGCAGGGCTCTCCAGCGGGAGCAACGGCGCCGAGGGCACGGCGATGCTCGAGATCGTGCACGACATTGCGCCGGGTGCAAGTCTGCGCTTCGCGAACTTCGCGACAGACATCGAATTCAACGCGGCAGTCGCCTACTTGGCCGCGACCAGCGACATCGTGATCGACGACATCGCATGGTTCGGCCTGGCCTACGATCAGTCGAGTTCGATATCGGCCAATACGGCCGCCATGTTGAACCTGCTTGCCAATCCGATTCGGGGTTACTACACGTCGGTGGGAAACCATGCGCAACGACATTACCAAGAGCCATTCACCGATTCAGGTCAGGACGGCACGGCGCTGGTAGGGTTAGGCGGCGCCCTGCATCGGTTCGAGCAGACGGCTGACACCACCGATTGCAGGGCGTTCGGTCCGGGCGTCTCGAATTACATCGACCTGTTCAACGGCTGGACGGCGACAGTCTTTCTCTCCTGGGACGACACGTTTGGCGCGGCCGCGAACGACTACGACATATTTGTGCGCGACGGTGTGACGGGGGTCGTCGTGGCGTCCGGGATCACCGATAATCCAGGTGTGACGTTGGACCCGCTCGAGACAGTTGCCTTTACGAACACCTCAGGCGTCAAGAGAACCTACGAGATACTCGCCCAGAACTCCGCGAATCTCGCCAGTCCGAAGACCATCGAGATGTTCGTTTTCGGGGGCGTCTCGTGCCCCGACGGCTCGAAGCTGAACTTCAACACGCTGAGCAGCAGCGTGCCCGCTCAGGGAGACGCCGGAGGAGGCGTCGTCTCGGTCGGGGCGATCAACGCGTCAGACTCGGGCCTCGACACAATCGAATCGTTCTCCAGTCGCGGGCCGACCAACAACGGCGCTCTGAAACCGGACGTATCGGCTGTGGACGGCGTGTCGGTGACCGGTTCGGGAGGATTCTCGTCCAGCTTCTTCGGAACGTCCGCGTCAGCGCCTCACGTGGCTGCGCTTGCGGCGCTGCTCCTCGAACTCCAGCCCGCGCTTCAGGCGGGCGAATCGGGAGACAATCCGGCTGCGGACCGAAGCACCCTAAGAGCGGCGATCGTCGACACAGCGATCGACCTGGGCGATCCGGGACCGGACAACACGTTCGGGTCGGGACGCGTGAACGGCGCCTTGGCCGGACAGAGCCTCGTGCCGGCGCCACAGCCAGTGCCTTCGCTCTCGGCATCCGGCCTTGTCGCCGCCTGGCTGGCGATGGCGATCGTCGTCGCGACCGTGCTTCGACGCAAGCGTGTTGTGCGATCGAGGTGGAGTGACGCGAGGAGCAGGCTGGGCCAGTAGACCCAGGCCACCGGCGTGTTCGCCCGACGCCATGCTGACTGAAACGAAGCATCTAGCCTTTGGCAGTGAGACAGGTGTGTCGTTGGCCAGATCCTTCGCTTGCTGGCTCAGGATGGCGTATGCCTACTGCGCAACCACGAACTGACCCACTCGTCGCCACAGATCGACGCCGTGTAGTCGCAAGGTCACGGTCTCTCCGGGAGCGGCTGTGCTGGGCAACGCGGCGCGCACTCGGAACGGGTAGTCGTTGAGCTCCAGCGAACCCGAGCGGCTCTGGGCGTTCTCCAGGACCATTGCATCGAACAGGCTTTCCTCGCCCATCTCCTCTAGCTCACGCCTTTGGCGGTCGAGATATTTGAGCAGCCAGTAGGTCCGCCGCTGCTCTTCGAGCCGCCCGAGCTCGCGGATCTGAACGTCCGCCCGCTGCGCCACCGATGCGATGGCTTCGTCGTCGTACAGATGCTCGCCAGTTCCCAGGAAGTGCGAGATCTGTCGCTGGACCACGAGGTCGGGGTAGCGCCGCAGCGGCGACGAGGCCTGTATGTACGCGGGCACACCGAGGCCGCCGTGGGCGCCGGGTTCGGTGTTGATCGTCGCGGGCGCCATTTTGCGAACGATCGTATACCAACGCAGTGGCCCCTCGGGCGTCTGGGCGATCACGTCGCGGACGTCAGGAGCCTTCTGTGACCGGTACGGCGCGGGCAGTTTGTTCTGCTTGCAGTAGTCGGCCAGCAGCGAGTTGCACAGGATCATGTACTCGGCCACCATGCTCCGTGCCGGGGCGGCGCGTGCCACGACTCGGACGGATATATCGCCGTCCGGCGACACTTTGATGGAGAGTTCGTCCCGTTCGAGGTTCAACGCGCCCGCCGACTCCCGTTGAGCGCGCAGTGCTCTCGACAGGGCCTCCAGCGCCGTCAGCGACTCGTGCATCGGGGCGTCCGGGTCCGTCAGCGCCGCGTCGACCTCCTCGTACGGAAGCGCCGCTCGGCTTTCGACCACCGAACTCGCGACCTCCCAGTCCAGCACTTTGCCTTCCGAATCCAGGCGGGCCAACACGCTCAGGGCCGCGCGTTGCAGCCCTGGATTCAGGCTCCCTTTGTCGGCGCTGACAGACGGGGGCAGCATCGAGATCGTGCGCTCGGGCAGGTACAGGGTGGACATTCGTCTGTCGGCCTCGACGTCGAGGGCTGACTCGCGTTCGACCACCGAGCCGGCGTCGGTGATGTGAATGCCGACCTTATACACGTCGCCGGACCCGTCGTCAGCCTCCGTGACCTCGATCGACAGCCCGTCGTCGCGGTCACGCGTGCCCTTGTCGTCGATGGTGACGACCTCCAGGTGGGTGAGGTCTCGGCGACCGGGAGTCTCGAGCGGAGGCGCGATCACCAGGGCATTGGCCTCGGCGACAACGGCGTCGTCGAACTCGACGGGGATCGACGCCCGCTCCAGGTCCAGGCACTCGTCCTCGTCGATGAATCCGACCGTTGTCAGCGCCACATAAGCCGCTCGCCGAGGGTCGCGCGCGCCGGGTGCGAAGGACTGGAGGAACTTCTTCGCGGCCCCGGCCCTGGTGTAGTCGTCGCCGTAGAGGACCAGTCCGCGAAGCTGTTCGAGCAGGTTCGTCTGGTGAGCGCTCGGCTCGTCGGGCATCTTGCCTGATCCAAGCTCGCTCGCCAGCTCCTCGCCCTCGATGCGGTTGCGCTCGCGTCGCAGCCTTCGGGCCAACATCTCGGCAACCTCTTCCCGAGACCTGGCCGCGTATTCGGCGCCTTCTTTCGCAAACCGAAGGTCGTCGCGGGACAAGTGCAATAGCAAGCCGACGATCTGACCCGGTGTCGGAGCCGTGCTCCAGTAGAGCTCGGCGACGTCGGAGAGAGACATCGTCCCCTCGTCGTCGCACACGATGTCCCAGAGTTCTTCGAGGTCCACGCGCGCCGCAACCGCCTCCGCCTCTTGGGTCAACGCCTCCACCTCATCGTGGCTGCTCGCGGACAGGCCGGTCTCCAGCAGCACCCGAGCGAACGGCAATCGCGCCTCGCGGTTCCTGCCGATGGCGATGCGAACGCGTTGCGTGTCCATGTCGACGCATCGGCCCAAACCGGGTCCGCCGCTGAGCTGTACGACGAGGATGTCCCCTGGGTTCATCGGTCCTCCGGATGCTGGTGCAGGTGAGCGCAATATGTCGCTCGAAATCGACCGTCCAAACATCATAGCCGAATTTGGGCGCGCCTTGCCGTGGCGTGCATCACGCGGCGCGAGTCGGTGCTGCCCACGCTCTAGACTAGTGTCAGCCACGGCACGTTTGACCGCACACTTTGTTAACGTGAAGTACAGAGAGGGGCAAGTTCGACGCCGGTCATCGGGCGGGCCCAGTCTTCATGCAAACCAGTGTCCCGATTCGATCGCGACACGAACCTTTCGACACGGACGGTCTTAAGTGCACGTAGTCATAACTTTCATGATAAGCGTAGCGATCATGGCGGCGGTGGTGCTCACCGTCGGCGATTCGTTGATCGAAACTTTCGGCGACGTCACGACGGGTTGGGTTGACCAGCAAGGCAGGATCGAGGAGCAGGCGGACACCCGCGTAACCAGCCCATTCGGACTCGAAGTCACCGCAAGCTCGACCGTGCAGGTCACACTCACCAACGACGGCAGTGAGTCGCTGGGAATGTTCGACGACTGGGACCTCATCTTCGAGGTCCAGGAATCCCCTGGCATCGACGTGGTCTACCTCACCTACAGTTCGACGACACCGCCGGCCGCTGGCGCTTGGGCCGTCCAAGGAATATACCTGAACGTCGCTTCGTCGACGGCCGAAATCGTGGAGCCCGGCGTATTCAACCCCGGCGAGGAGATGGTCATCGTGGCGAATCCGTCCCCGTCGGTTGTGACCAACACGTACGACCGGGTCACGCTCGTCACGCCCAGTGGCATCGTGACTAAAGTGATAGTCAGAATCCTTCCGCCCATCCTCTACGTCATCGATGCGACGGACGGCCTTGTCTACCGGTATGAGATGGACGGAACATTCCTGGGCGCCGAGTCGTTGGACGCGGCGAACGCCAACGCGATGGGCATCACCGCGAGTTCATCGTTATTCTGGACCGCTGACCTGATAGACGATCAGACGTACAAGTACACGTCGGATTTCTCGCTGTCGGCAACTGCGACCCTGGATGCGTTCAACTCCGATACTTCGGGAATTACAACCGACGGAACTTCTATCAGAGTAGTGGATGCGAGCGACCCCAAGGCGTTTAAATACGATATGGACGGGGTCTACCTATCTAAATTCTCGCTCGCCGCACAAAACAAGGACGCCGTTGGAGTCGCGGCGGACGGAACCTACATCTGGGTTGCCGACGTGAGCGACGCTTTGCTCTATAAGTACGATCTCACTGGTACGTCAATCTCCGAACTCTCGCTGACGGCAGCCAACACCGATCCGACGGGGGTGACGACGGACGGCCGAAACATCTGGGTAGTGGATGTGGTTGATGCGGCAGTTTACAAATATGACATGGACAGGGCATATGTCAACAGCTTCTCGCTGACGGCCGCCAACGCGGATCCGCAGGGCATTGCGAACACTCCTCAGTAACGCCGGCCCACTGATATTAGGCGCAGCATTTGACATCCCCGGCGCCCTCCATCGCTCCAACTACGCACAACAAGCACCAATGCCGAGCAACATGTTTCGCGGGCTACGTACAAGATTTCGTTTGAGAAACCTCGGATGTCCCATCTGTCCGGTATTCAATATTGAGTTGCTTCCCGATGTGGCCTGGCCAGCGCTCGATCTTCCCCTTGCAACGTCATTGTGCCTCGCACACACGTGCCGCCTCTTATCAGGTTCTATAATCGTCCGCGAGGGTTGTCCGACCTCGCCCTCCGCTGGTACGCTTCCCAAAATCGCCAACCGGCAAGGAGACCGCACATGAACGATCACGGCCGACGCGCGCTTGAGATTCTGGAGGAGCTCGGACGCCGACCCGCCGCGCCATTCCACGAAGGCGGACCCGCGCGATACCTGGCCGCGTTCGCCCGCAACCTCGGCGTCGACGTGCAGGTTGACTCGTTCGGCAACGTGATCGCCCACTATCGCAAGGGCTCGGGAGAAGATCGACCACCCGTAGCATACGTCGCGCACATGGACCACCCTGGCTACGAGATCGCGGAGATTCGCGACGGCGACGCGGTCGTCCGAGCGCTGGGCGGCGTGCCCGCGGCGTCGCTCCGAAAGCAAGTCCCGGTGCAGGTCTTGATGCCAGATGGGAGCCGACCACGCGGCGAGCTGACCCCGCCGGACGCGCCGCTGTCCGACGATCCATCCGAGCGTCTGACGCTGCTCCAGATCGAGGCAGGCGCTGCCCTCGAACCCGGACTGCTCGTCGTGTTCGACCTGCCCGACTTCGAGCTCGACGGCGACTACATCAGGATGCGCGCCCTCGACGACCTCGCGGGATGCGCCGCCACGGCCGCAGCACTCGAACGGCTCGTCCACGAGTCAGCCGACGCCGACCTGTACGCTGTGTTCACGAGAGCAGAGGAGGGCGGACTGTTCGGAGCAAGGCTGTTGGCCGAGGCCGGCACTCTTCCCCTCGACACGCTGGTCGTGTCCATCGAGTCCAGTCCCGTGATCCAGGGCGTCGCGCAAGGCGACGGCCCCGTCATTCGCACCGGCGACGCCATGTACACCTTCGACGCCGAGGCAGAGCAGATCCTAGCCGTTGCCGTCGAGACGATCCGAGAGCGCGACCCCGACTTCAGATTCCAGCGTCGCCTGATGAGCGGGGGCTCATGCGAGGGAACCGCCTTCGCCGTGTTCGGGTACCGCGCAACGGGCCTCGCCTTCCCTCTCGTCAACCACCACAACGCCACCACGTCCATCCCTGACCCCGACGGCGACATCGGCGCCGAAACCATCGCGCTCACCGACTTCCTCGGCGGCGTCGAGCTCCTAGCCGAAGCCGCCACCGCCGCCAACCGCATCGACGACTCCCCCGTCCGCCAACGCATCCGCCACACGCCCGACGACGTGCGGATGCGGCTGGAGGGGTCAGTGCGGTGGTGAATCGCGCACTCCCCCCTATGCCTCGCTCACATCCCACCCGTCCAGCGCCCAGTAGCCGACGCGGGGGAGCTCGACGACGGTGGGGAGCGCCTGCGCTCGCTTGAGGCGTTGGATGTTGAAGAGGTGGGTGATCTCTTCGAAGTAGATGTGGCGCATGGTGGCTTCGAGGAGCATGTTTCCTTTGCCCGGCTCGCCGGTGGGGGTGATTCCGGTGGGGTGGGCTTTGATCATCAGGTCCCAGTGAGGGCCTTGGTCTTGGATCACAGAGTGGGAACGCAAGAAGCCGACGTTGCGTTCGGCCAGCACTCGGCGGGCGAGGTCGATGCCTTGCTCCAGCTTTTCGAGGATGATCGGCAGTTCGTAGTATCTGTTGTCGTTCATGCGGCGGTCGAAGTCGGGGTGGTTGAGGTCGCCGACGTCGTCGATGCCGTGTTCGTCGTTCGGGAACAGCGTGCCGCCCCAGCGGGAGATGAGCCAGCGGTACGTGAGCGACGCCATGTGGCTGAGCTGGACTCGGATGCTCCACTCGGCCCATCCCCAATTTTCGGACGTGAAGTCGAGCTGCTCGTCGGTCAGGCCTCGGACCTCCGAGGCGATGAGGTCGAAGAGGGTGTCGTACTCGGGGAAGAGGTCTGCGCTGGGGGCATCGTCCGCGATCGGTTGGTTTGTCATGTTTTCGATCCTCTCGATACTTGGCGGCGCTAGTTCGGAGAGCGGTAGGCGCCTTCATGTTCTCGCAGCGGACACACGATGGTCAATCAATTGCGGTGACGTTCGGGACCGAACCGGTTCGACAAAGGGGCGTTCCACGGGAGGTCATTTCACAAATATTTTCGGTCCCGCCCACCCGTCGGCGAGGGTTTTCTGGGGACACCCCAGTCCCCGGCGTCCCGATTCGTCGGGACTGCACCCCGTTTCGTCGCTGTTTGGGGTGACGCCCATCAACGAGAAAATCGATCCGGCATAATAGCCATTACGTGGGGTCCTGGCGAACCCGCGACTCCGGGCTTTCGACGGGGTCCCCGACAGGCTTCCGAGTAACGGCTCTCCCATTACCGTCCCGAGCCGCAGCGAAGGATCTCGCCCAACGCGATACATGTCTGCCTGCGAGGCCCTAGATTCTTTCCGCCTAAGGCGGACGGTCTCAGAATGACACTCTGTTGTGGCGCCGTTGCTGGCTTATGCATTGTCCGCAGGGCGAACGGACGATGACAGATTCCTACGAATACTTGGCCAGCGCGGACTTCAGGTGGTCCATCGATATGTTGCCGCCGCTCATGATGAGGACGACCTTCTTGCCTTCGAGTCGGTCCTTGATCTTGATCGCGCCGGCCAGGGATGCGGCGCCGGCGTGCTCGGTGAGGTTGTGGGTCTTCTCGAGGTGATGGATGATCGCTCGGTCCATCTCCTCCTCGGTGACTAAGATGAAGTCGTCGAGGTGCTCGCGGAGGATGCCTAGTGTGAGCTCGAAGCCGGTTCCGGTGGCGAGCCCCTCTGCCTGCGAGCGCATCGGCGCTTGTACGACCTTGCCCTCTTGCCACGAGAGGAACGCCGCCGGAGCCTGCTCGGCCTGCACTCCGATGACCTGGATGTCCGGATTGACCGCCTTGGCAACGATGCACGCTCCGCACGCGCCGCTGCCTCCGCCCACGGGCACGACGATCACGTCCGCGTCGGGCAGGTCTTCCAGGATCTCCAGCGTGTACGTTCCGACTCCGGCGATAAGCTGCGGCTCGACGACCGCGTCGATGTATCGGTACCCTTCCTCGCGCGACAGCCGGTCCACGAACTCACGGGTCTCGTCGTAGAAGGCGCCGTGGTGGATGACCTGGGCGCCGAGGTTGCGCATGGACTCGACCTTGCCTGGATTCGCGCCCTCCGGCACGCCCACGACTGCCTTCGCGCCGAAGACCGACGCGGCGTACGCGATAGACTGCCCGTGGTTGCCGCTGGACGCCGTGGACACGCCTCGGGCCAGCTCTTCCTCGGACAATTGGGACAGGAGGTTGATGCCGCCCCTCATCTTGAACGCGCCCAACCGCTGGTGGTTCTCGTGCTTGACGTACACCTCTTGCGCACCCAGCAGCGTTTCGAGCGCGATGTAGCGGTGCAGCGGGGTCCGCGTTACGTAGCCGGTGATGCGTTTTCTGGCCTGGATAACGTCATGAATCGTGGGCGCTAGAGTCAAGTTGTGATCTCCTCCGACGATGTTGTGCGACACGCCGCATCGTGCCCGTTCGCGGGATGGTTGGCGCGCGTGTCGCTAAGGATACCGGTTTCGATTGGAACGCGAAACCCGAGTTCGCCCGGACGTCTCCGCATCGGCCGCAGCCTAGTTGCCGCGCGCCTGTCTAATGCGGTCCACGTCCGCTTGCAGCGAGGTGGCGTTGTAGCCGAGCTCGATTGCGCGAGCAATGTCGGCGTCCGACATTGCGTCGTTGGAGACGATCGCGTGGGCAACAGCCCTGATGGCGTAGGCGCCAGGATTGTCGGGCTCCAGCAGCAGCGCTCGGTCGAGGCTTTCGATCGCCTGAGATAGCTGGCTAAGGTTGATTAGCGTCGCACCCTTGGCCACGTGCGCTTTGGCCAGGCTTGGGTCCAGCGTCGTCGCGCTCTCGAAATCCGCCACCGCGCGCCATCCCTGATCCAGGTTCCCCCAAGTGAGGGCCCTATTGTGGAACGCGTCCGCGAAATCCGGCTTGAGTGCAATTGCCGCGTCGAAATCGTCGATCGCCGTCCTGAAGTTGCCGGCGTTGGCGTTCACGATGCCGCGGTTGTAGTAGGCTTCGTGCCGATCCGGCTCCAAGCGAATCACTGCCGAGAACTCGGATATGGCTTCTTCGAGCTCTTCGGCCTCCTGATGAGCGACGCCTAAGTCGAAATGCTCATCTGCCTCCGCCTCCGGGTCCGCGCACGCTGCCATCAGCGTCAGAGCTGCGATCACGATCGCTGCGAGTCTCAAGCCAAGCAAAGTTTGGCCTCCTTGATGTTTCGTACGATCCACGCCCCTGTCCGGTTTTGCCGTGGCCTCGCTTTCGGCCCGGCTTGACTGTGATGCTAGCATGTGCACAAATGTACTCCGATGTGCCAGGGGGGCGCCAACATGGTGAGGGATTCAGCGTCGCAGGTCAACACGGGGAGAAGCACTGTATACACCAAAGGCGGCGTGGTGGCGTCGATCTCACCACTCGCTGCGTCTGCCGGATTGGGCGTGCTTGCGGACGGGGGCAACGCGTTCGACTCGGCTGTCGCGGTCGCGGCGACGGAGGCGGTCACCGTCCCGTCCGGATGCGGTCTCGGCGGCGAGCCCTTCGTCATTATGTACGAGGCCAAGACGGGCAGGGTGTTCGGGATGAACGGCAGCGGCAAAGCCCCGTTGGCCGCTAACCGCGACTACTTCGTTCGTCAAGGGCTCGACAAGATGCCTCTCGACGGACCGATCGCGGCCGCCATCCCCGGCGAAGTCCACGGCTGGGCAGCGATTCTCGACCGTCTCGGGACGATGCCGCTGGCCAGGCTGCTGCAACCGGCCATCGGCTATGCTGAGGACGGGTACGCCGTCTCGGCGAAGAGCGCCACGGGTTTCGAGATTCTGAACAGCAAGCTGAACCAGTTTCCGGATTCGGCGGCCATCTTCACGAAGAACGGCGCCTCGTTCCGCGCTGGCGACGTGCTCGTGCAGAAGAACCTGGGTCGAACGCTGAGACGCGTCGCCGACGGCGGAGTCGACGAGTTCTACCGAGGCGAGACCGCCAGAGAGATGGTCCGCGCTATCCGAGCGGGCGGGGGCCTCTACACCGAAGCGGAGTTCGCGGCGCACGAGACGACGTGGTATGAGCCTCCGATCTCGACGACCTATCGCGGGCACACCGTGTACGAAACCGCGCCGCCGTCTCAGGGGCACCTGATTCTGCAGATGCTCAACATCCTCGAAGACTTCGACCTGGCCGGAATGGGTTTCTACAGCGCCGAGTCCGTTCACGCGATGCTCGAGGCCAAAAGCCTGGCGTTCGCGGACCGGAATCGGTACATGGGCGATCCTGATTTCATCGCCAATCCGCTGGACGAGCTGATCTCGAAGCCGTTCGCCGATCAGCGCCGCAAGCTCATCGATCCGATTTCGACGACTGTCCACGAGCCCGGGCCGTTGGCGGCGCCGATCCCCGGCGACGACAACACCAGCTACTTCTGTGTCGTGGACAAAGACGGCAACGCGGCCTCGTTCATCCACAGCCTGTCGATGGGCTTCGGTGGCGGGTTCGTCGCCGGCACGACGGGCGTGTTGCTCAACAACCGAGTCGGTCGAGGGTTCTCGCTGGTGGACGGACACCCCAACGTCATCGAGGGCGGCAAGCGCACGATGCACACGTTGAACGCGTACATGGTGTTCAAGGACGACAAACCGTGGCTGGTGGGCGGCACGCCTGGCGGTGACCGGCAGATCCCGTGGAACGTCCAGGTGATAAGCAACGTCATCGACCATGGGATGGACGCCCAGCAGGCGGTCGAAGCGCCTCGATGGGTGAGCACACCCGGATCGGACCCCGCCTCGCTCGACGACCCGCTGCTCGTCGAGCTTGACCCGGGCATGTCCGTGATCGACGTCGAAAAGCTCAGGGCCAAGGGACACAAGGTCAACGTCAAATCGGCGCTCGGCCAGGGCGGGTCCGCGAAGCTGATCGAGATCGACTTCGAATCGGGAGTCAAGACGGCTGGCTCGGACCCTCGCTCGGACGGTCACGCCGCGACTGTGTGAGCGCGCCTCGTACGCGACAGTACGGTGATGGTATCATTGGCGAGGGCGGGACTTCCCCGCCCTCATAATTATCGAGAAGAGGACTGAATATTGGCGCTCAACGTATTCTTCGATGTGGACTACACGATATTGGCCGTGGACGGAAGCCTTCGACCTAGAACCCGCGAGACGTTCGAATTGTTGGTAAACGATGGGCACAGCATCTACATCTGGTCAGGCGTCGGACTCCGTAAGTGGGAGGTTAAGAAGCACGACCTGGAAAGCTTTGTCACAGGCATCTACCAGAAGCCGATTCAGGATTTCGTGGCTGGATTGGAAGAGATGAAGGTTCCGCTTTGGCCAGATTTCGTGATTGACGACTATCCGGAGATCGTCGACGTCTTCGGCGGAATATTGGTTCAGCCATACTTCTTCAAGTCAGACTCTGACGATCAGATGGACCGTATCTACAGCATCATCACCGAGTTCGTGGAAACCGGCGAGTCCGGCCGCGTTGGATACCGGGCGGCCACCGCCGCTCGTCCCCCCGGAGCATGACCGTTGCCGATTCGACTGCTGCGTCCGGACGTCGCGTCGAAAATCGCTGCCGGTGAGGTCATCGAGCGACCTGCGTCGGCCGCGAAGGAGTTGGTCGAGAACGCCCTTGACGCCGGCGCGACCCGCATCTCTATCGAAGTCCGAGGCGGCGGAGTCGAGTTGATCCGGGTTTCCGACAACGGGTCGGGGATACCGGCGGACCAGGTTGAGCTGGCCTTCGAGCGATTCGCGACCAGCAAAGTCACGCGGGCGGAAGATCTCGATTCGATAACCACTCTCGGATTCCGCGGCGAGGCGCTCCCCAGCATCGCCGCGGTGTCGCGTGTGACGTTGTCGACTCGCGCCGAGGGCGAAGAGGTCGGCGCCCGCATCGATGTTCGCGACGGCGCCGTGAACCGCCTCGAAGCCGCCGGCGCGCCGATCGGGACGACGATCAGCGTGTCTGGCCTGTTCAGAAACTTCCCGGCCCGCCAGAAGTTCCTGAGATCGGTCAGATCCGAGACCTCGCGCATCCAGACCGTGGTCACGCGTTACGCGCTGGCCTATCCGGAGGTGGCGTTCGAACTCGAACTCGACCGGGGAAAACGGTTCGCCAGTCCGGGCACGGGGGATCTTAGGGAAGCGGTTGCGGCGGTTTACGGCCTCAAGACTGCCGAGGCGATGCTCGAAATGACGCCTGACGAGGACGACGCAGGCCAGCCGGTGGCCTGGGGCCTGGCGGGCTCTCCTTCGATGTCCAGGGCCAACCGTTCGTACGTCAGTTTCTTCGTCAACCGGCGCTGGATACAAAACCGCGCCCTCGGGTTCGCCGTCGACCAGGCCTATCATGGCTTCATGGCCGAGCGCAGGTTCCCGCTGGCCGTGATCAACGTCGCCGTCTCTCCCGACGAGGTGGACGTCAACGCCCACCCGTCGAAGACGGAAGTGCGGTTCCGACAGGAAGGTCAAATCTTCGCGGCCGTGCAGCAAGCTGTACGACGAGCGTTGATCGACTTCGCGCCGGTGCCCGAGGTCCGCGGTGTCGGACATTCTCCATCGCATGCGCCGCCGCCTGCGACTTCGACCAGCTCGAGCGGATTCTGGCCCGCGCCTCCTTTCGTGAGGCAGGACTCGCCTGGGATCGATCCGTCCTCCCCGCCCATCGGGTGGCCTGATCCGCCAGTCGTCGAGCAGAGCGAGGCCCCAGTCTCGGATGTCGCTCCGGCGCCTGTCGTTCCGAAAAACGCGCTGCCGGTCCTGCGCGTGCTGGGGCAGGTGCAAAGCACATACATCGTCGCCGAAGGACCGGACGGCATGTATCTGATCGATCAGCATGCCGCACACGAACGTGTCATGTTCGAGCAGGTCAAGGCCGAAGCGGTGTCGGGAGAACCGAATGTCCAGACGTTGCTCGAACCCGTTGTGGTCGAAGTGAATCCTGAGTTGCGAGACCTCGTCGATACGCAGGGCGCGGCCGTTGCGGCGCTCGGCTTCCTGGCGGAGCCGTTCGGCGGCGACGCCTACCTGGTGCGAGGCGTGCCCGTGCTCCTCGGGTCCGCCGACCCGGCTCAGGCCTTCGTCGACATTCTGGAGCTGATGGCGGAAGGCGGCGGCTTCGAGTCGTGGGAGGAGCGTGCCGCGTACTCCATCGCGTGCCACGCTGCCATCCGGGCGGGCAAGACGCTGGTACACGAGGAGATGGCCGGCCTGATTCGGCGACTGGAAGCGTGCGTTCAGCCCAACACCTGCCCTCACGGCCGCCCTACGATGATCCACATGAGCTCAGGCCAGTTGGAACGCGAATTCGGCCGGCGCTAACGAGGCGCCGTCACACGACCGTTGCAACCTCCACGGAGTTGATCGGCGGCAGGTAGCGTGCCATTGAATGCCAGCTATCCCCGTCGTCGCGACTGTGGAACACGTCGCCTGAGGTCGTCCCAACGTAAACCCCGCCCGGGTCGAGGTCGTCCGTCGCCATCCCTTCACGCATCGTGTGTAGGTAGGCATGCTCCGAGGGCAGGCCGTTCGACAGTGCCTCCCAGTCGTCGCCGCCGTTCCTGCTCCTGTAGATGCGCATCTTGGCATCGGTGACGTAACGCCTTTCGCCTCCGGCTTGACCCTCTGAGGCGCTGTCTTCCGGCATCACGTAGATCGTGCCCGGGTCCTGACCGTGCACGCCCAAGACGAAGCCGAATCGAGACGGCAGCCCGTCGGTCACGTCGTGCCAGTTGTCTCCCGCGTCGTCGCTGCGAAAGACGCCGCAGTGGTTCTGCTGGTAGAGCACTTCCGGACGGGACGGGTGCGCCAGGACTTTGTGCGGACACTGGCCGTACTCGGGAAACAGGTCAGGCAGGAAGTCCGAACGGACGCCCGAGTTTCGCGGCTCCCACGTTTCACCGCCGTCTTCGGTGCGGAAGACGCCGACGGCCGAGATTCCGGCCCACATGCGTTGCCTTGACGAGGGGTCCAATACGATGCTATGCAGGCACAGCCCGCCGTTTCCCCCTTGCCACCTATCGCGAGTGGGGTGACGGGTGAGGCTGCTGAACTGTTCCCAGTTATTGCCCCAGTCGTGACTCCTGAACAGCGAGGCAGGCTCGGCCCCGAGGTAGAGCACGCCCGGCTCGTCGGCTCTGCCCGGCGAGATGTGCCAGATACGGCCCAGGGGCAGGTCGCTTCCGTCCGAAATCTTCGGGTAGCCCTCGGACGCTGTCCACGTGGCGCCCAGGTTCGTGCTGATCTGCACCTGACTGCCCCAGAACACGTTGTTGACGGCCGCCAATAACGCCCCGTTTCGTGGGTCGTACGTCAAGTGGAAGACATCCCCGTCCTCGCAATAGGGTCCCGATATTTGCCAGTCGTCACGGGAGTTCTTTCCCGACAGCAGGAAGGCGCCCTTGCGTGTCCCGACCATTACGATAACGTCGCCTTTGCAAATCTCCACATCGTTGGTCATCGCTCCTCCTCCTCCGCCCGGAAATGTCAAAAGCGCCAGCAATACAACGTCTTCGTACGGTCGCGAATCTACCAGTTCAGCAGGTGCGGTTTTTGGTTTCGCCACCCGTCTTCCGACGGGAAAATAGTGGTCATTGCAACCCGTTCGATGTTACCCTCGAACCAGGGTTCCACGGTGGATCGCCATGCTTTGTAGTGGGGCGCCTCACGGTGTGCGTCGATGGCCGCTTCGTCCGCGTACACCTCGTACAGGTGGAACAGATTGGAGTCTTCGGCGTTCTGAAGGATGTCGAATCGGAAACATCCGGGCTCTTCACGTGTGGCCCCGTGAGCGTCGCCGAAGCTGGCTTCTCTGAACTGGTCCGCGAACCCGTCTTTGATGCGAATGGTGACGAATATGGAGATCATTGCCGTCCCCTTTCCTGTCTGAAGATAGGCCGAATTATATCAGCGCCCGTTGCCCCAGACCAGCAATAGGGAACGGATAGGCGCAAAGCGGACCCGGCGTTCTGGCCCGCCCCAAAGATTGATGTCGGCGGCGCGTAGATGCGTCAGTGTGGTGTGATGACGAGGTTGTAGTGGAGGACTTTCATGCGCGTATCGACTTTCGATCTTGAGGCAGCCCTCAGCTCTTTGGCCGAACAGGAGCCTGGGCGTTGGCTGCGGGACGCCTGCGGCGTCACCCGATCCGAGACGCTGATTCCGGCTCTCGTCGATCGGGATGCATACTCACCCGATTGCGCTCGGCACAGAATACTGCTGATCGGAGGATTCTCCGGTGAGCAGGTCGACGTGGACCTGACGCTGAGAGCCGCGACCCTGATCGGCTCCTCCTCCGAGATCGCTCTTACCGTGGTCCCGTGCGCCAATCCCGACGGTTTGCGTCTGGGCGTCGGTCCAGACAACGGGGTCGGAGGCGATCCAGCCGTCGGATATCCTCCCGAGGGTGGATACTTCGACGACGAACGCGACCCAGAGGCCCGCTATCTCTGGAGGTGGGTCAGCTTCATGGCGCCCGACGTTGTTGTCGAGGTGCTTCAAGGCGCGGAGACCGGTTGGGAATCCACCCACCCGGCATTCGATCTCGGACGATCGTTGAACGCGGGTTCGCTTGGTCCATCGGACTCGATGCTGGCGGCGCTGGCAGTCGGTGAGCCCAGCGGACTCGCCCCGATCGCTGGCCTTCGGCTCACCGCGACCGAAGGATCGCTGGAGAAGCAAATAGCCGCTTTGCTGGCCGAATTCGCGAAGCGACAACACACCAGTCCGTCGCCAGCCCGCGAAGAGCTCGACGCCAGACGATCTCGGAATCCGCTGGACGTCGCGAAACGGCTGGCTTCGCAGTACGGCTACTCGCTGGATCCGGTCGTGTACACGCAAGGCGTCGCGATCAGCGGTCGTTTGCGTGTCGCCGAGCTCACCGGAACGTTGGACGAGACCGCCGCTGACATCGCCGCCACGATGGAGCCTCTGATCGAAGCGAACAGCGAGATCGTGGCCGCTGGCGCGGGCGGCCCGGCACTCGCGGGTCTGGTTTGGTGCGACGAGCTGTCGCAGGCGACCGGCGACACCCGTTACGCCGATGCCTTGATCGCCACCGCGGACAGGTTCAGAGACGTCAGCGGCGACCAACCCCCGGCGCCGTGCGACCCTGACTACCGCACCGAGGACATGTTCTTCGCCGCCGCCATCCTGGGTCGCGCATTCGAACTGACCGGCGACATTGCTTACATCGACATTCTGACGGAATTCCTCTTGGACGCAAAGGTCCAGCAGGCGAACGGATTATTCTGGCACGCGCGGTCGGTCCCGTACTTCTGGGGAAGGGGCAACACGTTCGCCGCCCTGGGATACACCGAGGCTCTGTCGTACGTGCCCGAAGACCACCCCGATAGAGCCGAGCTCCTGGTGATCCACGTCCGTCACTTGGATTCACTGGCCGCATGTCTGCGTCCATCGGGGATGCTGATGGAGGCGCTGGACGTCCCAGGCTCGTATCAGGAGCACACCGCCACCGCCATGTTCGGGTACGCGGTGGCTCGCGGCCTGAGACGCGGTTGGCTGGACGATCGACACCGTTCGTTCCTGGACCTGGCATGGCGAGGCGTCACGGAACGCACGGCCTTAGACGGTGGACTGGTCGACGGGTGCACCAGCACGGGTCCGCAACCTGATCTCCGCGCCTACCTCGACCGCAAGGCGGAGTTCGGTCGTGACGAACGCACCGGCGCCCTCGCGCTATGGTTCGCCGTCGAGATGGAGCGGTTGCAGCGATAGTAGTACCTGGCATCGGGTCGGCGGATTCGCGTTAGCCACCCCTCGAATAGGCCGCCC
>CEQE01046763.1_pt1 | contig 18014 bp, 10 predicted proteins | sample 356201 | NCBI WGS metagenome assembly CEQE01 (sample SAMEA2619970, study PRJEB7988) | marine metagenome | biome: marine biome (ENVO:00000447); feature: mesopelagic zone (ENVO:00000213) & marine oxygen minimum zone (ENVO:01000065); material: "saline water (ENVO:00002010), including plankton...
TTTCGGGATGGATACTCAGTCTTGGGATTATCAGTTTGATGCTCTAGTCAAGGACTACCAAGTTTTTCGCTATGATTTACGAGGGTTTGGAAAGTCATCTCCACCCACCGATGAAACTTATGCCCCACTTGAGGATCTGCAATCTCTCATAAACTACTTGGGTTTTGAAACGGCGCATATTCTTGGTCACTCACTGGGTGGATTTATCGCTATCGACTTTGCATTAACCCATGCTGAGACGACGAGTTCTCTGATCCTTGCGGACCCTGCGGTCGGAGGATTCCAGTGGTCGAAAGAAGTCGCCGAGGCCTTCTTCGTTCTGCCACATAAAGCGGCAAACGAATCTGGGGTCTCATCGGCGAGGGACGCTCTACTGCATTTTCCCGGTTTTCTTCCTGCTATGGAGAACCCCAGGGCCGCGCCATTATTCCGCAGAATGATAACTGATTATTCTGGATGGCACTGGTTCCACGAAAACCCTGTGCGATCCTTGGATCCTCCCGCGCTGCCTCGGTTAGGGGAGATAAACATCCCAACGCTGATAGTTCTTGGAGCGGAAAATAGCAGTGATCACCATAAGGTCGCTGAAGTCATCAATCACGGTATAAAGGATAGCCAATTGGTTCTTATCCCTGAAGCAGGTCATGTTCTTCAACTGGAAGCGCCGGAGTCCTTTATGCAGACTGTTTCTGATTTCTTGAGGACGATACAGGCAACTTAATATGGCTAAACGACCCAACAAGGCGCTTGCAAGAGGCGAACGGCCTATCCTTCGCCCATTCGCAGGATGCGCTGCAAAGCGATCCTGCGAATGAACACGATCACGCCGACGATGACCAGAGCGAAGAGGATTACCATCGAGGAGTAGGCGACCGCCAGAGCGGCCCAATCCACCTCGACCACAAACGGCGGCACGATTTTGGTCCCAAACGAGTCGTGCCCGAGAAACGGCATGATCAGCTTGCTTAGCCGTCCGCCCATCCATGTCCCCAACGCCATCCCGACGGCGATCAGCAAGACCTGCTCCAGCAATACAAGCGAGACCAACTGCCTCATGGAAAACCCCATCGTTCGCATGAGGGCGAACTGGCCCTCGCGAGCCCGCGCCGAGACGTAGGCGTGAACCAGGAATCCGACCGCGCTGGTCACCAAAGCGGCGACAAACGCGATGACGAGCAGCGCGCTCCATCCGGACTTCGCCAGCGGGTCAACCTGGGAGTCGGCTAGCCGCTTCTCTCTGTCGTCGACATACTTGCTGGAGTACGGAGAGGTCTTGAGCCGATCGACGAGAGCCAGCCGATCGTCCCCGGAGTTGGCGCTGGATAGCCAAGCCTCGTTGACCCAGAACTCGCCGGCGATAGGGTCAAGGTTGGCGAACCGCACCAGTGACGTGAGGTCCGCGATCAGGAAATTGTCCCTGTCCGGGTTCATGGTGGGGAAGAACTCGACGACGTCGTCAAGGCGAACCTGTACCGAGTGACCGCTGAGAGACACGAGCAATTCGTCGCCCGATGCGTAACCTAATGAATCGAGAAAGGACTGGCTCGCAAGGACGGGCAGCGACGGAGTTTGAAGGCCGTGCACGATGCCATGGGTGACTCTCACATCGTCGCTGGTCCAAGAGAACTCTGCCAGACCGGGGTTCTCCACGTCCGAGCCGTCATGCAAATCGTCCGACTGGGCGACTGGACTGACGTGCAGTATCTCCCACTGGCCCGTGCTGTCGAAGTTCTCGAGGACGGCGGTATCGACGTCCCCAGTCGCCCGCCCATCCACCAAGCGCATCGTCAGAGTCGCCACCTGATCTATCGAGACCGAACCTCGGGGCAGTCTTTCCCGGCCTGGCACGGCATGAATGCCCAGCGACACCAGGCTTAGCGGCTCTGCCGATTGAGGACGCGTCATCAGTGTCGTCCCGAGCTCCACCATGGTGGGTTTGTTCAGGTTGCCTAGGAAATCCCTGGTCCCCAGCGGACCGAGACGGTAGGTGTAGTATCTGTCGCTGGCATCCCGTACACGAGCGCTGACATAGACCTCCGGCTCCGGTGTCGATGCTTTCAACGTGACGCTCAGAAATCCGGCCGACCTGGGCAACTCGATCCCTCCTCGCGGTATGGTGGCGCCCAATGCCTCGACCATTTCCGCCAGCGGCTCGCGAGCGAAGTCATCGCGCGACCAGGCGACGTCGCCAAAAGTAGCGCCGTCGACGCCCAGTACGATAAACGACTCATTGCCAGGGTTGGTCGCATCGGTCCCGCGGCCACGATACGCCGGACTCACGTCGTCGATCCCGGACACTCTCTCGTAGCGGTCCACGAATGTCGCGCGAAACCGGCTGTTGTCCAATCTCACACCTTCGACTCGGACGTCGCTGCCGGTCGAGTAGAACACTCGCTCTTGGTAGCTTCGCTCCAGGGTGGCGACGAAGCTCGCGGCGAATACGCCCATGCTCGCGGTCAGAACCAACAGCAGCGTCAGTCGGGCGTAGTGTGTGGGCTCTCTGGCCATCTGCCAAAGGCCCATCGCCAAACCGGCTGGGAGCCATGGCCCCAGTATACGGCTGGTCAGACTCAACGCCAGCGGGAACAGTCGCAACAGGACCATCGCGGCTGCGATCAACATGACGCCTGGAATCGCGAGAAGGAGCTCATTCACGACCACATCGCCCAGCAGGTCTCGGCCAAGCACCGAGCCTTGTTCGTCCAATTGCCGGAGGAGCAGGACTCCAACTGCCAGCAGCAACAGGTCCAGGTAGTAGCGGTGGAAGAACGGTCGTTGCGACGGTCGAGCCGATTCCACACGATGCCTTGTGACGCTGGAGCGCGAAGCCTGAATGGCCGGAATCATCAGCGCGACGAAGCTGAGGGCGCCTCCTGCGGCGCTCATGAGATACGCGTTGCGTGATATCTCGACCTCCATGAACGAGTTCCCCGTAAGGCCCGAAAACATCGGAGCGAATCCCAGGGCGCTGATTCCGATGGCCGCCAGCACGGGCCCGACTGCCGTGGCCAAAACGGAGATCGTGGCGCCTTCGAGCACGAACACCGCGAGGATCTGGCCCGGACTCGCGCCCCTGCTTCGCAGCAGCGCGATTTCACCTTTTTGCTGCTCGACCAGAAGCGACGCCAACGTGACGACGTAGTACAGGATCACAACCGCGATGAGGATTAGAAATACGAGCATCGGCGCCCTGGTGAAAAAAAGCCGTTCGTCGTACTCTGTGAAGACTCGCAACAGGCGCGTCGTCAGGTGGAAATTGCCGATATCTTTGCTTATTTGCTCTTGGGTCGCGTTGATGTCCGTGGCGGCTTGCAACGTGTTGTCGTCGTTGAGCCGCTCCGGAACCACGTCGAGCAACCATGCGTATGTGCTCGAGTCATCGTCGATTGCTGGTCTCAATGCCTCCAAAAACGTACCCTCGGCGATGAAGAAGGGGAGTGCGCGGACTGTTTGGGAAACGTCTGCTTGGAGCGCACGTTGATAAAGTCTCGAGAACTCATCCTCGTTGTCGTTCCTCTGGAAGAATCCGCTGACGACAACTCTCACGAACGGGATTTCGGTTGGCCACGTGGGGACGGCAGAGAGTGGATCGCCGATCGCGACCTCCAGCAATTCTGCGGCTTCCGCTGGAACAATGGCTTCCAGTTCCAGCGGATCGCCAGGTGAATTGACAGGGCCTTTCTCCGGCATGCGGCTTCCGGGCAGCAACGTAGTGTACTGATCGAAGTTCGGGGCGAAAGCAAAGTAGGCGCGATTGTCGTCGATTCCGGCCAGTTCCTCGCCGCCACGCCGCGTAAGGTAGAAGGTCGAGGTCTTGACTGCACTCACTCGGCCGTCGACAAGCCAGCCGAGTTGACGATCGAACTCCCGAGTGGCGACAGCGGTAGCGGATTCGTAGTCGAAACGCGATGAGAGCCGAAGCTCAACCTCGCCTAAAATGTCCAGTTGGTCGTCGGTGCGCTGGTTCAGGGCATGTTTCAGCGCCAGGTCCCGCAACGCGTCGAGGTAGACAACCGTGCTCGCCATTATCGCCGACGCCAGCAGGACGCCCGCTATCACGGACGACAGCGCCTTCCAGTGAACGAGGGCGCGCTTGGCGACCAGCGGCCAGGCCGAGATAAACCTGGATGCTATTCGAAACATTTGCTTCTCGCGAGCGGGCAGGGCAGAATCGTGTGCTGAATCAGTTTTCGATCCTCGTCGCGGTCTCCGCGTCCCATCGGAATACGCTCCGATTGATAACGAACAGCATTGTCGCGAAGGTCACGGCCACCGTCACGTACAGCACGGAGAGCGCTGTCCAATCTGTCGTGATCAGCAGTGGCGGCGGTGAGTCGCCTCCGCTCTCGGCGAGCGACACTAACGGCGCCATCATTGAACTCATCCTCAGGCCGGCCCAGGTGCCGAGACCCATTCCGACCACAGCGATCAACATGTGCTCCAACGCAAGCAGGTTGATCATCTGGCCATGCGCCAGGCCCAGTGAGCGGACCACGCCCATCTCGCCACGATTGCTGTCCGAGAAGAACACCAGGTACGTTACGATCCCGGTAAGCGCCGTGAATGCGACGACTGCCAACGACACGAACGCGACTGCTCGCCATCCGGCCGTTACGAGAGGGTTCAGTTCAAACGACTCTGAAATTGAAACCGTGTCGTGCACGTCAATCCCGGGTCTCGACAACTCGTGGATCTGCGCGCGCGTCTGCGGACCGGCGCCGGGCGACAGTTCGATGAACAGCTCGTTTGGTCCTCTCATGTGTCTGGGGTCTCTTACATCCAGATGCCGCACCAACTGATCGAAATCCGCAAGCAGAAAGCCATCCCCTCGCTCGTCCATAGTAGGGAAGAATCGAACCGCGGCGCTGACGACCATCGGGACCAACTGTTGGTCCACCGACGCGATGAAAGCTTCGCCGACTCCGACGCCCATTGTGTCGACGAACTCGCTGTCGACGACGACCGGGAGCGGCCCCCCGCTGGGGCTCTGATAGATCCCCGGCGCCGTGTCACGGTTCTGTTGCCTGACGCTGTATTTTGCGGCCGCGGCACCTCCGTGTACGTCGCGCGTAGTCACGAGAAGGCTGTCTGACTCTTCAAACGAAGTGGGCATGGGTTTCCATCTGCCCGCTCCCTCGAAATCGTCCAACACCTCGACCGTCTCGCCGTCGCCGACAATCACGTGTATGTCATCGAGAAAAACGGTGTTGGTAATACCGATGAGTCGCTTTTGGGGCAGCACCTGTATCGCCGCGAGGCGCAACGGCACCGCCAAATTGGAGGGCAAATCCGCCGTCACGGCGCTCCAATCGCGCTGAACCTCTCCAGGCGGCAGGAGCCTCATCGCTCCCGTGCCATCCTGAACGACCATGCGAAGCGACAGCCCCGGGGTCGATTCTCCCAACTTCGCCCAAACGCCGATCTTGGCGCTGCCGGAAGGGATTGGGAGCGGCCTCGGAGGGGCGTACGGCCTCACTGCGCTCATGACGCTGTCCAGGCTTTCGTCTGAGAAGTCTTTCCGGTACCACGAGATGTCGTCGAATTCCAAAGAATTTACCGCAAGGACGCTAAATGAGCCGCCGAACAGCTTACCGGCTCCCCCGGTCCGATAAGCCGGCGAAACTCGGGCGACTCCGGGGATGGCAACGAAACTGTCGCTCAGCGCTCGGCTGTCGGTTGGGATTTTGATTGTCACCCTGACGTCTGCGGCGACTTCGTACCGGATCCTCGAATCGTCTCTGGCTTCGAGAGTCGTTCCCATGGTGAGCGACAGCGTCGCTAGTCCGGCCACGAGGACAAGCAGCAGAACCAGCCACGTGTATTGGAGTGGGTTTCTGGCCATCCGCCAAAGCGCCAACGACACCCAGACGGGAGCGACGCGGGCGTACGACTCCAGAAGCATGAAAGCGACTTGGCCCGGCACAACGACAATCAGCGCGACTGCGGGATAGACGAGCACGCTGGAGGTGTCTAGAGGCTCCAACAAAAAGTAGGCCGCGACAAATGGGATCTGCGCCGCCAACCACAACGTCCGCCACCAAGCCGTATGTGCTCGGAATCTGGCCGCGTAAACGGCTGCAAAAGCCACCAAGGGCGCGACCGGGGCGATCCACGCGGCCAACTTCCCGTCCAGCAGATCTCTGGCGACCAATCCGGAGATCAACGTGACTGTCGTCGCCGCCGCGAGCGCGTGCAGGAGGGCAGGCGATTCTCCGCTGATGAACTTCAACACAAGCGGAAAGAACCTCGAGAACAACAGGGCGACGACAACCATCAAGAGCACTGGCGCCAGCAGCAGGGTTTCGTTCACCTCGATGTCTTCGAAGAGCCCGCCCGCAACCAGGTCGCCTCTCGAGTGCAGTTCCCAGAAGATGACGCCGACCACGACCATCAGGCCTAGGTCCAGGTAGTAGCGATGGAAGAACGGGACGGCGGGCGGGCGGGACGACGCCAGCTTGAGGACGACGAGGCCGGATCTGGCTGAAGCCACAGCCGGGACGATGAATACGCCCAGACACAACACCCCGACGCCGGCCGCCACGAGGAACGGCACGATGCCGATCTCGACTGGCAAGAAATCGCCGCCGGTCATCGCGTCGAAATGTGGCAGCTTGCCCGCCAGTAAGATGGCCGCCAAAGCCAACAACGGCGCAACCGCAACCGCGATCACGGTCACCGAGATGCCCTCGACGCCGTAGAGTCTGAACATTCGCGGAGTGCTGATGCCTCGCGTTTTCAGCAGCGCCACGTCGCGTTCCCGGCTTCGCACCAGATACGATACCATCATCGAAGCGAAGTACAGGACAGTAACGACGATGGTGGCGACGAGCAGGAGAATCGGAACGCTGCCGAGAAGGATTTTGCGTTCGAAACCCCGCACAAGCCTGTCGATCCCAGTGGACGTCAACTGCCCGGGCAGCGCTTCGGCGAGATCGGCAACCAGGTCCCGGAGTCGTATTCGAGTCTCTTCGGCAGACCAATCGTCGAAACCTCCGGAGTCCACATCCGTGTACCACACGAAACTCGCCAACGAACCGGGATACGCTTTGGCGACACCCTCGACCATCGCCTCTCGCGTGATGAGCACTCCCAAGTGCGCAGGTTCGTCCGGATTCCCTGGGACAAAGTACGCGTTGGGGCCCCACAACCAGTACGGGTCGTCCTTGTCCGTGCGTTCTGCAATCCCTACGACGTGGACTGACACCCATGTCGGTTCGTCGAGGAAAGGCGTGAGGCTGATGACGTCTCCCACGTGAATGCCAAACTCGTTGACCAACGGCGCCCCAAGCACAGCCTCGATCACTGGTCCTCTGGGACCGGCTGACACCAGATCGCCCGGCATCCGGCCTTCGAGCAGGGTGACGTGTTCCTCCAGGTCTGTAACGTTGGCGAAATTGGCCCGAAGCGTCCTGTGTCTCGACGGTTGGGCGAGTTGAGAAGGCAATTTGAACGCCGCCTCGGGGTCGATGATGAAAGCTGCCATCGGCCGGTCGCGGTCAATCTCCGTGTCGGGATTGGGCAAGCTCCCGCCGAACGACGGAAAGAAGAACCGGTCCGCTCGCTCGTTCCAGAACTCTTCGCCGGGGTCGATTGGCTCGACGACTCCGACGACTCGCACCAAGGCGGCGATATGAGTGCTCGACGCCGAACTCACCAGGACCTCGTGTCCCACGTCCAGCCCGAGCGCATCGGATAGCTGAGACCCTATCGTCGCCTCCACGATAGTCGCGTACGTTGGCGGCGTCCCCTCGAAGAGAGTCGGCACGGGCATCCGTCCACGCAGGATGGTCACGTGGTTGACCAGATCCTGCGCATTGATGAAGTGTCCGAGAGACGGCGGCGACTCAGCCTCTTCGAATCGGGACAACGGGTCTTGAACCAGCGCCAGACTGGGTCTTGGAACGATAGGCGCAGGTCTTATCAAGAGCACCGTGTCGGTCTTGACCGATCGATTGCGTCCGGCGTATATCGGCGAAACATTCGCCTGGAACGCCTCCTCGACAGAATTCTCGACGCGCGTCAGCCTGTCGCGGTCGATCGGAACGTCGGGAGAGGTCGTGAGGATATTGAGGACCAGCGGTGGGGACTGCTCGATCGATGCGAGGAACCCAATGCGACCGAGGGACTTGACGTAGATCGGGGCTCCACTCATGAGGATAGCAGCGACGGTGATGCCGACGAATACGCTGAGCAGCAGCTTCCAATTGTCGGCTAGGCGCTTCAGGATGAACTGGGGCGTGGATAGCGAATGCATAAACTATCTTGCCCGGATATCCGTTTTCGGTCTACTAAAGTTCAACCAACGCCCCGCCTTCGTCGTTGTCGATTGTATCGCCCTCGCAGGAACGCAGTCAATCGACCAGCGGCGCGGACGAAGACGCCTGAACACCCGTCGCGTCGCTCCGTCTACGGTCTGTGAGTTGGAATTGACCGTGCTGAGGGGCGCCGATACAATTGCGGCGTCCACGACGCAATCGAAAGGAACGTTGAGATGGCAATGGATCGACTGAGTGACAAGATCTACGGATGCCTCCTCGGGGGACTGATCGGCGACGCGATGGGAGCGCCCACGGAACGTCTTCACTACGAAGAGATCATAGAGAAATTCGGTCCAGACGGCGTGACCGACTTCGAAGGCGTCGGCACTGATGACACCGCTATCCGCGAGCAACTGCTCGACGCGATCTTCAAAAGCGAAGGCCGCCCGAACGTCGACAACTTCGCGCAGTCGTTCATCGACTTTAAGGAGCAGAACCGGCATCTGTGGTTCATCTCGGTGCGGAACGCCGTCGGCAAGATCGAGCAGGGGCTGGAGTTGCCCGCGTATGCGGGCTGGGGCAACATGCAGAGCTCGTCGACGGCCATGTCCATCTCTCCCATGGGAATCCTCAATGCCTGCAACCCGAGACAGGCGGCAATCGAGACGATGGACGTGGCTTCGTTCATCCACAACGGCATGTCAGGCTACTGTCGCGACGCCGCGTGCGCGATGGCCGCCGCGGTCGCATCCGCCTTCGAGGCCAATGCGACTATCGACACCGTCATCGACGCCGCGACACGATACCTGTTGCCCGTCAGCGCGGGCGAACTTACGCGAACCATCGCCGCGGCGCTCGAACTGGCTGCCAGCGCCGGTTCGTACGAGAGCTTCCGCGAGGGTTACTACGCGGATTTCCAACGGACGATGCTGGCGGACTCGATGGAGACCATCCCCGCGGTTCTCTCGATCCTGAAACTGGCCGAGGGCGATCCCGAGCGATCTATCGTATGGGGCGCAAACTTCGGGCGCGACGCCGACACCATCGGCACGATGATCGGCGGTGTCGTCGGCGCATTGCACGGCGCCTCGGGCCTCCCGCCTGCCTGGGTCGCGAAGGTCGAAGCAAATCCGGACGTGAAGTACCGCGAGACCACGCCACGCCTGGCTGGATTGGTGCGCAGCCGGCTCAAGGAAGCCCAAGAGCGAATTGAAGCGGTCGAGGCGCTGTCCTAGCACAGAAGGGTCCGAGCCGATCAAACCTCAGCCGCATCTGACGGTCGCATGGCGATCCAATGCCCGTACTGACGCCCCGACATATTGCCATCAACCAAATACATTGTGCTCACGGCGTCTCGCCACGCTGGCCGAAGCAAAGTCTCGACACAATCGGGAGGGCTCCGCGGGCGACCGCGTGAGTCGATCGACGATATTCTTCGCCTGAGGACTCAGAATGGCGAGACGAAGTCGCATCCATGTAAATTGCTTGTCTCGATGAATCGGGGAGACCCGCCTGCGGCTTCGGCACACGATTAGGTCATTGGTGGATCGACGAGAGTCCACTTCGTCGCGCTGGCGTTCACCTTCTGAGCGCTTTCACTCGCTCCACGAGCGCTGGAAGCATCTGCCCGTTCTGGCCTCGGAGCACCACGTTGGCCAGCGGCGACAGCGGCGTCGGATTCGGGTTCGCCTCGATGAACGCTCCGCCGCGTTCGCGGACGGTCTGAGGGAAGCTGGCTGCCGGGTACACCGTGGCCGACGTGCCGCAGACGATCATGCAGTCGCACATCTCGGTCTGACTGAAGCACAGGTCAAGCACGCCACGGGGTATCGGCTCTCCGAACATTACCGTGTCGCTCTTGACCAAGCCTCGGCACTCAGGACAGTGGATCGGGTAGTCCTGGCCGTGGAAGTGGTCACGCGGCCATCTGGACTCGCAGGTTATGCACCGAAGCCGGGTGCGGTTGCCGTGGATCTCGGCGAGCAGCTCCTGTCCGGCTCGGGCGTGCAGGTCGTCGACGTTTTGCGTGATGGTCATCTTCAGAATTCCCATCCGCTCCAGATCGGCGAGGGCGTAGTGGCCCGGATTGGGCTCGGCGCGCTCGATGGCTTCTCGGAACTCTGTTCGATCAGGATCTGCCTGTTGATCTTGCTGCTCGCGCCACCACCTTGCGGGGTCGCCCAGAAACTCCTGGTAGCCGTTCATGCTCGGCTCGCCCAGCTTCGTCCAGAGTCCGCCCGGTCCCCGGAACGTCGGGACGCCGCTCTCGGCCGACAACCCGGCGCCGACAAGCGCCAACACATGACGGGACTCGACCAGCAGCCTCGCCGCCTCATCCAATGCGCGTTCTGTATCATCGTTCATATCCAGGCTCCACGAGTACGTTCTTGTGTGCTCATACGATCGGGGTTGTCAATGGCTGCACGGACCCTGCGTTGACGCTGTACCGTCGTAGTTTGGAAGTCCGTGACGATGGAATCACGCCCGGGTCCGCAGTCGTCACGAGACACTGCTGGTAGGATTCGATGCGGTCCAAGACCAGGCTCCGCCTGACGAGGTCCAGTTCTGAGAGCACGTCGTCCAGCAGGAGAACCGGTTCCTCGCCTCGGCGAGTCTTGAGGTGCTCGGCCTCCGCAAGCTTCATGGCGAGCACGATGGTCCGCGCTTGGCCTCGGGAAGCGTATGCGCTGGCTTCCATTTCGCCGATCAGTGGAGCAAGGTCGTCACGGTGCGGTCCGCACGACGTGAATCCCTGCGCGATCTCGCGGTCGATCGCCCGGGCCAATGCATCCCGAAACGACGCCGAGATCGAGCGCTCGTCGGCCTCCGGCTCGAATTCCACGTTCGGACGGTAGACGAGGCGAAGGAGTTCGTCGTTTCCGCTAATCTCAGAGTGAATCGGCGCGGCGATGCCGTCGAGGCTGGCAAGACTCCGGGCCCTGCGTTCCATAATGATCGTACCCTCCGAAACCAACTCCTCGTTCCAGAATTGAAGCTCGTCCAACGACGCCGAGCGCCCCCTGAGCAACTTCAGCAACCGATTTCTTTGGGTCAATACTTTTTGGTACCGCTGAAGGCTCTTGAGGTAGCGGTCGTCGATCTGCGAGACGAGGATGTCGATGTACCGACGTCTGACGGACGGATTGCCGAAAACCAGTTCAAGGTCCTCGGCGCCGAACATGACTGCGTTCAAAATACCGACGACGCCAGAAGCCGGGCGTCCGATGCCGTTGACACGGAACGACTTCTGGAAGGCGAATTCGTCTGGGTCGGCGCCATTGGTGGCAGCGATATCGTCATCGCCGCGCGTTCGGGGCAGGGGACGGAAGTCGGCCTGCAACTTGGTCGTGCCGGCCGGCTCGGTGACCTGGGCCGCGACCTGAGCGTGCGAGTAGGGATCGCGCCTAACGTGCCAGCGGACCAGTTCGCGGTCCGACGACGCCCTGCCGGCCTTGGCGATGGCCAGAAGGTACACGGCTTCCAGCAGGGCGCTTTTGCCCTGACCGTTGTTTCCCTCCAGCAAGATGAACCCGGCGCCGAAACCCAATTCCAGGTGTTCATAGCACCGATAGTTGACCAGGCTCAATCTGGAGATGTAAATTTGAAGTCTCCCGGACCGCCAAAAGGCCGTGCTGGGACGATTGTAACATCCGCATCGTTCGACAGAGGTCGCGTTCGATCTTCGGGAGATGAAAGTGACGGAACACCGCAGTTGAGCACCAAGATCTTGGCCCTGGCCGGAGGGGTCGGCGGCGCCAAGCTGGCTCTGGGTCTGTCCAAGCTGCTCTCGCCGGAAGACTTGACCGTAGTGGTGAACACCGGCGACGACGAAGAGTTCCACGGCTTGCACGTGTCGCCGGACTTGGACACGGTAATGTACACTCTCTCCGGCCTCGCGAACCCCGAGACAGGATGGGGCCTCCAGGGTGAGACGTTCAATGCACTGGAGCGGTTGACGGCGTACGGAGCGGACACCTGGTTCGGGTTGGGCGACAAAGACCTGGCGACGCACATAATGCGAACCATGATGCTGGCTCAAGGCAAGAGCCTGTCCGAGGTCACGTTGGCCCTCTCCCGGGCGCTTGGCATCGCTCACGAGATCGCCCCGATGACCGACGACCGCGTCCGAACGATCGTCGAGACGGAGATCGGCCCGTTGGCGTTCCAAGACTATTTCGTTAAGCATCGCTGCGAGCCCAAAGCCACTTCGATCAGCTTCGACGGCGGAGCTCAGGCTGAACCCTCCGCCGGCTTTGTGCAAGCGTTGGAAACCTCGGATGCAATGGTGTATTGCCCATCGAACCCATACCTGAGTGTCGCCCCGATTTTGGAGGTTGGCGATGTTCGGGAAAAAGTCCGCCACTTTCCTGGAATCCGTATAGCTGTCAGCCCAATTGTGGGGGGTCAGGCTTTGAAGGGTCCCGCGGCGAAGTTGATGCAAGAGTTTGGCATCGAACCTTCGTGCGTGGATGTCGCCAAACAGTACGTCGGGCTGTGCGATTGCTTTGTGATTGACGAGGTGGATCGTAACCAAGCGAAGGAGATCGAAGCTCTGGGAATGCGCGTTGAGGTGTGCAACACGGTAATGGTCACCGAAGACGACAAGATCGACCTGGGACGTAGGATCATCGACTTTGTCGCAGGTTGAAGCCGCCGGGACCGCGTCCAAGTTGGCGGCGGTTGTGCCGATGAAGCCGCTGCACGAGTCCAAATCGCGCCTGTCCGACGAATTGAGCGAACCCGAGCGGGCAGCTCTTAGCCTGAATTTGTTTCGCATCGTGTTGGCAGCTGCGACGGCGTCGAAGCTAGGCCGTGTAATCGTACTCGGCGGCGACAACGACGTTCGATTGTTGGCCGAGGGTTTCGGCGCCGAGTGGACTGCCGACGTCAATCGCGGACTGAACGCAGAACTGGGCGTCGCATTCGACGAGCTGTCGACGACCGGCTGGGCCAGCATGTACCTTCCGGGAGATCTGCCGCTAATCACGGCGACAGACATCGACGCGGCAATCGACGCATCGCGCAACGGCACGCTCCTGGCCATGTGCCCCGCGACTCGCGACGGCGGCACCAACGGCCTCATAGTGCCGTCTCGAAGCCCGTTCCGACCGGAACTCGGAGAGGACAGTTTCGCCAGACACAAAAAAGCCGCACTGTCCGCTGGTCTGCCGTTCGCGACGTGCGACGCACTAGGTTTCTCACTCGACCTGGACACGATCGACGACCTGCTTGCCTGCGAACGCATCGAGCCTGGTTTCAGGATGCGCATTTTGACGCCCGGAGGAGACGCAACACCGTGAAGTTCGGAATTCTGCTGCCCACACGTGGACTGCTCATGGAGGGCGGCCAACCCAAAAACATCGAATCGATTCTGAGCATGGCGGAGACCGCGGAAGCCGCCGGCCTCGATTCGGTTTGGGTCGGCGACAGCCTCACGGCTAAACCCCGCCTCGAGCCGTTGACGGTGCTCGCGGCGCTGGCCACCCGCACCCGCCGTGTCCGCATCGGCACCGCGGTCATGCTCGGAGCGCTGCGCCATCCGGTGCTCCTCGCACACGCCGCCGCGACGGTGGACCTGATCTCCGAGGGCAGGGTGGTGCTCGGCTTGGGTATCGGCGGCGCGTTCAATGACGCTCAGCGCCAGGAGTGGCTGAACGCCGGAGTCGACCCGTCCGGTCGCGCATCTCGTTTCGAGGAGACGGTCGACCTGCTGAAGCGGCTGACACGCGGCGATGAGGTTACCTTTCAGGGCAGGCATTTCGATCTGCGTGAGGTTAGCATCGCACCCGTGTCGCCGAACGCCGGCGGCGTCCGCACGTTGATCGCCTGTCACTGGCGGGCGGGCAGGGAGCGGCAGTTCCGGCGAGCTGCCGAACTCGGCAACGGCTACATGTCGATCTCCGACTACCCGAACGAGTACGCGCAGGTCACGGAACGCGTAAGAGCGCGCGCGGAAGAACGGGGACGAGACTTCGAGTCGATGGAGCGCTCGTTCTACATGACGGTGAACATGCTGGACGACGCCGAAGCAGCGACGGACGAAGCCGATCGGTTCCTGAAACTGTATTACGGGATGAACATCTGGGGCGACCGATGGGGCCCGTGGGGGCCGGCGGAGCTTACCATCGACCGGATCCGACGCTACCAAGAAGCGGGTGCCGAGACGATGATCGTCCGATTTGCGTCGTTTGACCAGGAGCGACAGCTCCAACGGTTCCTTGACGAGGTCGTTCCGGAGCTTTAATCCTCATTCTCGCCGGCGACCAGCTTCAAGAACCCAACCTCATCTAGGATGGCGACGCCGAGCGTTTCGGCGTCCGTTCGTTTTGAACCGCTGCCTTCTCCCGCCACCAGGTAGTTGGTTCGCTTGCTGACGCTGCCGGACACGGCCCCACCGAGTTCCTTGATACGCGATTGGATCTGCGATCGACTGAAGTTCGGCAGCCTGCCGGTTACGACGAAGCGCTTGCCGTCGAGCGGGCGTTCCGCCACCTGCTCATCAACGATCTCCTGCCTGAGCTGCAGTCCGGACTCGTTCAACCGTTCAACCAGGTCGATATTGCCGCGGGCCCTCAGAAACGCCGATACACTGTCGGCAATCTTGGGCCCGATTCCCGGGACCTCCGCGATCTGAATGGGCTCGGCGACCTGCATGGCGTAGATGCTCCCGAATTGACCGGCTAGCAGCGACGCTACTCGAGACCCGACCAGATCGATGCCCAGGGCAACCAGCACACGGCTCAACGGCTGTTCTTTGCTCTTCTTGATCGCGGCCAAAAGATTATCGACGCTCTTTTCGCCCATCCGCTCCATCTCGACCAGTCGACGGCGACGCCTGTGGAGCCTGTAGATGTCGGCGACATCTTTGATGAAACCCTCATCGATGAAGATCTCGCTCTGCCGAATCCCGAGTCCCTCGATGTCCATCGCGCCGCGGCTGACGAAGTGCTCAACGCGGCGGACCAACTGGCCTGGGCAGGCGGCGTTGAGGCAGTAGGACATCGCCTCGCCCTCGCGCCGTTCGGTCCGTTGCTCGCAACTCGGGCACGCATCGGTCATCTCGAACGGCGGCGGATCTCCGGTCCGATGCTCCGGCCACGCCCGGACGACCTGCGGGATCACCTCTCCGGCGCGCTCGACCGTGACCGTGTCGCCGACCCGCAGGTCTCGCGCCCGTATGTAGTCTTCGTTGTGCAGCGTCGCATTTCGCACCGTGACGCCGCCCACGACGACAGGCTCCAACTCCGCGTACGGATTGATTGATCCGGTGCGACCCACGTTGAACTTGATCGCGTTCAACGTGGTCAGGGCCTGAGCAGCAGGGAACTTGTAAGCGATTGCCCAGCGGGGCTCGCGACCGACATCGCCGAGGTGGGCTTGGTAATCGAATCGGTCGACCTTGACCACGACGCCGTCGCAATCGTAATCGAGCGATTCGACGTTTTCGATCCACTGGCGGTAGTAGTCGAGCACTCGGGTCGGGGAAGGCGCGAGAACCTTGTTGCGGTTGATCTTGAACCCGAGCTCCGACAGATAATCCAGGGCGGCCCATTGCGATTCGGGAAGGTCGCCGCCCTCCTGGTATCCGATGCTGTAGACAAAGATGTCCAACGGCCGCTGAGCCGTCATCTTGGGATCGAGTTGCCTGAGCGAGCCCGCCGCCGTGTTCCGGGGATTGGCGTACGTCGCCAGCCCTTCCGCCTCGCGCTGGAAATTGAAAGCGTCGAATTTCGATTTGGGGAAGTAAACTTCGCCGCGCACCTCGATCACGGACGGCACGTTCGAGCCACGGAGGCGCTGCGGTATGCTCTTGATGGTTCGCAGATTGGCGGTGACGTCCTCGCCGACGAGGGCGTTGCCTCTGGTGGCGCCGCGAACCAGGACGCCTTGCTCGTAAGTCAGAGCGACGGCGAGGCCGTCGTACTTGAGTTCACATACCATCTCGAAATCTTCTAGCTCCAGGAGGCCCTCAACTCGGGTGTGCCACGCTATCAAGTCGTCATCGTCAAAGGCGTTGCCCAGGCTCAGCATCGGCCTGCGATGCGTGACCTGCTCGAAGCTCTCGACCGGCTCGCCTCCAACGCGCTGCGTGGGTGAATCGGGGACGACAAGCTCGGGATTCGCCTCTTCGAGAACGCGCAGTTCGCGCATGAGAGCGTCGAATTCGGCGTCGCTGATCTCGGGTGAATCCAGGACATGATAGAGGTGATCGTGGCGGTCGATCTCTCGACGCAACGCCTCGATACGAGCCGACACTTCGGCTTTCAAGCTTGCCATGCTCTCCTCCATCGGGATGTCCCGCGCGGCCCGACAAACGTTGGCTTCGAATCCCGGAGCCACTATGATACATCGTACTCGTCGAACCGAAGACTGCGCCTCGTCGATGCCTGGCGTCGTTTTCGGGCAGGCGTGGCGAAGTCCGGGCAAGACTGGACGCGTTGCGCGCCCAGTGGATATACTCGATACTACCTCACCGCGGTGGCCGACACCAGCAATTTTGACGGCCTTTGGCGCTCACGAAGGCGCTGCCGGCGAGGGTCTAAACACGCGAGGTGAACCGTTGCCGCCAACCCAAGAGTTTCTGAATTTCGTCGCCAAGTATCCGCCGCTTTCGGCCATCGGCAGCACGCCGATGGTCCGCGTCGATCTTGGTCTGGACATCGGCGACGCCGAGATCCACGTGAAGTGCGAGCACCTCAATCCAGGCGGCTCGATCAAGGACCGCCCCATACTCAGGATGCTGGGCGAGGCGATTTTGTCGGGCGAACTGACTCCTGACAAGACGATCCTCGACGCGACTTCGGGCAACGCGGGGATCGCGTACGCGATGGTCGGCGCGGTCCTGGGATACCGAGTCGAGTTGGTCATGCCCGAAAACGCCTCTGAGGAGCGCAAGAAGAGGCTCCTGGCCCACGGAGCGAACATCGTGTACACCGACCCTATGCTGGGTTACGACGAGACGCTCCACGAGGTCAAGCGACGCTACGAATCCAACCCGGACAAGTACTTCTGGTGCGACCAGTACGGCAACATGAACAATCCACAAGCCCACTACGACACAACGGGCGAGGAGATCCTGCAACAGGTTCCCGACGTGACGCATGTCGTTGCCGGAGTCGGGACAGGGGGCACCGTCAGCGGCGTTGGGCGCAGGTTGAAGGAAGCAAATCCGGACATTTACGTCGCAAGCATCAACCCGCCGGAATGGCCCGGGGTCGAAGGGCTGAAGCCGCTCGGAGAAGGCCACATCATCCCCAAGACGTTCGACGAGTCGGTTGTCGACGAGCGGGTGCCGATCGACGTAGACGAAGCGTACGAGATGTCGAAGCGACTTGCGTCCAAAGGCTTGTTCGCCGGCCAGTCGTCGGGCGCGTACGTGCTCGGCGCTTATCACATTGCAAAGCGCGTCCGCGCGGGCAAGATCGTAACGATTTTCAACGACATCGGCGAGCGGTACTTCAGCACCGGAATGTGGGACTGACAGGCGATACGACAGCCTCGAACAGCCTGAGCACAAGATCATCCTCGATAGCGCAAAGTGAAGCCTCCGGCCTACGATGGCGACACCACCACACGCCATGCTGAACGTAGTGGAGCATCTGGCTTCCGACAGGGAAACGGCTCTCGATCGGGCTAGGGTGTTCGCTATCGCGCCCGAGAGGCAACACCGCACCCGAACGTATTGTGTGTCGAGGGATCCTGCGTCGGTCGGCAACCCGTTGCTCTTTCGACCAGATTCTTCGGCTGCGGCCTCAG
>CEQE01148591.1_pt1 | contig 17991 bp, 10 predicted proteins | sample 356201 | NCBI WGS metagenome assembly CEQE01 (sample SAMEA2619970, study PRJEB7988) | marine metagenome | biome: marine biome (ENVO:00000447); feature: mesopelagic zone (ENVO:00000213) & marine oxygen minimum zone (ENVO:01000065); material: "saline water (ENVO:00002010), including plankton...
CATCCGGGGCCAATGTGCTCGACTCGCATCGCAGCATTGGCCTCGAACCCGCCACAGGCCAGGACAGCGGCTCCGCAGCCGATCTCGTACGTCTCATTCTTGTCACGGGCTTCGACTCCGTCGATGCCTGAGCTTCCGCGAATGAGGCGCACCATCTCCGTTTCATACAAGAAAACAACGCCCGCTCGACGGGCGGTGGCGGTCAGCATCCGCACGAGTCCGGGCCCGGCTTGCCAAGCGTTAAGGCCAACCGCGTTGGGGATGACCGACGGGACCCCGGCGGCGCCGCTGACGCGACCGGACAGCTCCCACCGAACGCCCTTGGCGTGCATCCACTCGACCGTTGGGCGCGACTCAACGATCAACGCCTCCATGAGTTGCGCGTCGACGTCGCCTTGAGTCACGGTCGTCAGATGCTGCCGGAAGTCGCCGGCGGTGTAGGGCGCCATCTGCATACGCGCCACTTCTTCGTCCGTCAGGTCCGGGACGAAACGCCGAATATCGTCGATGCCCTCGTGAACGAATCGGAAGCCCCCGCCGGTGAACGGGCAGTTGCCCCCTTGCTCAGCGGGCGGCGCCTTCTCCAGCACGGCCACCGAGACGCCTTGGTCACGCGCGGACAACGCGGCGCACAACGCGGCATTCCCCGCGCCGACCACCACGACATCGAAGTAGATTCGATCTTCGGCCATGAGTTCCCATCCCCGCCAGAAGTATCGATACAGTATAGCCGAGCCGTGGGCGGTGGGCGTAGGTTGGGAGGGCGGGGATCCCTTGACGTGACGGTAGATCCCTGGCAGGACGCCAGTGATATCATACAGGGTGCGGTAAGGCAACCGTGACGTGGAGTTGAGGTATGGCAAATTGTCCGGATCGGACAACGCTTTCGAGTGTAGGGACTGGCTTGACCGTGTCGTGCGCCTGACTCAGAAAACGTTCGACGCCCATGTGCCTCGCCATCCGGAGATTGAGGAGTATCTGGCCGAAGCGCAACAAACAATAAGCGATCCTGATGTGGTCATGGAGGCTGACAACGGAGCGACGTTGATTTACCGATTTGGGATTACCCAGGATCGTCCGTTCAACCTCCTCTACCTAATGGTGGCTATTTATTACCATCTCGACGACGATGAATCTATTGGCACAGTCGCCACCTATTTCTTCACAGATCAGCTTTCTAACAGCGCCGCTTTGATCGAGCATCGAGCGCAAGTCATCGCAGGTACGAGAGTCCGCCTGTCAGGAGGGGGTGATTAGAATGGTGATGAAACCCACGGAGATTTCATGGGAAGAGATCTCCAAAACCAATACCGACCTTCAGGAACGACTTTCGAAATCTGGCGTCCGCCTGGACTACGACGATCAAGGCGATACGCTTCTGTTGACGATTGGGGAAGGCGGCCCTTCTATATCTAAGCAGGCTATAGACGGCATCTACATCAAAATAACCCCGGTTGAGTACAAGATCATTGGGTGCATCGTTATTGGATTCGCGACCGATCTTCTAGCCAACAACAAAATCATCCGAAACATGTTTCCAGATGCATTGGCCATCTTGAAAGAATCTGACGGAGTTGTGGAGTTGGAGGGGCAAAGCGCCGAACGGACCAAGCCGATATTCGAAGCCGCGTTGATTCACTGAGGAGGACCGTCATGGCTCGCCCCGTATTGCGCACCGATCTGTGCGACATCCTTGGCATTGAGTACCCGATCTGCATGGCCGGCATGGGCGGCCTTCGAGGTCGGTACACGCCGCCGGAACTCGTCGCCGCGGTGTCCGAGGCCGGAGGACTGGGCGTCGTCGGCGGAGCGGGCATTCCGCCTGAGGATTTGCGCAAAGCCATCCAACGGATCAAGGAACTGACCGACAAGCCGTTTGGGGTCGATTTGCTGCTGCCGGCAAACGTCGGCAAGATCGATCGCTCCAGCTCTGACGAGCCGCCGAGGGACGCACTGCGCCGCACATATCCTCAACACGTCGCTTTTGTGGAGACTCTGATCGGCGAGTTCGGCCTTGACGAGCACAGAACCCAGCGGCCGATCCGCGACGACGGCCAGGGCGTCGTGCGGAAACAGGTCGACGTCATCATGGAAGAGAACGTGCCCGTCTTCGCGGCGGGACTGGGTGACCCAGCCTGGGTCGTGCCGATCGCGCGCGAAGCCGGTGCGAAGGTGATGGGACTGGTCGGCAACGTGCGCAACGCGATGCGGCAGGTGAAGGCCGACGTCGATGTTGTCGTCGCTCAGGGCACTGAAGCAGGCGGCCACACCGGTAAGATCGCAACCATGCCGCTGGTTCCGCAAATCCGTGACGCCGTGGCCCCGCTCCCTGTTGTCGCGGCGGGCGGAATCGCCAACGGCACGGGGATAGCCGCCGCTCTGACTCTCGGGGCCGCTGGAGTGTGGATGGGCACGGCCTTCCTGACCGCGGCCGAGTCCGGGCTGTACGGCAAACAGATAGACTCAATCCTGGGCGCCCGGTCCGACGAGTTCGTGATCAGCCGCTCGTACACAGGCAAGACCGCCAGGCAGTACAAGAACCCCATCGTCGAGGCATGGGAGAACTCCGGACTCGAACCGCTCCCCATGCCGCTGCAAGGGATGCTGATGGCCGACTTCTCGGCGGCCGCCGAACGGGCAGGACGGCACGACCTTGTATTCACGCCCTCGGGCCAGGCGGCCGGCCTACTGAGCGAGAGCAAACCAGCCGCGCAAATCATGAAGGAACTGGTCGTCGAAGCGGTGTCCGTTTTGGAAGCAATGCCAGGGCGGGTGACCACTTCCGCCGGGTGAGAGACGATTTCACGGCGCGCACTTTTCGCGGCCGTCGGCCGCATTAATGTCGACGGCGCATCGCTCTCCGCACGTACTCCGAACTGTGACGGCTTGCCTCGACGCGTCATGAACCACCGGTAAGGAATCGCGGTTCGTCCCCTTCTCGATTCATCCGCTGTCCGCTTGCCTGTATCGCTGTCAGAGTGTTCGATTTTCTGCATCCCCGCCTCCGCTGGTACAATTGGACGACCCAATCTAGCGAGAGGGCCCGCATTTGGAGCAGCAAGCATCGGAAGAATCCCAGGACGAGTTGACACTCGAGCAGCCGTCGATGTCTGAAACCGAGCAACTTCAGGACAAGACGCTCAAGTTGCTCGACTACGACACGATTCGACAGCAACTCGCGAACAACACCACGTTCTTCGAGGCGCGGAAGCTTGCCTTGGAGTTGAGCCCGTCGTTCGACGAATACGAGGTCGAGCGGCTTCAGAATGAAACCGCCGATGCTCGGGCGTTGCTCGATGAACTCGGCGACCTGATCCTTGAATCGCGCGTCGACACGTCCGAGTCGGTGGCGCGCGCCGCGCTCGGAGGCGTTTTGACCGGCGTGGATCTGCTGGCCGTGGCCGAATCGCTCGAAGTCCATCGCCGCGCGCGTTCGTCTGTGCTTCGAGGCGCGGAGAAAGCGCCGTTGCTCGCGGACATCGCCCGGATTATCCCGGACCTGCAGGAGCTGCAACGCCAGGTGCGCGCCAAAATCGGTCGTCGAGGCGAGGTCGTGGACGGCGCGTCGCCGAACCTGCGCGCGCTGAGGACTCAGGTACGGCAGGCTTACGAACGCGTAACAGAAGCCCTGACCGGCTTCATGCAGTCGTCGGCTGGCCGCGAGACGCTTCAAGACTCGGTGATATCCGTCCGTGGCGAAAGGTTAGTGGTCCCCGTCAAAGCGGCGATGCGTCATCGAGTGGAGGGCATCGTCCACGATGCGTCCAACTCCGGCGCCACGCTGTTCATCGAACCGTTCGCCACCGTCGAACTCGGCAACTCCTGGCGCGAACTGTCACTGGAGGAGGAGCGCGAGGTTCTGCGTGTTCTGCGCGACCTGTCGACCCTGGTCGGCGCCGTGGCCGACGACATCCGCCTGGCGAACAGGCTCACGGCAAACATCGACTTCGCTCTCGCCCGCGCTCGGTACAGTCACCGATTGCAGGCCGTCCAGGCGACTATGCGCTGGCCCACGGACGAAGAGGAAGACGCTTCAAGCGAACCCAAAAACACCCTGCGCCTGCTCAAAGCTCGCCACCCGATGCTCGGACGGGACGTGGTTCCGCTAACCCTGGGGATCGGTCCGGGATGGACAGCTCTGGTAATCACGGGACCGAACACGGGCGGCAAAACCGTGGCGATGAAAACGGTAGGTCTGCTGGCGCTCATGCACCAGTCGGGTTTGCAGATACCCGCGGAAGAAGGAAGCGCTCTGCCCGTGTTCAAAGGCATCTACGCGGACATCGGCGACCAGCAGAGCATCGCGGACTCGGTATCGACGTTCGGGTCGCACATCGGCAACGTCGTCGAAATCCTCAAACACGCCACGGCTCGCTCGCTGGTCCTCATGGACGAGCTTGGAACGAGCACCGACCCCGAGGAAGGGTCGGCGCTGGCAAAAGCCATCATTGGCCACCTGGCCAAACGCCGGATCCCCTTGATCGTCACGACGCACCATCGCAACGTCGCCGCCTTCGCCGAGGCGTCGGAGAACATCTCAAATGCCAGTTTCCAGCTTGAGCCGGACACGCTGAGACCCACATACGAACTCACCATGGGTGTGCCAGGCAGGAGCTACGCCATGGCGGTCGCCGAGAGGTTGGGGCTGCCCGAAGAGATCATGGAGGAGAGTCGCGTGCTCCTCGAACCCCAACACATGCGCTTCGAGGACTGGCTCAACGAGCTCCAGGACGACCGACAGTCGTTGCAAACCAACTTGGAGGAGAGCGAGAGGGCGAGGGCGGATGCTGAGGCGATCCGAAACCGGCTCGAAGAACAGGTCGAGTATCTGGCCGACAATCGTGACGACATGCTGGACAATGCCAGACGCGGGATTGAAGCCCACTTCGACGCCGTTCGACAGAAGCTGCGAGGGATGGAAGCCTCGTTGTCTTGGTCCGCTCCGGCGGGCAGTTCGCCCGAGGCCAGGAGCCGCATCGAGGAGATTCGCCAAGAGGTGGAGCAGGTCGAAGAAGAGCGGGCAAAGCTCGAACCGACGCCCTCCTCGAGGCGTGAGCGAGTCGAAGAGCGTCCAATTGGCGTCGGCGACACGGTGTTCGTCCGCGGACTCAACCTCGAAGGGATCGTGGCTGAATTGTCGTCCAAGTCCAAAGAAGCGGAAATCGCCATCGGCAAGGTGCGCATCAACGTCGACCGCACCCGGCTATCCAGAGTTGAGACTGAAAGCGTTGCGGAGAAGACTGAGGATAAGCCGCCGATCAGGATGACTCAACCGGCCGAGGCCAGAGAATTGGACCTGCGCGGAATGCGAGCGGAGGAAGCTCTGAGCCAGGTTGAGGGATTCCTGGACCGTGCGATGTTGGACGACCTGAGCACCGTTCGAATAATCCACGGACGCGGCACAGGCGCTCTCAGAGAAGCCGTCCGCGACCACCTGAACCACCACCCTCTAGTGCAGGATTTCGGACCCGAGCCGCGCGAGAGAGGCGGAAACGGCGCGACCTGGGTCTCGATGAGCTGACCGGCGCCGGGCCAGGGAGCATTGCGTTGACCGAAAGCAGCACTCAAGCCCTCCGCGTCGTGTTCATGGGCACGCCCGATTTCGCGTTGCCAGCCCTGAGCGGTCTGGTTGATGCTGGTTATCGAATCGTCGGGGTGTTGACGCGTCCGGACCGTCGCGCAGGTAGAGGCAGGCGCGCCGCGAAACCGCCCATCAAGGCGTTTGCCGAAGAGCAAGGCCTGTCGATATTCCAGCCCGCGTCGCTAAAGCGAGACGCCGAGGCGCGCGAGCAAATCGCGTCACTGGCGCCGGACGTCATCGTGGTGGCCGCGTATGGCGCATTCCTCCCCGACGACACGCTCGCGGTCCCCAGGCTCGGTTGCCTGAACATCCACCCGTCGTTGCTCCCGCGACACCGAGGCCCGTCGCCGGTCCCATCAGCCATCTTGGCTGGCGACGAAGTGACCGGCGTATCTGTGATGCTGTTGGACTCGGGGATGGATTCAGGCCCGATCCTGGCGCAACGCCCGACGCCTATCGGCCCATTGGAATACCGGAGTGAGTTGACCCCTCGATTGTTTCGGATGGGAGCGGGACTGCTTATTGAAACGCTGCCCGGCTGGGCTTCAGGCGAAGTCAAAGCCCAGCCTCAAGACGATGCCGCGGCTACCATCACGAAACTCCTGGATCGCGAAGACGGCCGCATCGACTGGACGGGTTCGGCACAGCATGTCGGGCGGCAGATTCGGGCTTTCGATCCCTGGCCGGGCACGCACACGATGTGGCGGGGGAAGTCGCTCAAGATCCTCACGGCGACTCCCTCAAAGTCGACTCCGGCAAGTCGAGCCGCTGGTGAGGTCGTGGAGCTGACGGACGGCGGCATTGGCGTCGTCACCGGAGACGGCGTTCTCGAGCTGACGACTGTTCAGATCGAGAGCAAGCGACCCGCGCCCGTGGGCGAGTTCGTTCAAGGCTACCGCGACTTCGTGGGCTCTCGCCTCGACTCGCTGTGATATGATCGCCCCGTCTCGTCGAAGGTCGGCCCCGCATCCACAATCACCCGAGGAGCAACAATGGAAAAGGCGCTTGAAGACGTGAAGATTCTTGACCTCAGCCGTGTGCAAGCCGGTCCATCGTGCGCGCAACTCCTGGGGTTTCTCGGGGCTGACGTCGTCAAAGTCGAGGACACCAACGGCGGCGACCGAACCCGCTGGGACCTGGCGCATCGTGACGATCAGGACAGCGTCTACTTCACCATCTACAACAACAACAAGCGTGCGATGACGCTCGACCTCAAGACCGAACGCGGCAAGGAACTGTTCTCCCAGCTTGTCGAATGGGCTGACGTGGTGTTGGAAAACTACTCCAAAGGCGTCATGGACCGGCTTGATTTCGGGTACGAACGCCTCAAGGAGATCAACCCTCGGATTGTCTATGCCTCGATCAAGGGCTTCGGCAACTGGGGCCCGTACAGCGAGTACAAGAGCTTCGAGACGGCGGCCCAGGCCATGGGTGGACTGATGGCGGTCAACGGCGAGCCCGACGGCCCGCCCATGTCCGTATCCATTGGGGCGGGCGACTCAGGGACCGGCCTTCACATGGGCATCGCGATTCTAGCCGCTTTGCGTCAGCGCGACCGGACAGGTGAAGGTCAGATGATCGAAGTCGCCATGCAGGACGGCATCCTCAATCTAATGCGCATCAGCCTGATCCGGCCGCTCGCCACCGGGACCTGGGCGGGCAGATCCGGCGCCGCGGGGTGGAGCGGCGTCCCGAATGTGTTCAGATGCGCGCCCGGAGGCCAGGACGACTACGTCCTCGTACACCTTCGCGGCGAGATGTGGGAGACCGTGCTGGCGGTCATGGGGCGTGAAGACCTGCTCGGCGACGAGCGGTTCGAGTCGGACGAGGCTCGGGGCGAGCGCGCCGACGAAGTCGTCGACATCGTCGAAAGCTGGTCGATGCAGCGCACCAAGCACGAAGCCTTTGCCGCCCTCGCTGCCGCCGGAGTCTGGGCGGGCGCCGTCCTCAGTCCGCTCGAGACCTTGGATGACGAGCACCTCAAGGAGCGCGACATGATCGTGACCGTCGCCGACGACGCGCGGGGCGACTACCGGATGATCGGCTGTCCGTTGAAGCTGGAGAAGTCGCCCGTCACCGTCACCGCGGCCCCCCGGTACAGCGAGCACACAGACGAAATCCTGACAGGCATGCTAGGCGTCTCGCCCGACGAGGTAGCTGAGTTGCGAGAGCAGGGCGTGATCGTCTGAGCTCGTCGCGTTACACGTCGCCCAACCGCAGGACTCGGCTCAACGCCATCCGTCGCACAAACCAGATCACGCCCAAAATGATTGCCGTGAATATGATCGCCATCGCCGCGTAGGTCACGAGAAGGTTGCTCCAACTCACCTCGATCACGAAGGGCGGGAGCACTTGCGACCCGCTCTCATCGTGGCCCAGGAACGGCATCACGGTGGCGCCTAGCCTGCCGCCCATCCACGTCCCGAGGGCCATGCCCACGCCGATCACCAGCGCCTGCTCCACCCACATCAGCGCGACTAGCTGCCGTGTCGTGAACCCGATGGTTCGCATCAGGGCGAACTGAAGCTCTCGGTTTCGAAGCGAGATGTAGGCGTGCACGAGGAAACCCAGGCTGCTCAGGATCAGAATCGCTCCGAAGGCGATTATCAACAACGCGCGCCAGCCAGCCAGGACTAGCGGGTCGATTTTGGCCGCGCCGAGGTCGTGCTCTCTGTCGATAACCTCGATGGCCGGGTAGGGCACGCCGTGCGCAAGGCGTTCGACGAGCGCCTCGCGCTTGGCGCCAGTCAGGTCCGTCGACAGCCACATCTCGTTGGGCTTCAGTTCCCCGAGCATCCTGCTCCGGTTGGCGTCGGAAATCAACGCTCCCAGGTCTGCTATCAGGAACCGTTCGTTGAACGAATCCAAGGTCGGGAAGAAATCGACCGTGTCCGCGATAGCCACGTTCACGCGCTCTCCGCTTACGGAGACTTCGAGTTCGTCGCCGATGTCGTGTCCGGTCGCTCGGACGAACGACGCGCTGGCCACGACGGGGACTGGCTGCTGTGGCGGTCCCGGATATATCCCCCTTGGAGTGAGCGAACTGCCTTCAGACCAGGCGAAAAGCAGCGACCCGTCGCCCCGAACGGAGACTTCCGACGGGCGGATCCTGTCCCGCACCGAGTCTTTCGTGGCGCGCAGCACGTTCCAACCGGACGTATCTCCGAGCGTGTCGAGCACGGCCACGTTTCCGTTCGCCCGCCGTACCCTCACCGAGTCGATCAGAAGCGATCCGGAACGCAGAGAAGCCTGAGCATTGACCTCGGCAAACCCGATGCCGACCAGGGTGAGAGGGCGCGACGGAAACAAGGAAAATCGCACCCTGCGGCCTTCGAAGAGCGATGAACTCATCAAACGCCAGTTGCTGCTGTCCAGCATGCCGAGTTGGTACGTGAAGTAGCGCCCGTTTGCGTCACGCAACCTGGCCGCGGCGGCCACGGTCGGTTTCGGCCTATCCGCCTTGATCAGAATCTCGATGGTTCTGGCATCGTCGGGCAATTCGATTCCGCCCAGATCGCCTCGTGATCCCAGAGATTCCATGATCTGGTCGAATGACGCGTCCGCGAAGTCGTCTCGAAACCATGCCACGTCTGCGAAGCTGTTGCTGTCCACTCCCAGGACCAAGAACGATGCTCCGGTCAGGGTCGAAAGATCGGATCCGGCGCTGCGCAACGCTGGGCTGGCCGCTTTGACGCCGGGAAGGTCGTTGTAAGTCTCGGCCAACTGCCTGGTGACGCCTCGATTGCTCTGTGTAACGCCTGTCACCCTGATCTCCGATCCCGATGAGAACAGCACTCGTTCCACAAAACTGCGCTCTAGCGTGCCGGCAAAGCTTGCCGCGAATATGCCAAGGCCTGCCATCAGGATCAGCAGCAGCGCCAGGCGTGCGTAATGGGTCGGGTTGCGCGACATCTGCCATAAACCCATGACTATGCCGGGCGGCAGATGAGGCGACAAGAGCCTGGAGATGATGTTCATCGTGACGGGGAACAACCGGAGCAGGACCATGGCGGCCGCAACAAGCGTTATTGCCGGGACCGCTAACAGGAGTTGGTTGACCACGACCTCGCCTAGGAGGTCGGTTGCGGCCAGCGACCCCTGTTCGGTGAGTTGTCGGAAGAGCACGATGCTGACAGCCAACAGCATGACGTCGACGTAGTATCGCTGGACGAAAGAAAACCTCGACGGCCTGGTGGACTCCTGCCGATGGCGAGACACGCCGGTCCGCGTCGCCTCGATCGCCGGAATCATGAGAGCCCCGAAGCTGAGCAAGCCGCCCAGAGCGCTGAGCATATACGCGCCCCGGCTAATTTGCACCGGCAGACGTTCGCCGCCGCTCAGGTCTGAGAAGGCCGGCGTCAGTCCCAGGACGCTTATCGACCATGCGGCCAAAAACGGCGCCGCGACCATCGCGACAACGGCGATGGTCGACCCCTCCAGCACGAACACGGCGAGGATCTGGCCTGTGCCTGCTCCTCGGCTGCGCAACAACGCGATCTCTCCCCTGCGTTGCTCTGCGATTAGCGAAGACAAAGTGACCACGTAGTACAGGACCACAACCGCGATCAGTATCAGCACGACGAACATCTGGAGTTTCGAGAACAGCAGCCGCCGGTCGTAGTTGGCCAGCGCCTTGTCGAGCACCGTAATCTGCCGGTATGAGGACAGATTGGTCCGAAGCCGGCCGTTCATGTTCCGTAGATCAGTCCGTGTTTGAGTCGCGTTGATGGCGCTCAATCGGTCGGCGTCGACGTCCAGCAGCCAACCATAGGTGCTGTCCATGTCGGTGAACGCGCTGCCCACACCCTGCAAGTACGTTGGCTCAGACACGAAGAACGGCACTGTCTTGAAGTCGCCCGAAGTAAACGCGCGCAGGATCCGGTCGTTCAGACGCCAGAACAGTGTGGTCGGGTCTTTGCGCTCGTAGAGCCCGACTATCTTGACCGACGCGTACGGGGTTACATCGTCCCAGTGAGGGACGAGGGACAGCGAGTCGCCGAGCCCGACGCCGAAGGCGGCAGCGGCGTCCGCGGGAGCCAGCGCCTCGATCGAAAGCGGCGTGCCGTCGACGATCGGGTCCAGCAGCTCCTCCGGCTGCTTTCCGCCCGGCAGGATCGTCACGTTCTGAGCGAAGCTGGGAGCGAACGCGAAATAACTGCGCGCGTTGTCGGCGCCGGCCTGCTCTTCCTGTCCGGGCATCGTCAGGAAGAAAGTTGCGGTGTGTCCACCCCTAATCGTGCCGTCGACGATGCCGCCGAGCCGCGCCTGGATTTCCGTCTCCATGGGCACGCGAACTTTGGCATAGTCGTCGGGCGAGGTGGGGCCTTTGGACGCCGTGATCAGCAGGTCCAGGGCGTACGGGTCGTGCTTGGCGAGTTCGCTGCCCAGGGCCAGGCTCTTCAACGAATCGAAGTATATGACCGTGCCGGCCATGATCGCCGAAGCCAGGACCACGCCTATGATGACCGACGACAGCAGCCGCCAGTTGGCGATGCTACGTTTGACGACCATCGGCCAAGCCGACAGGGTTTTCACGAATGCTCGAAACATTCCGGTCCTTTGTTTCGTCGCCGCTTCAGCCTTCCATCCGCGACAGACGGCGCAAGTCCACGCTGACCATCCTACGGCCCACCGTCAGAATTGACACAACGAATATTGCGATCATTGCCACGTACGCGGCCCCCATGATCGTCCAGTCCGTGTTCAGCAGGAACGGTGGGAGCACTCGGCCGCCGCTGTCCGTGATCGCAACCGAGGATACCATCATACGGCTCATCTGGAAGCCTGCCCACGCGCCGACGCCGATGCCGATGAAAGCCACCAGCAGGTGCTCCAATGCCATGAGAGCCAGCGTTTGCGATCCGGACAATCCCTGCGAACGCAATGATGCCATCTCCGCGGCCGCGGCGTCCGCAAACGCCAACAGATAGACGACGTACCCGAGACCCGCGGTGAACAAGATCACGCCGACCGCCGCGAGCGCCATCGCCTGCCAGCCTGCCGAGATCAACGGGTCCAGGCGGAGCGATTCGAGTTCTGCCTCGGCGTCCAGGATCGATCCCCAGTTGCGGTTTTTCTCGCGAATCGCCTGGTGCACGGCTTCGTCGCTGCCGTCTTCAGTCGCCACATAGAACTCGTTGACCGCGGCGCTCGCCATCGGGTTGAGCGCGCCCGTGTAGCTGAGCATGCCGTCGAGGTCGAATAAGAGGAAGCCGGCTCCGGCTGGATCGAGCGTCGGGAAGTACTCCACCGTGTCCCTGATTATCACCGGAACGAGTCCGCCCGTGAGGCTGACAATCGTCTGCGATCCGATCGGTGTTTCTGCGGCTTCGGCGAACGTCCTGCTGGCCACGACCGGCAGTATGCCGTCGCCGTCGGTCCGGAAGAACCCGCGCAGCCCTAGGTTGGTCTCCTTCCCGAATGAGAACATCGCCGCCTGACTGCCGCCGTGGACGTTGTCTGAGACCAGGGTGATCTCGTCGGAGTCGATTCCACTTGTGACGAGGGGCGCCCAATCGAGTTCGCTCTCGAATCCCTCCAGCGCGACCTCCTCGCCGGTCGATCCGATGTAGGCGTGCAGGTCGTCGAAAACCGCCGTGCCAACCGTGGCGGTTGCGCCGAAGCCGGGCTCGTTCAGTTGGATGGACACTATCTTGAGAGGTTGCGCCATCCGCGGCGGCGTTTCCGTCGTCATCAGGTTCCAGCCAGGGACGCCGAGCTGCCCCATGGTCAAGGTCCTGGATCTGCCGTTCGCGTCCTCCACCACTACCCACAGGAAGATGAGCGGGTAGTAGCCGCCAGTATTGACCCACACCCGCAGCTCCGTCGTCTCCTCTGGGAGCGGAAGCGGTTTGATCGGCATGGGCCCGGTCAGCGAGTCTAATATCTGACCGAGGGGTTTGGCGGCGAAATCGTCCCTGAACCACGAGTCGAATAAGTCTGGCTCCAGGGCCATGTACGCGAAGCCTCGCCCCTGGTCGCTCGCGCCGATCTTACCCCGGCCACGAGCCGCGACGGTGAGCGACTCGACGCCCGGAATCGCGCCGAACTCGGCTTTGATCGATTTCTCGTCGAGGCTGACGAACACCGGCAGGTTGTGGACTCGGATGTCTGAAGCGGCCTCGTAGAGCACGCGTTCCTCGTAGCTCTGGTCCAACGACGCGCCAACGGTCGTGGACAAGATGCCGACGCCGCTGACCAGCACCAGGAGCAAGACGAGCCACGTGTACTGTAACGGATTACGGGCCATGCGCCACATGGTGATCGAAACCCATGCCGGCGCCGATCTGGCGAAGGCTCTCAACATCTGGAAAACGATCTGGGCCGGCACGACTAGCGTCAACGCGATAGTGGCGCCGATGATCACAACCGACTGGTCCGCGTCTGGGAACTCTCGCGACAAAAACAACCCAATGACGACTGCCTGGATCGCCATCAATGCCGCTCGCGCCTTCCACGAGCGCGCGCGGGCCGTGACCACGTAGACTCCCGCCAGGGCGACCAACAGAGCGGCCTCCGGGAGCCACCCGGTCCGGTCGCCTGCCCTGATGTCGCGTATAGCGATCGCCGGACCCAACGCCGCCAGCGTAGCTGAAACGGCAATGTGGGCGAGCGCCGGCGATTCGCCGCTGACGAACCGCACGAATAACGGGAACACCCTGAAGAACATCAACCCCACGACCAACAGGAAAAGCACGGGTGCTGCTAGAAGCGCTTCGTTTACGTCCGGCTGGTCGAACAATCCACCGGAAATGAGCTGGCCGCGAGCTTGGAGTTCCCAGAACAGGACGCCGCCCGCGGCCAACAGGCCGACGTCGATGAAGTAGCGCTGCACGAAAGGCGTCGACGGAGGACGCGACGATCGGAGTCTGCCGACAATCAGGCTCGCCCTGGCGCCCAACACGCCAGGCGCAACGAATACGGCGAAGCACAACGCCCCAGCGGCGAACGCGGTCACGAACGGCGTCCATGACAGGTCGACGGGCAGGGCGCCGCCGCCCGTGATGTGTTCGAAGTACGGCAGGAATCCGGTCGCGGCGACACCGCCCAACGCCAGGAACGGCGCGACGGCAGTGGCGCCCAGCGTCAGAAGTATGCCTTCCGCGGTGTACAGCACCGCGACCATGCCCAGGCTAGTTCCCCGGCTCCTGAAAAGGGCGATGTCGCTCTCGCGGATAGGCACGAGGTAGGAGACGATCATGAACAGGAAGTAGATCGTCGTCACGCCCAAAACGGCCATCAACACCAGCAACGGGACCGACGATAAGAAACTCTGCCGTTCGAACCCAACGAGCAGAATGTTGATGCCGCTCCGAAGGGTCGAGCCTGGTATGGACAACGAAAGCTCTTCTTTCAGCTCGTCCATCATGGCGCCAATCTCGGATGTGGTCCGCCCTTTGAGTAGCCCGCTGTCCACCGCGCCGTACCAGGTTGTATCCACCACGGCGCCGGGGTAAGCGTCGCTCATCGCCTCGATCAGCGCCTGTTGGGATACGAATATTCCCAGCAGCAACGGTTGGTCTTCGGGGTCGCCTCCCTCGGGATCGGGAACCCTCGGGTTGACGAACGCATTGGCGTCGCCTTGCCAGAACTCGTCAGACGGATCGGTAGGCGACATGATCCCGACGATCCGGACGGAGATGCGTGCCGGAGATTCGATGGACGGTGTGACGATGACGACGTCGCCGGCGGTCAGATCGTCGTATTCCAGAGCGAGCTCTGCGCTGACGACGCCCTCCAGCATCGGTCCCTGTGTCCCCCGAAGCACGACGTCGGTCGCCATCCTGCCCTCGAAGAACACGATGTGCCGAGCAATGTCGGAGTACGACTGAAAGAATCCCTCGACGACCCTGACCGCCGTTTCGGGTCTGTCCGTGACTGGTTTTGCGGGCAAGGCCGCGAGTTGCGCCGCGGTCTTGACGTGACGTTGGGTCCCGACATGCACCTCGGCCACGTTTCGAGCCATCGCTTCGGCGTGGATCTCGTCGTTGGCCTGCAGCGCTTCCTCCTCCGCTGGGACGAAGCGAGCTTCCGTGATTATCGAGAGGTAGGCTTCGGAGGATCGATTGACGGCCGAGTCGATCGACACGATTATGCTTTGTCGCTCCAGTGCGCTGAGGTAGACCGGCGCGCCGGATATGAGCGTGGTCGCGACCAGGATGCCCAGAAACACGCTGAGCATCAATCGCCAGTCGTTTCGCAGCCGGCGCAAAACCAGGCTGAGCGTGCTCACAGTGCCCACGCTTTGCGCAACTGGGGCTACAATCCCGACTTTGCGACGGCAGCGTCGCGGGTCGCCGGTGTTTTGAGTCTTACAGCTTTGTCGAATGACGACCAGCCGCCGCCTCCGGGCCGGTAGGTTTCGACGGCGTTCAACGCGGAGAAGCCGAACCCGCCGACCACCATCACGTCACCGTAAGGCAACAGCACCGCTGCATGACCCCAACGCGCGTCGGTGATGCTCCCCGCCGATGCCCAGTTGCCTAGCGTCGGGTCGAAGACCTCGGCGGAAGAAAGAGGTGTCATGCCGTTCCGAGAACCTGCTACGACCAGCACCCGCCCGTCCTGTAACAGCGTCGCCGTGTGCGCCCGTCTCGGTTCGACGAGGTCGCCGACGGCGGTCCACGTGCCGCCCGCCGGGTCGAACACCTCTGCTGACGCCAGTGATTCGCCTTCGACGCCCACGCCTCCGACCGCGAGGATGCGGCCGTCTTCGAGCATGGTCGTCGTGTGCCCGTCCCGAGCCTGGAGCATCGGCGCCGCCGCGGTCCATCTACCGGATTTGGAGTCGAAAAGTTCGACGGAATCGGTTGCCATGTCGCCCTCCCCGACGCCTCCGGCGACGAGCACGGAGCCGTCCCGCAGAGCGTTGGCGCTCTGCCCCCACCTGGCTTGCGCCAAGCTGTCCGCCGCGCTCCACTGGAATGTGCGAGGATCGAACACTTCGACGTCTGACATCGCCTGAAAACCGTCCCAGCCTCCGGCGACGAGGACACGACCATCGCTCAGCAGCGTAGCTGAGTGATGATCGCGGGCTTGTCGCATGTCCGGGACGGGCTGCCACCCGCCCAGATTGGGGTCGTAGATCTCGGCGGTCGCCATCCGGATCGAGATGCTGCTGGCGCCGCCCACGACCAGAACGCGTCCGTCGGCGAGCGGCGTCGATGCATGGCCCCACCGCGGACCTCGCGACATCTGAGGCGCGCTTGTCCAAGTGCGAATTCCGGGCTTGAGCAACTCGGCGGTCGACAGGCTGTTCCCCTGGGTGCTGGCGCCGCCAACCACAAGGGTCCCGCCGTCCGGAAGCGGGAACGCGTGATGACCCCATCGAGCCTGGCTGATTCTGCCCAGAGCCGCCCACGAGCCGGAGTTGGGGTCGTACAACTCGGTGCGCCGTATCGAAGACACCAACCCTGACATTCCGCCCGTCACCACCAGATTCCCGGTCGCCAGCAGCGTTGAGGCATGGTGACGCCGGGGCGCCATAAGCGGGTCGGTTCTGCTCCACGTGTCCGATATCGGGTCGTAGATCTCGACCGTATGCAATGGGAGTGTGGCCCCGCCTCCAGCGACCAGCACGCGACCACTCGACAGCGCCGTCGCCGTGTGATCACGGCGCGCGTCTGCCATGGGCGCCGCCGCTCGCCATTGCCCGGCGCCCGGGTCGAAAAGCTCCGCCGTGTCGAGCCCTTGGCTCGAAACCCGCCCGCCCGCGACCAACACTTGACCGGATGGGAGGACGGTGGCGGTGTGCCCTCGACGGCTTTGCGCCAGAGGCGATGCCGGCGTCCATGCAAGAGACCGTGGGTCGAACACCTCGGCGGAACGATGCTCCTGAGAGCCGTCTCCCCCTCCGACCACGAGCACCGATCCATCGCTCAGAGCCGTGGCTGTATGCTGGCTGCGCGCGACGGACATGTTCCCAGCGGGTGACCAGGCGTTCGACGCCGGGTCGTACACTTCGGCGGAGGCGAATGTCGCTGTTTCGTCCTGCCCGCCGACGACCAGTACGCGGCCGTCTTCGAGCAACGACGCGGAATGCCGATGCCTGGGACTCGACATGCGCCCAGCGTCTGTCCACACATTTGCGGTCGGGTCAAATATCTCGGCGCCGTCGAGCGAAGTCTGAAAGATCTGGCCGCCGATTACCAGGACCTTGCCGTCGGGCAACAGCGTTGCCGTGTGCCGGCGTCGTTCCTGGCCCAACGGAGCCGCTGCCGACCATGTTCCGGCCTCGGCGTCGTACAGCTCGACCGACCGAAGCTCGCCTTCCTCCCCCGTCCCGCCAACGGCCAGGACGCGGCCATCGGTCAGCAGCGTCGCCGTGTGGTCCGCTCGCGCCGCGAACATGCTGCCCGGCGCGATGGACGACCCTGGGCTGGAAGTCCGCGGCGCGCGTGGCGTCGCGGTTTCATCGAGTTCCGGCGCCTCGGAATCGCTGCCGCAGGCCAGGGATAAGGCAACCAACAGGGCAAGGATGGCTAATCCCGTACGAACCCTCTGGCGAGTTGTGATGCTAGTGCAAGTCATGCCTGTGAAATCTTGCACTATTGCACCGCTTTTGGTCAATCCGCACAGGGTAAGGTTGGGGGGACTCTTGCTGCGGATGAAGTGTCGGCATCAGTGGGAAGATCGGATGCCAAATGCCGGTTCGCCACGCGTGGCGGGCGCTGGCAGATGAGAGTGGACCCGATCAGCGGAGCGGCGAGCAGATTCAAATCTCAGTTAGGCCGTCGACTGGATTGCTCGGAGATCGAAGCGGTCGGTTATCCAGTGTAGATTACGCCGAATTGGTGGTCGACGACATCGCCCGCTCGGGTGGTTGTGAAATTGGATGTGATCAACCCGGTGGCGCCTTCGAACTGCCCTTCGCCGCCTTCCACGCGAAAGATCACGGCCCCTTGATTCACGCCTGATTCAGCGCTCGGACCGATATGGCCTGCACCAAGCGTCGTAAACGTCAGAGTGTTTCCGTTGCTCCCAAATGCGATGCTGCCGTGTTCTTGGAAAATGCCTCGTTCGGTCATGGTGATCAGAGACTCGAATACTGTTTCTTCGCCTTCGATCGGCTCAATGCTGCCGCGGATGCCGCCAGGACCGGCCACCGAAGTTATGCGACTGCTCTGCGCCGCCAGCTTCCCGTTGCGCTGGTTGTCGACGCCTTCAACAGACGCCAGTTTGCCCGTGAACAGCATTGAGTAGAAAACCTGTGTCATTTTCGCGTCCTCTCAACTTTGATGGCCCGGAGCCTTCACTTCGACTAGTCGACGACGTTGTACATGTCAACCTGCACATCATCCCAGAAATCCATTAACGAGGCGGGGAGAAAGTCTCCTTCGCTTACCGGCCCGTACACCTCTTTCAGCCGATCAAGATGAGCTTGCAGCGCTTCCCGATCACGCCACTGTTCG
>CEQE01067618.1_pt1 | contig 17979 bp, 17 predicted proteins | sample 356201 | NCBI WGS metagenome assembly CEQE01 (sample SAMEA2619970, study PRJEB7988) | marine metagenome | biome: marine biome (ENVO:00000447); feature: mesopelagic zone (ENVO:00000213) & marine oxygen minimum zone (ENVO:01000065); material: "saline water (ENVO:00002010), including plankton...
CCTCAATATAAGGGACTTCAAAAGATATACGAAAAATATAAAGACAAGAATTTTGTCATACTCGCTTTCCCATGCAACCAGTTTGCCGGACAAGAGCCTTGCAATGACAAAGAGATAAAGGAATTTTGCTCTTTGAATTATGGTGTAACTTTTCCCATGTTTTCCAGGGTGGACGTTAATGGGGAAAATGCTCATCCTTTGTTTAAGTATTTAAAAAACGAGTTGCCGGGGATTATGGGAGAGAGAATAAAATGGAACTTTACAAAGTTTCTCATTGATAAAGAAGGTAATCCAAGGAAAAGATTTGCCCCTACCACCAAACCAGAAAACCTTTGCAAAGATATTGAACTTTTGATCTGAACAAAAACTTCTCAATTCTTTTGTGTCATAATTGTTGGCTCTTGAGTCGCAATCCAAAAAAATAATGATTTTTTAAAAAGGATTATTGAACAGAGACACCCTAATCAATTTATTAGTTTCCCGGATTCATCATAATCTTTTTTATTTATTACTTCACCGTTTTTATAGTTTATCTCTAACTTTAACTTCCCATTTTCGTAATATCCTCTGCGAATTCCTTCCGCCTCCCCGTTTTTGTAGTTTTCTTCATCTAATAACTGTCCATTTTCATCATAAATCTTTGCAATTCCTTCCAGCTTACCGTTTTTGTAGTATGTTTCTGATTTTAATTTGCCGTCCGGGTAGAATTCTTTTTTAACTTCCGCAGAACTTAAAAGGGGATTACTTAAAACAAAGACTACCAGCAGCATTAATAAAACTTTTATTTTAACCATATGTGCCACCTCCATGTTAATTCCTGAATCTTTCATTATGGATTCTTAAAAGGTATTTTGACATTTTATTTATGTTTGATGTTATGAATTAATGCTTTTAGTTGAAGTCTTTTTTATCTCATTAAGAAAATTATTTGTCAATTGTAGACTTGGTCTCTCACTAAATTGCGGAGAACTAACCCCTAAAGGTTAGGAAGTAGACACGATTAAGCGCTATATCTATAAACTTTTAGAAAGTTACCCTATAATCCAAAAATTTTTCTAACTTGTCGATGTAAATTTCTGATTATAGTTCTCTTCCGAGTTACTTCTAATCTATTTTTTTTCGAGTCCGATAAGGATATCAAAGCAATTTTTTCTCTGTTAGAAGGAGGTAAAAAAATGTACGGAATAAATCTTTCCTCATCACATCCTATTATAGAGTTAGTTGTACTTGCTCTAATCCCTGTTCTACTCTGGGCTCTCTACAAAGTTGAAAAATGGCGTGAAATGAATAAATTATCCAGGCAAATAAACGATGCTGACCGGATAATAGTTTGATGCATTGAATTATAAAAATACACATCTTCACACAACTTGAACGACATACATGTCGTTACCGTATTTCTTTTTGGTTTCACATCTTCATTAGCACTTATCAAACAGTTCTGTTTTGTAGAAATTAAAAGCTTGCAATGGGAATAATGAAGCGAGCAGCGGTCAGCATTGCACTCCAAAATTCCACATTCTCTAAATATCCGGACAAATTATTTTTTTGCAATTAAAGAAAAGTCATCTATACTTGGACAAACAATGAATTATTTAGTTAGAATAACTGTATTTTTAGCAGCAATACTGCTCTCATCAGGCATTATAACTTCGGTAAACGCGCAGGAAGATTCTTTTCTGACCACTCTTGAAATGGACGGGTTCGCGGATGTTATTGAGAATAACCGGGCAGAAGCCAAAGAAAACGCTGTAAATGATGCCATAAGAAGGGCCGTAGAAAAAACTGTAGAATCAATGCTGTCCCCTCAGGTGCTGCTAAATAATTATACATGGGTAAGTAGTATCTATTCTAATAGTGAAGATTATATTCATAGTTACAGTTTTCTTTCTGAATCATTTGATGAAGAATATAATATTTATTCTGTTACGTTAAAAATAACTCTCTATCCCGCCTACATTAAGTCCCTGCTCGCTTCACAAGATACTTTAAATGATAACATTGATACGCGAGAGAAGGTCTTGATTATTATAAGGGAGCGCGGATTGTTCTCTTCTAATGAGAAAGATTTCTGGGAATACATTCCCATATCAGAAATGTTTTTTGTTCAAAAATTTGAATCAGAAGGTTTAGGAGTTGTCGATCGGGATACCTTGATGGATAAGGTGGATATTGCCCTTATACAAAAATCAATGAAAGGGGATGTCCAGGCTGCTATTCGGGCCGGTTTGCTGAGCAGTGCACAAATCGTAATAACTGGCAATGCCGTGGCCAGAGAAAGAGGAAGTAATCCTGAAAATCCTAATATACGCAACTATCAGGCAAACATAAGCCTTAAAGCTTATCAAACTAAAACCGGGAAAATATTGGGGGCAAGAAGCGAATTTGTAACAATATCAAATGATAATAAGGAAGTAGGTGAACTTAACGCGTTTATGGCCGCGGGAAAGAAAATTTATAACAGCTTTATATCCAACATTATACCTAAAGATTAGAAACCATAACGCGGCAAGCCTCAACTGAATCTTTTTGTGTCTTCGTGGCTGAGCTTTGCATAAGGCACTGTAAAAATAACAACCAAACAGTGCCTAATAAATCTAAGGGTTCGTTAAAAAAACTTGCTCAGTCCCAAATTAAATTTATGCAATCAAGCGACAATAAAAACTACTTTTACATCATCGGAATAATTGTTTTTTGCATTATTCTTTATGCAACGCGTCAAATTTTAGCTCCTTTTGTTATAGCCTTTATTATTGCCTATGCTCTGGATCCTCTCGTTGACAAGCTGGAAGAATGGAAATTACCGAGAACTATGGCAATTGTTTTTTTCCTTTTATCCATTCTCATTATACTTACGTTAACAGGGATGATTATCTTTCCCGTTATAAAACTGCAGGTAGAAAAACTTGTCGGCGATATGCCAGACTATACAGTAACTATTCAGCAATGGTTTTCACCCATTTTCGAGAGTGTAATTAAAGAAGATCCAGCCCGAATTAAAGAATCTATCAGCAACCTGATGGAGAAAATCGGCAATATCCCTCCAAAACTCTTAGCGTCCACATCTTCTTTATTGTGGTCCGGTGTTTCCGGTATGTTAAATTTCATCATTACCCTGATTAACCTGATTATTATTCCTATTTCATGTTTTTATTTATTAAAAGACATAGACCCTATTAAAGAAAAAATTAAAGCTCTTATCCCGGCAAGATATGAGAAAACTGTTTTTGACCTGACGCAGGAAACCAATGAAGTATTGGGTGGTTTTATCAGGGGACAGTTAACCGTGGCTATCATCCTTGCAGTTTTTTACAGCATTGGTTTGTCAATTATCGGTACGCCAATGAGCATAGTTATAGGCATTATCGCGGGTTTGGCTAATATAGTCCCTTATTTAGGCTTATTGGTTGGATTGGTCCCGGCAATTCTTCTCACTGTTTTACAGTTTCATGATGCGGCACATCTGCTGGGCGTGCTCCTTGTGTTTGGTATTGCCCAGGCAATGGAAGGAATGGTGATCACACCGCGCATTGTCGGGGATAAAATCGGGCTGCACCCTGTTGTTATTATGCTGGCTATTCTTGCGGGAGGCCAGTTTTTTGGATTTTTAGGGATATTGCTGGCAGTTCCGGTTGCGGCAGTATTAAATGTGTTTCTGAAAAAAGGGATCGAGCGTTACAAAGAATCAACTCTTTTTCTTCAGGAATGAATTACTGTTAATTGAATTTTTTTTGACCACCCTGTAGAAAAGCTCGTTAAAGGTGGCGTTGAGCTTCAGTGTGTCCGAAAACGGTAGATAGTAAGCAAAAGAACGGATCTTTACACAACCAATAATTTCCCCAAGCTCACACCACCCCTGCGCTTCGCCTGTAAATTAAGACTTAGCGCTTCAGGCTGACCGAAAACTGCCTGTACCTGTCATTTCGAGCGGAGCGAGAAATCTTAAGCCATTGATCATACAAAAATTCAAGATTTCTCCTTTCAGTCAAAATGACAAATTCTACCGTTTTCGGACAACCTGATTAAGGGGAGGTGATAGATAAATACTTTTTTCCGTAAACAGACAATGACCTGCTAAATATTTTCCAGAATTTTTTCTACAGCTTTATCGACTGACAACACTGAAGTATCTATCTTTACATCTGCCGCGGCTTTATACTTTGCTTCCCGCTCTTTTAAAACCTTCTCCTGCTCTTCCCTGAAGCTCATCCCTTCTTTTAAAGTCGGACGGTTGGCGTCTCCCTCAATTCTCGAAATAATAGTATCAATATCCGCTTTTAATAAAAAACACTTTCCAATTTGTTTCAGGTTTTTGACGTTTTCATCCCTCAGGATTACCCCGCCGCCACAATCTATTATACAATTACCTATATTTGATGCTTCTTTGACCACTTCTGACTCGAGGTCCCTAAAAAAATCCCATCCCTGCTTTTCCACAATTTCAGGGATGCTCATTCCAGCTTTTTTTACTATGAGCTCATCCAGAGTAATTAATAGCCGCTTCAACTTTTTAGCCAGTACTCTGCCTACTGTGCTTTTCCCGGTGCCTCTATATCCGATCAGTACAATGTTCATATCTTTTAAGTTATCTGGTGACAGGGATCAGTTGTCAGAAAAATCCTTAAAATCTGCGTTTATCTGCCTCCTTGAAGTGATTCTAACTTTTTAAAGAACTCAGGGAAAGATTTATTTACACAGCCCGGGTTTTTGATTTTGATGCCGTGAATTTTAAGTCCTGCCAGGGCAAAGCTCATGGCCATGCGGTGATCATCATAGGTTTCAATTTCAGCGGCTTGCAACTTACCCGGTATAATAACTAATCCATCATCCAATTCCCTGACCTCTGCTCCAAGCCTGGACAACTCTGCAGCAAGGGCCTTTATGCGGTCAGTTTCCTTAATTCTCAGATTTGATGCTCCTGTGATCCGCGTTTCCCCCCGGGCAAAAAGTGATGTTACAGCTAAAGTCTGGACAGCATCCGGCATTTCGTTCATATTGACATTGATTCCTGTTAAATCGGCTCCTGCGACTTCTATAAAATTTTCTCCTGTAATAACAGTACATCCCATTTTTTTTAAAATATCTACAAACTTAATATCTCCCTGCATGGTACCGGGATTTAAGTTTTCGATCCTGACTTTTCCGCCGGTAATAGCTGCCGCCGCAAAAAAGTAAGTAGCGCTGGTCATATCCGTCTCTATTGTATATTTTCTCGCTTTATAACCATTCCTTGATTGAATAAAAAAAGATGAATAGGAATTGTTTTCAACATTTACTCCAAATACCTTCATTAGGTCAATAGTTAAATCTATATATGGCCTGGAAGTCAATTCCCCGTTTACTTTAATTAAGACGTCTTTTTTTGCGTAAGGTGAAGATAGCAGTATTGAGGTAAAATACTGACTGCTCTTATCTCCATTCATCTCAGTTTCTCCTCCATCAATACCCCCGCCTTTAATTTTTACAGGTGGACACCCGTTTTCAGTTAGAGAAATCATTTCAGCACCTAACGGAGAAAGCCCGTCAATGAGGTCGTTTAAAGGCCGCTGTCGCATTCTCCAGTTTCCATCGATTATGGTCTCACCCTGACAGAGAGCAGCAAACGAGCATAAAAACCTCATCGTTGTTCCGGCGTTTCCAACAAAAATGTTTTTTTCAGAATTTCCGGGTAAACCGTTACAACCATTAACTATTACTTTAGCTTCTTCGTGTATTATATTGATTTTAAAACTATTTAATGCACTAATCATGTAGCGTGTATCGTCGCAATCCAAGCAGTTGTAAATATGGCTTTCCCCGTCAGCAAGAGCGGCAATCAGCAAGGCACGGTTAGAATAGCTTTTTGATGAAGGGATAGTTACAACAGCCTCAAGCTTAGAAATGGGTTGAATCTCTATCATCACAAAACCACGAATTTCACAAATGGCTCTAATTTAATCATCTTTTTTTGTTCTTATATTTATTCGCGAAATTCGTGCAATTAGTGTTTTCTTTAAGACTGTAGTTTATCCAGCACAATTTCTTTCATAAGCTCTTTAGGTGCCTTCTCGCCTGTCCAGAGCTGAAACTGATCCACGGCCTGATTTACAAAAAGTTCTATTCCCTCTATTGTAACGCAGCCTGTGTCTTCAGCTTCTTTTAGAAGCCTTGTTTTTAATGGGTTATAGACAGCATCAAAAACTATCATTTCTTTTTTTAATTTTTCTTTTGAAAAAGGCGTTTTATCAATATGAGGGTGCATCCCCACCGGTGAGCAGTTAATCAAAATATCAAGATCAGAACCAATGGATTCAAGGGAGCTTGTCCTGCACCTTAGGTCAGCGGCTAAAGCATCTGCTTTTTGAGTATCCACATCAAAAATGTAAACACCGGCCCCTTTCTCCATTATCCCAAACCCTATCGCCCGGGCAACGCCACCCGCACCAATCATAAGAACCTTTTTTCCTTTTAAATCAGTCTTTTCCTCCAAAGCCTTTACCGCCCCCGAACAATCCGTATTGCAGCCAAAGAGTTTTCCCTCTCTTATTTGCAATGTATTTACCGCGCCTATTTTCTCTGCCGTTCTATCAATCTCATCCAGCAGGGGAATCACCTGCTCTTTGAACGGCATGGTTACACTCATCCCTTTAAAATACTTCCTGTAACCACTGATAAATGATGAGAGATTATCTACCAGGAAAGGAAGGTAAATGTTATTAAGCTTCTTGCTGGCAAATGATCTGTTATGAATAAGGTATCCCATACTTTCTTTTACAGGGTTACCTATAAGGCCATAAATATTTGCATCGCTGCTTAGGCCATTAACACGATAAATATTTTTTAAAATATCAACCGGAATCTGGCCGGGAGCAGACTCCTTTCCCCTGCTTAATGAAGCAAATGTCAAATAACTGCCAAAGATGGGCGATAATATTCTGCTGATTTCTCCATACTCGCCCATACAAAAGGCAATAATATTGATTTTTTTTTCTTTTGCCTGTTCAATAATGTCAAAAATCTTTAAATTGTCCTCTATAGAGTTGGCCATCACGACTATTTTGATAAGCTCACACCCTTTTTGAATCATCCTGTCAAATGTTATCTGAAGGTCTTCAGGAACCTGTTGAAAATTGTGATAAGAAAGGATTAAACGGGTTTCATCTTGTTTCGTTTTAAGTTCCTCGATCAGAGGTTCCGGCGTAGATAGTTCAATATCGACATAATCGGCGCCCGCGGCAATCGCATTGAGGAGAAGCTCTACCCTCCCCTTCTCGTCTCCGTCATATAGTCCCCCTTCAGATTTTTCCCTGCAGGTCACAATGACCTGTTTTTTAGTGGCGTCCAATAAAGCTTTGATATCCGGATTTTTTAAATAATCTACACGCAGTTCAATAATATCCGCTACATTTTCAGCTTTTTTAATCTCATTTATCGCTTCCGTGACAGTTTTTGATGTAATAGGAACACAGATCATATATTTATATTAACCACTCAAAAGTTACTAAAGTTTTTATTGTAGCAAATAAAGGTTTAGAATTCCAAACCCGCGCTGAAGACTCTTCGTTTTTTTGTTGAAAAATATTTCTAAAAGATTAAGATTTATGGTGTAATAAGCTCTAGTATGAAAAATTTTAAATTCGGATGCCACAGTTTTCTTAACTCGAAACCGATTCTGATTCCTCTTATTGAGAAAAATATAAGTAATCTCGAAATTATACAGGAATCTCCAGCCGATCTGGCTTTAATGTTAAGGCGGGAAAAGCTGGATTTATCATTTGTACCTTCCATTGAATACGCAAAAAATTCAGGTTATCTCCTTGTAAATAATATTTCAATTTCTTCCTGTGGAACCGTCGGTACGGTGTTGCTCATCAGTAAAAAAAAAATGGAAGATATAAAAACAGTAGCGACAGATAATCGATCCCTTTCTTCCATTACATTATTAAAAATTCTATTTAAAGAAAAATATAATCGGCTCCCATTTTTCCAGCAGACAGATCCGGATTACGAAAAGATGCTATCCTCAAATGACGCTGCCATGCTCATAGGGGATACTACATTTTCATTGAAAAGAAACGGAAAAACTATTTATGACCTCAGCGAGGAGTGGTTTCAGCTTACCGGCAAACCATTTGTTCACGCGGTTTTATGCGCTCGAAAAGAAGCACAGGTAGATCAAAATATCATAAAGACGATTTTAAAATCACGTGACGAGGGATTGGCTTCTATTGAGCAGATCAGCAAATATGAAGCCCGAGCATTAGCAATTACAAAAGAAAAGTGCGCGGATTACCTGAAAAACAAAATTCGTTACACCCTCGGGCAGGATGAGCAGGAAGGGCTTAATGAATTTTTTTCATTAGCAAACAAACATGGATTTATCAAGTCAAAACCGGAATTGAATTTTATTGATGACGGTAAATAGTAGTTAAATGTCCCAATATTTTCTATTCTAAACACTTTCATTTCTTCCCCTAGGAAAACTAACAACGAAACTGGATCCATGACCTGTTCCATCACTCTTTGCTAAAATTTTCGCGCCATACTTGTTTACAATTCCATTTGAGAATGGAAAAATCCGCAATTGCGATTTTACTTTTTTCATGCCATTAAAAGAAACGCCCAATAATTCCCTATACATAAATTTGATTGATGAAAATGCAATTATATGAATCGTTTTTGAGTTCATATTATCTAACTAAATAGTTTATTTTATATTTTTTCTTTAAAGCGCTGGTACGCTAAATGATCTATACGCTTCCTAAACACTTTCACCATGTCTAAAAAAAATAAAAACGAGTTATTGAAAGATATTAAGTCTGCTGCTATTTCAGAAATGATCTCCCACGAATTTTATTCCAAATCATCAACCTCAGTAAAATTGATAAGCGGAATGCATGCCTTTCAGGAAATGATGTGGGAAGAGGAAAAGCATGTAAATAGATTGAAAGAAGAATATAAAAATCTGGGAGGAAGCGGCGACATTAAATATGATCCTCAAAAATATGGCGGATTAGCGCTGCCTAAACTTGATGTGGATGCGGTCATAGCGCTTAATGTCGCACGCAATGAAGAGACTTCAAGTATTAAAATGTATAATGAGTTTTTGAAAAAACATAAAGAGACAAAGTCAGCTGAATTATTTAAGCAGCTGCTTAGAGATGAAAAGAAACACCTTGATCAATGGAATGAAATTGCCAAAAGTATTCTTAGCAGTGATACTGTAAATAATGAAGCTAATGAAGAGGTTTATAGATTCTCAAAGGAGGATTTAAATATAATACAAATAGCTCTGGCGGCTGAGAGATCTGCTTATGACTTCTATAAAAATGCCGGTGGAAAGATGGATACTATAGATGGAGCTCACGCATTTCAACATATGGCATGGGAAGAAGGAATTCATGTAAAGAGGCTTGAAGATGAGTATTACAGATTAGTAAATAAAAAGCCACCAATAGAGAAACCTGTTCAAAAACATACGACTAAGTTTAAAAAAAAATCGGACGCGCTTGTAGCTCTGGAGTTATCCATTAAAGAAGAAAAAGCAAGTTTACAAAGATACCTGGATCTTGAAGAAAAATGTACAAATACAAGGCTTAAAGAAGTAATCTGGGAACTCATTGAAAATGAATGGGATCATATAAGCCAATGGAGAAATACCCGCAAATCCATTAAAGAAAATGACGTCCCGCTTTTTTAGTAATTGAAACTCCCTACGGCAAAGCCCCGCTGAGCGTGGCAAAGCTGAGCTTAGTTCTCTCCTGGCCGGTTTAGGTGGTAATATCCATCCAACGTTTGTATTCTCATGTCAGGAATAGCTTTTCCCATTGCAAAGTGATATATAACTTCATATCCTTCCCTTAATTGCAGGAACCGGTTGACATCATCGTCGAAAAAAGCGCCGATTCCAGTAGAGTTATAGTTTAAAGACTCTGAGCCAAGGTACAAAGCCTGTCCGATTCTACCAACTTCAAAATGTATCGCTCTATATCCTATTTCTCCCAGCAGTGAAAATGCCAGTGAAAAATTGGCGATCATGGCAAAACATACTGATGAGTCTGATGCAATTTCCTGGGACAGACTGAGACTACTTGCTGTAGATTCAATATTGCCATTTTGTAGTAAAAAAAGTTGATGTTCTGATTTATCATATAAATAAAGTCCTCTTTCCAAACCTTTGATTCGATGTACAAAAAGGTATAAGTCTATTAATGACGATGTGTTCAGGTCATAATCCATCTTTGGTCCTAAAAAGGCTTTTTTTAGGATCAAAGACAGAGCATCTAATTCCATTTCTGTTTTCTGATCGTAAGCCTGTGCTGATCGGCGACTTCTCACCATAGTAAAAAAGTTCTTGACTTTACTTGATGAAGGGCTGTTCAGGCTCCCTGCGGCAAGACCACTGGGAACAGGCTCGCTAAGCATTTTAAAGGGTATTGTCTTTAACGGATTAATTTTTGTTGAAAGAAAACTTTTTGAAGGGTTAATTTGTTTATGAGAATTCAATTCTTCAAAACTAACATTGAGACTTTTTATTTCTTCAATCAGGGGATAAGTGACTTCTGTCTCAGAAAGAGCATTTGCTTTTCCCATGAAAAGCCTTTCACATTTATTAAGCTTATGAGGACTTGAAGTATTTCCGAGTCCAATGACAATTAGAGGAAACTCATCGCCACTTTGAAGGCCCAACAGTTTTTTCAAATTTATGCTATCTATTTTTACAAATACTTTGAAATCTAATTTCATCTGTTCAAGAACATATTGGATAGAACCAATGGCATGTCCGGCGTCATGAAAACAGTATCGCAATGCTCTTCTTTGATATTTCCATGCCTGACGCCAGGCGATAACATTAATAACAAGAAAAGCGCTAAACTTTTCAACCGTTTTATCAATTCCTACAGAACCCCAGTCATTTAGCTCCAATGGTTTCATGCAACGCATTTCTAACAAGTGCTCAAAGACATTATAATGATAGATACCAGGTTTTAACCCTTCTACATTGCAGGCAATAAGGTGGGTTTCTTCAGGATGCAAATTCCCCGCAGAAGGGTTAACTCGAAGGTGCCAGCTTGAATCAACATATTTCTTCCAGGCTGAAATGGAGAGGGAATAGTAAAAAATGTGAGAAAGAACTTTTTTTGTGATCAGCTGATTTTTTTCAATAGGCGGAGGCTCAAAGAAGTTCCCAGAAAAACTTTTCTCACCATGGTCTAATGGAATTCGCTCTGTTTCCTGGTAGATACGAAAGGGGTTTGGTTGGTTTTCCCAATCAAGGTAGTGGGGCTCAGAGTATAAAGTGGCTACGGAATGTTTCGTTAGTTCATGGTATCGGTAAGAATGATAATCTTTTAATTTTTTCACTTGCTCTCAATCTTCTCCCGCTACTCATAGCCATTATTATTTCTAAATCAATTTAATTTGTTATAGCCGGACACTTGCGGCTATTGTCTATTATTTTCTGAAGAGAAAGTATGTGCTCTTTTTTACTATCAATTATTCCCTTAACAATCTTTTTAGATTCATCATGAACCATAGAGTTAAGAGTTTCCTCAAACTTATTAATTGATCTTTCTTCAATCTCTAAAGCTTCTTTGAGTAATTCAACTGATTTTGCCATATTATATCTCCTAAAATGAGTGAGTGAAAGAAGGTTTAAAATGGATTTGACTCTATTATATTAGATACAATTATGTCAAAAAGATTCATTTTTTTAATAAAACAAGAAAAAGGGGAAAAGTTAGCTCTGGAGATACACTTTAAAAAGTTTCCCTTTCGTTTTTGATTTTAAGGAGCCTCTCATAAAGTTGTGACTTCGAGTGAACGAGAAATTTTTGAAGCTCCCCGCCGCAAACAGCAGGGAATGCGCTCGCTAAACACTTTCACGAACTAACATCAATGCAATCAATTATTTATAAGATTACTCCCTTTTTTCGAAATGACATGAGCTTGGTTAATCAGAGGTTATTATAAGCGTAGTTTCAAAAAATAAATCTTTCTTGAAATGGTAGATGCCAGGTAGTAAACCTTCTACATTGCAGGCAATAAGGTGGATTTCTTCAGGATACAAATTTCCCGCAGAAAGGTTAACTCGAAGATGCCAGCTCGAATCAGTATATTTCTTCCAGGCTGAAATGGAAAGGGAATAATAAAAAATGAGAGAAAGAACTTTTATTGAGATGAACTGATTTTTTTCTATAGACGAAGGCTAAAAAAATTCTCAGAAAAACTTTTTTTCATCATGCACTAAGAAGGTAGTGAAGTTCAGAGAATAAAGTGGCTACGGAATGTTTTATTAGTTCATGGTATCGATAAGAATGATAATCTTTAAATTCCTTCATTCTCAGGCCATTTTTACCGGCTCACAAAGATTTTTATCGCTTTTTGCTGTTCTGCCACAAGCAAAACAGATAAACTGTGGATTCTTGGAAAGTTTGGCAACCGTTTTCAGATTTCTAAGGTTCACAATGTGGCAAAGGTGCCTGTCATGATCGGGATGTTCATCAAAAAGACTGAACTTTCTACTTGAGATATTCTCAATGCTCTTCTTTTTTGGATCATTCCCTGCCTTTTTTTTCATTTTTAAACCCTCCTTAGATGATGCAAAGAAAGTGTAAAAGTGGATACTCTATATAGTATTAGATGAATTTATATTAAAAAGATTCATCTTTTTTGCAATATTTTAGGATAAACGAAAAAACCAACTTTAAAAAGATTCCTTTTCGTCTTTCGCTATAAGCGTAGATTGAAGCTCCCCACAGCAAGCCACGGGGAATGCGTTCGCTAAGCATTTTCAAAAAATAAATCTTTTTTGAAATGAAAAAGTCTAAAATTTTAGTTCTGTTTTTCTCCTGACTCCATTTTGCTAAGGGGGCCGGGGATTTTTCCTTGATTTTTATGCTAGGTTCAGACGTTATTCTATAGGAGAAGCAATATATAAAACGCGTTTCGTTAGTCATTCCCAATTTAATTGGGAATCTATTTTTGATTTCCCCGGATGTTTATCCCGCTAAAAAAAGGGGCAAGAATGAAACCTTAATTTTGTTTTTTATAATCGCGTTAAGAAGGGAGAGTTGCAGTTATGGCTTTTTTGATGAAAATGGCAGAATTGCAAAGTAATGTTTGTAACACCCTTAAGATAGCTGATGAGGCTATGAGTTTATTTGAAAAAGAAGGCATCGGACAGGAAGATCTGAAAGAAAAATTAACTCAAGTTTCAGTTAATCTCAAAGAGGCAGAAAAGGAAATTGCGAAGTTTCTCATAGATAAACAGTCAGTCATTGAAGAAACAGAGTTTTTATCAGAAGCTTTTCGTATAGAATATGGAACTATACTCAAATACAGGCAATATGCCGCTTTGATTGAAAATAAAGAAATTGCGTCGCGCTTTATAAATTTTGGGAAAAGTGAGACAAAACATGCAAATGAATTAATTAAATTAATATTTGAAAGGGGAGGAAGTCCACAACATATTTTTAAGGAAGAAAAACCAAGTGAAAGTTTAAAAAAAGAAGGGATTATGACAGCGTTAATCAAAGCAGAGAAAGAGACAATTGCCTTTTATGAAAATGGGTTGAAAAAATTTGGAGAAGCAGAATTCTCCTGGTTGATAGGGAATATAAAAATGGAAGAAGCAGAACACCTGAAAGAACTCAAGAAATTAGAAAAAGAGTTTGACGAAAAAGAAATCGTTGTGCGGTATAATCCTAAATACAAATGGATTGATCCCTATATGGGTGAAGTGGGTGATAGAGCCTGGATAGAGTGATAATGTAATGTTGAAAATTATCTAGCTCGCAACGTTAGTTCTTTATTATTGAAATGTTGTGATAAAGAAGCAAATATACTCCTGAGAATATAGAGGAAATACGCATTAAAGAGCCTTTAGAAATAACCGGCGAGGAAGAAATTTTAATGTGTACCTGTATGCAATCCGGACACTGGCCGTTTTGTGACGCAACTCACCATTCATTGGGGAGTACTACCAATTCCAAAAGAGTAAAACTGGATAAGAACAAAACCTATCACCTCTGTCAATGTTACAAAACTAAAAACCCACCTTTTTGTGATGGATCACACAAGAATGATTGATTAAAATAGCGAGGCCTTTTGGCAAAGTCTGTCCTGAGAACTGCGACAAGCTCAGCACAAGTTTTATCGAAGGGCTCAGGGTGACATAATAACTGTCATGAAGCGTCAGTTCATTATCGGGTGCTTTGCTCAAAATGACAACTTTCTTTTTGCATTTCTTAATTTTTCTTGATTTTAAATTTACCATGCATTATTCTATAGAATTCTATTTTATAACAGAGGGTATAAAGTAATGATAAAAATTCAGGAAGGGGATTTTCTCGTGGATACCGAGGTTAGAAACCTTCGATCTCAATATAGCAATACGGGTGGAGTGGTGACTTTTATCGGTACAGCAAGGGAGTCTTCTAAAGGAAAACAAATTAAAGAATTATTTTTCGAATCTTATGAAGAAATGGCCCTTAAAAAACTCGAAGCCTTGAGAGAAGAAGCCATAAAAAATTTTGATATTTTTGATCTTGCGGTTATACATCGTATAGGCGAAATTCAAATAGCGGATGACATTGTGCTGATAATTGCCATAGCCGAACACCGGAAAGCAGCCTTTAAAGCATGTGAATGGGCAATAGATGAATTAAAACGAACTGTTCCTATATGGAAAAAAGAGATCACCACAGACGGTGATGTTTGGGTCGAAGATCATCCATGATATTAGTCAAAGAAGCCCAAAAAATAATTTTAGAAAAACTCCAGCCTCTTGAACCTGAAAAAATCCCTTTGCTAAATGCAGTCGGATCTGTTTTGCAGGAAGATATTTACGCGAAAAGGGATAATCCGCCGGCTGATAATTCCGCTATGGACGGGTATGCACTTCGTTTTAATGATATTTCTTCACTTGATCAAAATTATCCCGCCTCCTTAAAAGTTGTTGAAGATATTCCAGCTGGACAAAAGCCCTCAAAATCTATCCATTCCGGTGAAGCGTCAAGAATTATGACCGGAGCCCTGGTACCTGACGGAGCCGATACGGTGGTAATGGTTGAAGACACTGAGAAAAAAAACGGCTCTGTTTTGATCTTGAAACCACAAAAAGGAGGAAGCCACGTTCGAAAAAAGGGAGAAGACTTTAAAAAAGGCGATCTTCTTCTTTCAAAAGGAAACCTTGTAACTCCATCGAACATCGCTATTATTGCCACAGCAGGATGCGCAAAATTATCCGTTACCCGAAAACCTGTAGTAGCCATTTTATCTACCGGCGATGAATTAGTTGATGTAGACGCTAAAGCTGAAGATCATCAAATCGTTAACAGCAATAGCTATCTCCTCGCGTCCCAGGTTTTGGAAAGCGGGGCTAAACCCATGATATTAGGAATTGTTCGGGATAGGAAAGATGATATAAAAGAAAAACTGAAATCTGCGGACAAGGCGGATATAATCATCACATCAGGCGGAGTTTCCGTAGGGGATTATGATTTTGTTAAAGACGCCATTCAGGATTTGGGAAGCGAAATCGTTTTCTGGAAGATCGCGATGAAACCAGGAAAACCGTTGACATTTTCCATGCTAAGCAAGCGTCCTCTTTTCGGTCTTCCCGGCAACCCTGTTTCTTCTTTTGTTTCTTTCGAACAGTTTGTAAGACCCGCTATCCGTAAAATGAGTGGACATGCCGACCTGTTCCGCAAAACCATCCGCGCCACCCTGACTGAAAATATTAAGAAAAAAAACGATGGACGGAGACATTTCCTGAGATCAGCTTTAACTTATAATAACGGAAGTTACTCAGTCACTGTATTGAGCGGACAGGGTTCCAACATGCTCGCTTCATTAGCTTCCGCGAATTCTCTTCTTATCGTTCCTGAATCAGAAACAGAGTTGAAATCAGGCCAACAGGTTGAAGTGCAGGTTTTGAGGAATTAATTAATAGCCTAAGGTATTTCAGCAAAGCTGTTATCAGCGAGCACAAAGCGATATTCAGTAGATTTTTCCTGAGAACTTTTCAGTAGAACATTTCTACCCAAAAGACTGTTAGAAACCCGGTTCTTCAAATTTAATATTGTCCCATTTTCCATGATCACGCTCTGTTCGACCTTACTATTTTTTATTACCGTATTGCTGCCTATGGAAGTATAATATCCGATAAATGAGTCGACTATTTTACAATTTTCCCCAATTGCTGTCGGCCCACATATATCAGAGTTTATAATTTCAGTGCCTTCTCCAATGAACACATTTCCGGTAATTTTTGAATTTTCACCAATACTTCCTTTTATACCAGGTTCAATATGGTCCAGCATAAATCGATTTGCTTCTAAAATTTCTTCAGGCCGACCGGTATCTTTCCACCATTCCTGAACAATATGAGGTTGCACTACATAATCTTTCTCTATCAAATACTGAATAGCGTCCGTAATTTCCAGCTCATTCCTTTTAGAAGGTTTAATATTGTCAATGGCCGTAAAAATATTTTTATCAAATAAATACGCCCCGACTATTGCCAGATCAGTTGGTGGGTTTTCCGGTTTTTCCATAACCCGGGTAATACGTCCCTCATTCAGTTCCGCTATGCCAAACTGGGAAGGGTTATCTACATGATATAACAAAATTAACGCATTGGGTTTGTTTTGATTGAAGCTGTTAACAAAGCCTGTCAAACCTTCTTTAAGTAGATTATCTCCCAAATACATAACAAACGGACTTTTTCCAACAAACCTCTGCGCCACCTTGGCCGCATGCGCGAGGCCCTTGGGATCTTTTTGAAAAATATAGGTAATTTTTAATCCCCACTGGCTTCCATCACGAACCGCGTCTTTTATATCCTCGTTTTTTTCTCCAATGATCAAACCGACTTCATTAATCCCGGCATCCCGCATCATCTCAAGAGCGTAAAAAAGTATCGGTTTATTGGCAACAGGAATTAAATGTTTGGACGTGGACCATGTTAAGGGACGAAGCCTTTTTCCCAGACCCGCACATAAAACAATCGCTTTCATAAAATAACCTTTTCAATGAAACAATAAATGGAATTAATTTGTAGCATAACCAAAAAGCTTAAGCAATTTAAAACCTTACATAATTTTTACTAATGACTATGTCATTTCAATTTCAGTTCAAAGAGTGTAGATTCAGAAATCGCTAAAAAATGAAAATATATTAACCGCCTGATTCAGTATGCTTCATTTAATTATTTCCAATCCAATCTCATTATTTAAGGCAGCCAGTAATTCTTTAGTTTCTGAAAAAAAGGAAGGGGAGAGAGACAATTCAATGATAGCTTCTTTTGGATCAATAGTAGTAACGACCCCAAAGTTTTCATAAGATTCGAATAGAGCATCCACGTAAGCTATATCTTCTTTACGAATTCGGCATCTTATGTGGATATCCGCCATTTCTTTTTTTTCGCAGTATGTCATATTTTTCAACCGGCGCGTCAAATTGAATGATTACTTCTTCATTAGGCTGAACGACTTCTTTTTTTATCACACCTTCGGCATCGAGAATTGAATCAATCTTAAGAGATACCGGTTTTCCTCTCTTTCCAACCCATTCTACATCATCACCAGATAGAAATTTATTTCTAATGTCGACCAAAGCCCTGTTCTGAGAAAGAGCTTCTTTAACAATCCCCAAAAAATCATATGTCTGAATTGCGTTAGAAGAAGTTGAAATATCATCATCCGCTTTTCCATTCAAAAAACCGTTTGTAAAAGTGCGATTGCTTGTTTTGGAAAGCTCTTTTTCCCATTCCGGATTGTATAAATAGTTTTCCCTGTCTTTCCAGTAAGCATCAATTGCTTCACGATAAATTTTAGTTACCACACTATTATAGTAAATACTTTTCATCCGTCCTTCTATTTTAAAGGAGGTGGCACCCGATTGCATGAGTTCCGGAATAAATTTGATTAAACACAAATCCTTAGAGCTGAAGAAATAAGTACCTCTTTCATCCTGCTCAACAGGAAAGTACTCCCC
>CEQE01146795.1_pt1 | contig 17922 bp, 19 predicted proteins | sample 356201 | NCBI WGS metagenome assembly CEQE01 (sample SAMEA2619970, study PRJEB7988) | marine metagenome | biome: marine biome (ENVO:00000447); feature: mesopelagic zone (ENVO:00000213) & marine oxygen minimum zone (ENVO:01000065); material: "saline water (ENVO:00002010), including plankton...
CCCCCCATCGTCAACTTGAGGCTGTCTGGGGAAGAGGGGGTAGGCGACATTCGTCAGTCGCTGTTGACCCGGTGGATAGCCCCAGCCAGTCAGGCCACTTCTGGCAGTCCTGCTGATCCACCCGTAACGTGGTTGTCGTGGAAGTCAACGGCTACGAGATCGAACCAGGGGCGGACCTTTCCGGGGCGGACCTCTCCTATGCGTACCTCGAAGGGGCGGACCTCAGTGGGGTGAACCTCTTCGAAGCCCCGTTGGGACAGTTCTAGGAAGCGTCTGGAGCCCTTGATGTCGTTGCGATTGGTGTTGCTGGACACGAGCGAGCGGGTCTGGGCGAACTCGTCGGTCTCCCGGGAGGCCACCCCAACCGGCCGGACCAGGACGCCAAATTCTCCGCGTAACTGGAACTGCCATTTCGCGAAACTGGCCGAAGGGCCGTACCCACGTCTACCTGCGGTTGCGGAGTTTCGATCCGCCGCCTCTCAGTGGCTATCCGCCTGCGGTCGCTCTGCCCGTAGCATGCTCTTATAGTCTCAGATAATGCGGCGGGTGAGTTCCGACTGGATCGTGGAACTGTTGACTAGTTCCTCGGATCCGTTCAGAGTAAACAGGTGATCGGAGCCTACCAGATTGTCTTCGCAAGCTTCTAGCGAATCAAGAGATTCGTAGTGACAGAACCAACGGATTGTATTTGGCGTCCCCCAGTCTGTAGTAGCTACCACCGTGATAGTTCCGTCCCTGCGGTTCATGGAGTCGGCCATCTTGATCGCCCAGAGTTTTGCTTTGCCCAACTGCCGGGGTAATGCTTGAACCGAGATTTGGGCGATCACGTTTGATGGCTCTAGTTCACCTGCGACGTGGGAGATGTCCCAAAGCGTGTCGTTAGGGTTCTCAACGAAGTAACTACCTACAGACGAAGCGACTGCTAGGTATCTATCGTCAGCCTGCAAACTCGCGTGCTCTTCGACGAATAGGCCATAGTCTTCAATTCGGATCCAAGTGGCCACAGTTCCCCGCGGGTAGCCCAAAACTCCCGCGTAAGCATACACGTCAAAACTAGCGTTCTCGTTGAGCCAGTTGACTGCGTTGGTGTAAGCAGTCATGCCGGGACCGAGTGAGTCAATTCTGATCTTGCTGATGGTTTGGAGAATTTGCATGATTAGTTTCGTTTCCGTTCTTTGTTGGTTCAAAGCGCCCAAAGGCTTCGCCTTGACCTGGGTTGCCAAAAAGATCCAGACTGGAGAGGTTACCTACTTGCACCTATGGTATCGACTGAGCGAGCTGCGACGGTTAGTTCGAAAACCATTTTCAAGGAATTGGAAACAACAGAAGAAGCGAACGAGGTGGTCCAGGTATAGAAGTAGAGGGCGCCACTCTTGGCACCGTCAGCATTTGGGGGCATACCAATCTGCTGTGATGGACGGATAGCAAAGGTGCCAAGATATTGCGATCTTGAAGTCGAAACTAGTAGTGATTTTAGGTGCTATCGAAACAGAAAAATATGTCCCGTGATTGCCAAGGCGGACATTTATGTGAAGGTGAACTTCATTATGACTACAAGCCCTGATGGAAAACTCTTCGGTCTGAGGTTTGGTATCCGAGCGACAACTAACGTCATATGTTTCAGTACTTCTGGTAAACGGCCAGACTGTAATATAACATTGTGATTCGCAATGATTTAAACGAGCATCTATTCAGAGGTTGGTAACAAATTGACAATTGCATAAGCGATAATAGGTCTAATTCTTTCTAGTGTAGGTCTTGATGACGGAGCCCCCACCGCTTAAGCTAGGACAAATTCGGGTATTCGGTTGAACAGCGGCGAGAGGATATCAATGCAGTTTCGTGGCACTGAATTGGAGATCGATAACGTTCGTGATCTTCTATTAAAAAGAGCAAATCTTGGCGATAAACCACTTCTGATATGTGGTACTGAAATCCTTACCTTTGGAGATGCAGATGAGCGCTCTAACCGAGTGGCTCAATCGTTGACTGGATTAGGTATTGGACAAGGTGACGTAGTTGCTACTTTTATGTACAACTCGGTTGATCACGCAATAATTTGGTTGGCTTGTGCCAAACTTGGTGCTGTATGGGCATCTCTTAATGTGTCGTTGGCGTCCAAGGAACTTTGTTATATGATTAGGGACACCGGAGCAAAACTTGTAGTTATTGACAATGAAGTCTTGGATATATATCTTAAGATCCGTGTAGAGATCCAACCTGCTCTTATTGAAATCATTTGGGGCTCTCTGAGCAGTGAGAGTTACGGATTTCTGCCATTTGAGACTTTATTAGATGGCCGGAACGTCCTTCCGGATGTTGACATCGCACCAAGTGATCCCATGGCCATTATCTACACAAGTGGCAGCACGAGTATGCCTAAAGGCGTTTTAGTGCCGCATCTCTATTATCTTGGCGCTGCTCTGCGCTATCGAGAAATAACAAGAGCAGATCCGAAAGATGTTCATTTTGCTAGTTCTCATTTGTTTCACGTAGGCGGTCAGCAATTTGGATTGGTGTGCCCGCTCTTTTGTGGAATTACAGGAGTTTTGACTAAATGGTTTAGTGTTACAGAGTATTGGAAAATAGTGAGAGAAACCAGTGCGACCATCATTGACCCAATTGGTACAATGATGACAGCATTATTAACCAGCGAAGAACAGGAAACAGATCAGAATCATAGCTTACGTATGGGTGTCGGTATTGCAACAGGACAAATTGAAAGATCTGTTCGAAATAGATTCGAAGAGCGTTTCAATGTTCCCCTTTTGGAAGTCTATGCTATGACTGAGATGGGAGTTCTTGTGTGCAGTGAACGGCAGGATGACAAGCGGGCTGGTTCCTGCGGGAGGCCCCATGGGTGGGCTGAGATTCTAATTGTGGATGACAAAGATGCACCTGTTGATACCGGTGAAGTTGGAGAAATACTATTACGACCGACGGAACAGAATTGCTTTATGCTTGAATACATTAATAAACCTAAAGAGACAGTGAGTTCATGGCGAAACTTGTGGTACCACACCGGAGATATCGGATACTTGGATGAAGATGGCTATCTATACTTTTTGGGACGACAGGCTCATTTGATTCGACATAGGGGTGAGAATGTGTCATCTTTCGAAGTGGAGAAAGCCTTGACTGAACACCCAAATGTTGTAGATTGCGGTGTTGTTGGAGTTCCAGGAGAACTTGGAGAAGAGGACATTAAAGTATACGTACAAGTTCTTCCGGGGTCTTCAACTACCATGGAAGAGTTGGCCGAATGGTGTGTTGAACGTATCGCCACCTTCAAAATTCCCAGATATTGGGAATTTGTAGAATCTTTTCCTCGAACAATCACAAAATATGAAATCTCACATTACGATTTACGGAGATTGGGTATAGGAAGGAGTTGGGATAGGGTGAAAAAAGGTTGAGTTGGATTATGGTATAGAGTGGGTTGATCGTTCGAGAGTTCAGTTTATTCTGAAACACCCAGTCGGAAGGATAATTGTTCCATGACTGACGTGTTCCATTTCGAGTGACTAGATCGTGCAAGTGGGTGTGCGACCTGGCGACGATTTCCCTGTGATCTCAGTGGTCGGGATTTCATCGAGGAGGGGACGGGCGGCAGGTCGGAAGGCTTCCTTAGATCGGACGGTGTTGACAGGGAAGGCACAAGATGGTATCTACTTACGCGTAAGTCAGTCGCTCTATAACCCGATCTAGCAAGGAACTGGTGGTGAAATGCGCAGCGGGGTGGTGATTCGTGAAGTCGGGCCTCGGGATGGATTCCAGAATGAAGATCGTTTCATCCCTACCGACATGAAGGTAGAGATCATCGAGGAGCTCGCTCTGGCTGGACTCCCTTGGATTGAAGTTACATCGTTTGTAAACCCTGAGCGTGTACCACAGTTGGCTGATGCCGCCGAGGTACTGAGTGCGTTGAACAAACGGAATTTAGGGAAGGTAGAGGTAGTGGCCTTTGTTCCGAATCTGCGTGGTTTAGAACGGGCTAATGCATGTGGCGTTAGGAACGCTACAACTGCGCTGACTGTTAGTGACGAATTGAATCTTAGTAATTTCAATAAAACGACAGACGCGATGCTAGATGCGCTCCCTGAGTTACTGCAAAGGGCAAAAACCCTCGAAATTGATTTAGAAGTAACTGTGGGAACCGCATTTGGTGATACTCAAGGACGAGAGCTTGGCATAGAACGAGTTGTGGAAATTATTGAAACTGTAGTTTCGATGGGTGTGAGGAAAGTCTGCTTAGGTGACACCGTTGGAGTTGGAAATCCACGACGTGTTGGTGACACATTTTGTAGAATTATAGAAAACCATCCTGATATACAATTTGCTGCACATTTTCATGATACGCGAGGGTTGGCGGTAGCCAATGCCTTTGCAGCGTGGCGGGAAGGGGTCACCGTCTTTGATGCATCATACGGTGGTCTTGGTGGTTGCCCATTTGCGCCAGGTTCATCAGGAAATTTAGCAACAGAAATATTAGTATATATGTTTGAAGAAATGGGAGTTAAAACTGGAATTAACAAAGATCATGTTTGTTCCGTTTCAGGAATGACCAAAACATATTTAGATCGACCAAATAGTGACGAACTGAGAATGTCTAAATCCCGAAGAGACGGAGGAAAGGCCAAAGGGGATTTGATATGAGGCAGTGGGTATGCGCGGAGGAAGCAATAGGAACGATAAACCCAGGCGATCACGTAGTCTTACCACCGGGATGTAGTGAAGTATTGACGTTTGAACGTGAGATTGAACGTCAAAGTGAACGACTGATAGGTCTGAATGTATTCAGTGGTCTTCTCCTCGGAGATTACCCATTTATTTCAAAGAACTGTCAAATTGCTTATACCACTTATCATATTATGGGTCCGATTAGAGAATTGGTAGAGAAAGGAAAAGCTCACTTTTTACCGATATCAGGATCACGAGTACCGGAATTGTTCAAGGGCGGACAATTGAGAGCAGATGTAGCGCTGATCCATGTTAGTCCGCCGAATGGAGAAGGATTCTGCAGCTTTGGGGTGTCGGTGAGTTATCCCTTCAGCGTCGCTCGTATTGCTGAACGGGTGATTGCTCAAGTGAACCCCCGTATGCCTCGCACACAAGGTCGATGCACAATTCACATTTCGGAAATTGATCTGATGGTGGAAGTAGATGACCCACTAGTTGAATATGGTCCACCGGCTGTTGACGAAATCTCCCGTGTTATTGGTGAGTCTGTTTTGGAGCGGATCCCAAATGGAGCTGTTTTGCAAATTGGTTTGGGGTCAATTCCTGAAGCTGTTCTTTCTTCGATCCCGGGGACTAACATCAATAATTTAACTTTCTTTGGTATGGGTACGGATGGAATGGTGGAATTGATTGAAAGTGGTCACATTCATAATCGAAACGCGAAGAGGCCCATAATAGTGGCCACTGAATTGATGGGATCAAAGAAGTTATTTGATTATGCTCATGAAAATTCGATGGTCGAAATGCGACCTTCCGAGCATGTTCTAAATTCAACAGTGGCTTCCGAATATGATCACTTTATTTCTGTGAATTCTGCACTTCAGATTGATTTATACGGTCAAGTAAATTCTGAATATATCGCGGGTAGACATATGGGAGGAATCGGCGGAAGTATGGATTTCATTCAAGCTGCTCGAATGTCAAATGGTGGTGAAACGATTATCGCATTCCCAGCGGCCGATTCAAAGAAAAAGCATTCAAGAATTGTCTCAAAATTTCCTGCCGGTACACCAATTAATGTTCCTCGCCATATGGTTGAAACCGTGGTTACAGAATTTGGTATGGTGCACCTTAAAGGGTTGAATTTAGTAGAACGAGCGGAAGCACTCATATCTATCGCTGATCCGTTGTTTCGGCCAGGGCTCGAAGAGACTCTTTTCCAAAGGCCTACCGTTGCGGGGGCGAGAGACCGAGAGGTAGAGGTATGAAACCGGAATTGCTCTATTCGGAACTAGAAGTTGGTCGAACCTTTGAGCCATTAACATTTCATTTGACTGAATCACTAGTGAGCGGATATCGGGCAGCCTTAGAAGTGTGGCCTCGATCCTGCGAGGGACCGGAATGTGAAGGTAGGGAAATGGTGCCAGCTGGTCTTTGGGGAATCTGGGGTCGTCAAGCATATTTGAAAAATTATAGAATGCCCGGAGGCGGAATATTGGTTGGTCAGGACATGGAATTTTACGCTCCAGTATTTGTGGATGATGTTCTACATGTACAAGCGACGGTTACTGAGAAGTTTGAAGATCACGGACGGAATTGTATCACGATTGAATCCACGGCCAAAATTGATAATGAGCGCTGTTGTGGGATCGTAAGAGTTAAAGCAATTTGGCCAAGATGATTGGAAGTCAGTGATGAGGACACTCAAAGATAATTCTACATTACCAGTAATCCAAAAGAAGATCACTCAAGATATGATCAATGCGTGGGCCGATGTGTCGCGCGATCAGAATCCACTACATATCGATCCAGATTATGCAAAAACAACAAAGTTTGGCGGAACAATCGCCCACGGCCACATAGCTTTGGGAATTCTTTGTGAGATGATGATTGAAGCGTGTGGACAAGCTTGGTGGTATGGAGGAATGCTGCAAGACGTACGTTTTACTTCACCAGTAAAACCTGGAAATGTAATTGAAACGCGAGGAGTAATTACGAGTAGTGAATCTTGTAAAGAACACATTACTTATAGATGCGACATTTCGATTATTGAAATTGCTTCAGGAGAGCCATGTGTCTTGGGTCAGGCGACTTTTTGTTTACCCTCGGAAGATTGAAGATGAACATTATTTGATGAAAAAAGTTAAATAACAAATAGAGTGAAGATAGGAATTCAAATGGACTATGGACCTGACAACCAGTTTAGTATCGAAACAGCGCGAAATTGTTGGCTAGGTGATCTAGCAGACTCTTCGACTGAGTTGGATCGAGAAGTACATCAAAATGATTCAGGCATCGAAATTCAACCTATTTACACTCCCACTGACCTGGAGGGATCTGATTATCTTAATGATTTAGGATTTCCTGGAGAATTTCCTTTTACACGTGGTATCTATCCATCGATGTATCGCGGTCGTCACTGGACGATGCGTCAAGTGTCAGGTCTTAAGAGTGCTGAGGGAACCAATGAGCGATTGCTTTATCTCCAATCAATTGGACAAACTGGATTGAATGTAGTCTTTGATTTGCCGACCCATCGCGGGTATGACCCAGATCATCCAATGGCACTCGGTGAGGTCGGAAAGAATGGCGTACCTATAAGTTGTTTAGAAGATATGGTGGCGTTATTGCGTGGAATTGATTTGAATAAGTTGAGTATATCTGTAGTGGAGTCTTCAAGTACAGCAATCATTATGGCTTTCTTTGTTGCTGCGATCAAACAATTGGGATTTCAAGAAGGGGTCGTTGCAGGCTCAATTCAAAATGATGTGTTAAAGGAATATATTGGTGTCGGAAGTTCCTTTATCTTTCCTCCTAGGGCAGGCTTCAAATTGGCAGAAGATGTGATTGAATATTGCACAAAGAATATGCCAAAATTCCACCTAGTTACTGTCAATACACATTGCACGAGAGAGAATGGTACGGATGCGGTTCAAGAAGCGGCAATTGGATTGGCCAGCGCATTTGCCTATCTGGAAGGAGCTATCGAGCGAGGCTTGGAGATAAATGACGTCGCCGGTAGGATATCTTTCCATGTGAGCTGTGACAGTGATTTTTTTGAAGATATTGCGAAGATTCGAGCAATGCGTCGAATCTGGGCCAATAGACTTCGGGACCACTATATGGCGACTGAAGAACGTTCCTGGAAACTAAAGTGTTCCGTTCAAACGGCTGGTCGAACCTTAACCGCGCAAGAAGCAGATAACAATATTATACGAACGGCATTCCAGGCATTAGCCGGAGTTTTGGCTGGTGCACAATCGATTCACACGAATTCACTGGACGAACCCATTGGTTTGCCAACTGAGCGTTCTGTAAGAATCGCACTTAGAACCCAGCAAATCATCGCCGAAGAAACTGGTGTCACGGATACAATTGATCCATTGGGGGGATCATATTACTTGGAATATATGACTAACGAGATCGAATCTCGAACACTAAGAATGATTAGTGATATTGAAGAAATTGGAGTTATTGCAGGAATTGAAAATGGATGGTTCCGGGAGAAGATTTACCGTACAGACGCAAAAAGGGCAGGACTCACGGAACTCGGAGAAAAAGTGGTAGTTGGCGTAAACAAATATCGATTGGACACTGATGTTCCAACCGAGGTCCTGGTCATTGACCAAGGATACGAGGAAGAGCAAGTTCTTTGGATTAAACAATTTCGGGATAATCGTACTAACGACACGGAGCGTTCCGAAATGCTTGAGACCGTTAGATCTGCGGCAATTGCTGATACCAATATTATCGAATCCCTAATTGCAGCAGTTGAAGTTGGTTGCACTATGGGCGAGATGGCGGAGGTTCTCAAGGATGTGTATGGAGAATGGGATCCGGGATGGAAACTAGCATGAGTGGTAGCTCAAGAATCAGGATGGTATTGGCGAAGATAGGACTTGATGGCCATGATCGCGGAATTCGATTGGTTGGTAGAACCTTACGTGATGCTGGGATTGAGATTATTTATCTGAAATTTGTCACTGTAGATGAAGCTGCGAAAGCAGTCTTGGAGGAAGATGCAGATGCTATTGGTGTCAGTCTACTCACCGGATCCCATCGCATTCTCTTACCCAAGCTTGTTTCTGAACTGAAAAGGCTGGGATGCGATGATGTTGTAATTACAGCAGGAGGCATCATCCCTTCGCAAGACTTCCAGCTGTTAAAGGAAGCGGGAGTTGATGAAATATTTGGACCTGGAACACCAACAGAATCGATTGTGGTTTCGATTCAAGAACTTGTCGCGGCCCGAAAGTGACCGTTTAGAAACTATTGGACGAATAGGAACTAAGTTTAACAGGGAGTCGGACATGCTAAGAAAACGTAGGATATTTGTGGTGAATGGCTCCTTCAAATCCTTGAATGGACGGTGATTGGTGGAAACAGACGCGATCTTGTCGGAGTCAGGATTTGAGATACAACGTGCCTATGGTCCAAAGGACGAGAAGAGTGGCATACCAGGATCTATAGGAGAACCAGGCAGTTTTCCATTTACTAGACACATCTATGAGGATGGATATCGTTCACGCATTTGGCAACCGAGCCTATATTCAGGCTACGGAACTCCTGCGGACGCGAATTCGAGATTCCGGTATCTTCTAGGTCAGGGGAATGGAAGAGTAAATGTAGCCTTCGATCTGCCGACACAGTTAGGTCTGGATTGCGATGATTCTGATGTGGTTCGAGACGTAGGGCGTGTAGGTGTCTCAGTCTGTTCATTGGCGGATTTTGAAATCATGTTTAAGGGAATACCTCTGTCTGAAATACCAATCTCTTTGAACATCAGTAGCATGGCTCCAATAATGCAAGCGATGCTCGTATCTGTGGCAAAAAAGCAAAATTGTCCTTTGAACCAGTTGCGTGGAACGATTGCGAATGACATTTGTCACGAATTCATTTCGCGTGGTGCATGGATTTATCCAGTAGAAGATTCACTTAGATTAATGGGAGATACTGCTGAGTATATTATTCATAATATGCCAAAATTTTATCCATTTAACGTTCGTGCGATTTTATTACATGAGCAAGGAGCGTCTCCTCCCCAAGAGGTTGGAATATCTTTTGCAATAGCTAGAACTTATATTGACCTTCTGTTAGATAGAGGATTTACCGTGGATGATGTGGCCTCTAGGATCTCCTTCTTCTTTGGTACAGGCATGCACTTCTTTGAGGAGGCAGCAAAATTTCGAGCAGCGCGACGTCTTTGGGCGAGAATCGTTCGGGAGGAGTATGGTTCGTTAGAAGAAGCATCACAGAAATTCCGGTTTACTTGCGTGGCAGGATGCGGAAGCTATTTCCCTGCACAGTTACCAGAATTGAACTTGGTTCGTTCGACGCTTGGTGCTTTGGGTGCTGCGCTGGGGGGTACTCAGGCAATGCTTGGCACTACTATTGATGAAGCATACGATATTCCTACAGAATACAGTCAGTTGTTGGCGCTACGAACACAGCAAATTCTGGCTCTGGAAAGCGACGTGGCTTCCACTGTCGACCCACTAGGTGGTTCCTATTTTGTTGAAAGTATGACTGACCAGATTGAGGAAATGAGTCAAGAGAATATTGGTGACGTGTATCCAAATGATGGCGTGATCAAAGGTATTAACAGCGGCAGTATTCAACAGCAAATTGAAAGACGGGCTTATAGATTACAGTGTGCTATTGAAGATGGGACGCGGCCTTGGGTTGGAGTCAATGTACATACGGATAATGCTCAAGACCAGTCGGAAATTGTCAAATGGGAACATGATGAAGAGTTGTGGAGACGACGTGTTGAGGCACTTGAGGGAACCCGAGCGCAACGCGATGAGGGAGAAGTGGATCGCGCTCTTGAGAGACTGGAAGAAATTTGTCGGTCTCGACAATCTGTTATGCCTGCCACGATTGAAGCAGTAGAAGCTTATTCTACTGTTGGCGAAATCTGTGAGGTTTACAGAGCGGTATTTGGGGAATTTCGAGAACCTGTGCCGAAATGAAAGAGAATACAGATTTTAGGACATCACTCCGAGTGCTTCTCGCAAAGCCAGGACTGGATGGGCACGATAGAGGTATTAAGATCGTGGCTCGAGCCTTAAGGGATTCGGGAGCGGAGGTGGTCTATCTCGGATTGCGCTCTTCAATAGGTGCCATAGTAAAGGCAGCGGTTGAGGAGGACGTAGACGTCTTGGGGCTCGGTTTCCACTCTGGTGGACATCTTTGGTTGGTTCGTGATGTTGTTGCGTCATTTGAGCAAATGGGTGTTAGCCAAATCCCCTTGGTAGTGGGGGGCGCAATCCCGGTGAATGAGGAGGAGCAGCTTCGACAGGCCGGTGTGGCCAAAGTGTTTCGAGTGGGATCAAAAGTGGACGATATTGTAGAAGGGTTCTTTTGTCTGGGAGGCTCAGGTGGAAGATAATTGGAAGGTACTGGATTGTGAGTAATCGACAGTCTCGTGTCAACCAATACCTTGGAGGATTGTTTGATCTCTCAGGTATGTCTGTGGTGGTAACTGGCGCGAGTCAGGGCTTAGGCCGTCAAATCGCAATAGCCCTAGCTAAAGCGGGGGCCCATGTCCTGGCGACGGCTAGACGGAAAGTTCAGTTGGAGGAAGTGGTTAACGAGATCACAGCGGCAGGTGGTAGTGCTGTGGCAGTGCCAGTTGACCTGACGAAAGAGGGTGCTGCTGAAACCTTGTTGGCTGCGACGTTGGAAAAGAGTGGCCAAGTAGATGTGCTCGTGAACAACGCTGGTGTAAGTCCATTTGTACAGGAGCCTCAAGCTTACTCTGAGGATGATTGGGACAAAATCTTTGATTTGAACCTGAGAGCGACCTTTTTTTGCGCCCGTGCCTTTGGTGAATGGATGATTAATGAGGGTAGGAGTGGCTCAATTATCAATCTAGGTTCAGTGGCGGGTCTGCACTCAATTCGAGGGGTCAGTGCATACGCAGCGTCGAAAGCAGGCGTTGTTCAATTGACACGTTCGCTTGCCTACGAGTGGGGACCGAACGGTGTACGTGTGAACGCTCTTTGTCCGGGGGTCTTCGATAGCGAAACAACCGTCAACCTAACTGATCGTGCCGGCCGGTATTTCAAATATTTGCTAGAGCGGGTTCCGATGGCCAGGTTTGGTCGCTTAGAAGAGTTGGATGCTGCTGTTGTGTTTCTTGCGTCTAGTGGCGCTTCTTACCTTACGGGTGTCGTATTAACGGTTGACGGCGGCTGGAGTACCTTGTAGAGATTCAACAAGCAGGATTTAACTAAAGGCAAAGTCTGAAAGGGAAAGGTCTTGACAGTAAAGCGAGAGAGATTATCACGAGAAAAGATTGTTCGTGTAGCAACCGAGTTGATAGATGAACGGGGCTATCATGGAATGAATCTAGAGGACGTTGCGAAAAGACTCGATGTGACGCGCCCCGCTCTCTACTATTACTACTCACGGAAAGAACAGCTTCTACTTGATATTCATAACAATGCGCAATCCCATTTAGTAGAGGCTGCGTTTGAAATTAGTGAAAAGAAACTTGGTCCTCTCGAAACATTGTATTTACTCATTCATAGCCACGCAAAGATTGCTACAAATCATTCTCAAATTGTGGCAGTTATGTTCGAAGAAGAACATAATCTTGATGTTAATGAAAGAGAAAAGATTCGTGAAGTCCGAACAGGCTACAATCAACGGGTTATTGATGTTTTCCAACAAGCACAACAATTTGGTTATCTAGTTGATGATTTTGATCCAAAACTTGCGGTCTTTTTGATGCTTGGTGCATGTAATTGGATTGCACGTTGGTATAAACCCGGAAAATGGATGCCAGAGGATGTTGCAAAATCTGCCGCTCGTATAGTTCTTCGTGGACTGTTAACTGAGGAAGGAGTTCTGGTATTATCGGAAACTAGAGTTGCAGAATTATAGATTCGAAGGAAAGTTCTAGCATTGGAATATGGCGAAATAGAGTGCTAGTCGATAAAGCGGTTCTAACCGTGAATGTTGAGCAGTCCAGTTAGTGAGAAAAGAAGATTCACAGTTAAGACGTCTGTAGACGACAATCGATGAGATAACTTTCGAATACACTGCGCGGAGGTAGTTGATCAAAGATGTGGAGAATTCTTTAATGTCGAAAAAGCATACGGCAATCGATGTACATGTTCACCCTGGAACCAAGGAGTTTCTTTCGAAAGCGATGGGTCACTACGCGGAAGCGGCTGAGAAATACTTTCGAAAAACGGTTCCAATCAAAACAGAGGCAGAGATGGCAGAGGAGTTCCGTGAAGAAGGTGTATTTGGTGTCCTCCTTGCTTGGGATACCCGATCAGCTAGTGGCCTTCCCCCTGTCACAAATGACTATGTAGCTTCAATTGTGGAACAATTTCCAAATGATTTTATGGGGTTCGCTAGTGTTGACCCATGGCAGGGAAAGATTGCGCTCTTGGAATTACGACGTGCAGTTGAAAGTTTAGGTCTAAAAGGACTAAAGATTCAACAGATTGCGATGGCATTTCGCCCCAACGATCGTCAGTTCTATCCAATGTGGGAGTTGTGTTGTGAATTGGAGATACCCGTGCTTATGCATTGTGGAACTACAGGTCTGGGGGCAGGACTTCCCGGAGGTGGCGGACTGTTATTAGACTATGGGCGACCAATCTATATAGACGAGGTGGCGGCTGACTTTCCCGAGTTGACCATCATCTGTGCCCACCCAGCATGGCCTTGGCAAAGCGAAATGATCGCTATAGCCCTACATAAAGCGAATGTGGTCATTGATTTATCGGGTTGGTCTCCAAGATATTTTCCAGAGGAATTGAAAAGAGAAATTGGTACGAGACTCCAGGATAAAGCCCTGTTTGGAACTGATTACCCATATATTTCACCGAAACGTTGGTTATCTGATTTCAATGAGTTAGAACTTTCAGAAGAAATACGACATAAAATCCTATTAGGTAATGCAAAGAGAATATTGGAAATATAGATTCAAATGTTGAATTTTGATTTAACTGAAGAACAGACGCAAATCCAGGAAGCCGCCAAACGATTTGCGAATGATGTTCTGCAACCATTGATTTGGCAAGCGGAAGAAACAGAAACATTTCCACGCCAGCTCTTTAAAGTGGCAGGAGAATTGGGATTCTTAGGGATTACCTACCCTATAGAAGTTGGTGGACAAGGCTTAGATCGAGTGTCGGATTGTTTGGTGCGAGAAGAATTGTCATGCATGTGGCAGAGCTTTGCAAGTAGTATTTCGGGTCACTCACATCTTGCAACTTGGCCAATATTCTCTTTTGGGACTGAAGCCCAAATTACTGATTATCTTCGTCCCGCTTTGGCTGGTGAAAAGATCGGAGCCTTTGCGTTAACAGAACCGGAAGGAGGCTCAGATGTGCGCTCAATTAATACGACGGCCAAACGGATTGGAGGAGACTATGTTCTCAACGGAAGTAAGTGTTTCATAACGAATGCACCTATATGTGACTATGTCATCGTTGTGGCATACACAGATCAGGCCGCTGGTATGGGTGGGATGAGTCTGTTTTTGGTCGATCGTGATACCCCTGGCCTTGTCATATCGGACAAGATGAAGAAGGAGGGAATTCGGGGTTCGGAAACCGCAGAACTCTATTTCGAAGATTGTCGGATTCCAGCAGAAGGATTGGTCGGGTTGGAAGAAGGAAGATTTCCTGATGTGTTGCGTACGCTATCAATCGGCAGAATTGGTGTAGCAGCTAATTGTTTGGGAATAGCACGGGGGGCTTATGAGACTGCTAGAGAGTATGCGAAAGTACGACAACAGTTTGGTCGACCAATCGGTTCTTTCCAAGGAATTGCATTCAAGATCGCAGATATGGTCTCGGGGATAGAAATGGCCCGGTGGATGGTCTATCGAACGGCGTGGTTGGCAGATCGTGGGAGACCTTGTGATGTAGAAGCGTCTATGACCAAGTTGCTCTGTTCAGAATTAGCCGTTTCTGTTGCGAAGGAAGCCGTCCATATCCTGGGTGGCTATGGGATGATGCGCGAATTTCCGGTTGGAAGGTATTTGCGGGACGCATTGGTATATGAAACCGGGGAAGGAACATCAGAGATTCAGAGGTCCTTGATTGCACGAAGTGTTCTGGGATTCCGATCGTCGTGAACCAACAGGAATGATTTCCTTAGAGACTCACTATAGCGAGAGGAATATTGATCTATGGGAATACTTGATGGCAAGGTGGCTGTAGTTACAGGGGCAGGAAGGGGTATTGGGCGAGCCGAGGCAATGTGTCTAGCTGCTGAGGGTGCAGCAGTGATCGTGAATGATCTCGGCTGTGGCCTTGAAGACAATGTTGCCGATAAAGAGGCGGCTGAGGTAGTCGCGACTCAGATTCGAGAGTCTGGAGGAACCGCGATTCTTGATAATTCGGATGTTTCCTCATGGAAAGAGGCGAGTGTTCTAGTAGAGCGTTCCTTTGATGAATTCGGCGGGTTAGACATTCTTGTCAATAACGCGGGAAATTTGAGAGATCGCACTATCGCCAAACTCACTTCTAGGGAATGGGATGAGGTGATTTCTGTACACCTCAGGGGGCATGCAGCAATGTTGCATCATGCGGCTAGACGGTGGCGGATTGCTTTGAAGAGCGGTATACCCATCAGTGCAAGTGTTGTGAACACGGCGTCGGAAGTGGGCCTCTTTGGTAATCCTGGCCAGGTGGCATATGCAGCTGCTAAGGGCGGAATCATCGCTATGACTCTTACAGCAGCGCGCGAGTTGGCGAGATACGGTGTCCGTTCAAACGTTGTTTGCCCTCGGGCTAGAACTCGTATGACAGAGCATGCTTTCGGTGCAGATTCGATGGGTTCAAGATCTGGATTTGACGAATGGGCACCAGAGAATGTAGCGCCATTCGTTGCCTATCTTGGTAGTGACGAGGCTAAAGGGATCAATGGGCAAGTTTTTGTTGTTGGAGGATCGCGGGTGAGGCTTCAACAAGGTTGGACGGACGCCGCAGTTATTGAGAACGAAAGTTCTGCTTTCGATGTAGCGGCCATTAGTTCTCGTGTGCATGAACTTTTTGATGGGCGTTTGTCAGTACCCGTAGAGCCCGAGATGCTTCCTGGAATGAGTCGAGCCTGAGGGATTGCAGCTCGTGACCTATCTACTCAACTCCCCTGAGTGTTTGTTGGGGGCGGGGGTAGGGTTTCTCCGCCAGAGAGGATCTGAATAGGTTCCAGGCGGCCTGAGCGGGGAGGCTAGGCGCCTACTGAGCGGGGAGGCTAGGCGCCTACCCGACGATGGCCGTGTTCAGGGTTTCTTGTGCTGCTTGACACGAATAGGTCAGCAGTGGTATCTACTTACGCGTAAGTCAGGGTCTTTCCAACTGTTGAGTGAGTAGTAGTGACCGAGGATTATTGATGGACCGAGTAACTCTGTTTCGGGGGTTCAGCCTGAGGGGTGGGAACCAGGGACTGTTTCGAGTGCTCAAATTTATGCTAGAACCTGCTTTCTTGGCGATCGGCTCCTTAGATGGTTGTGGGACCCCCGCATCAGTTCTCTTGCCCACTACTGACAAGAGTGGTCGAACTTGAAAACACCAGTAGTTCTTGAGACTAGGAGTCTGTCCAAGCATTTTCCTGGGGTGCAAGCCCTTGATCAGGTGGATTTCAGCGTGAATAGAGGTGAAGTCCATGGGTTGATTGGGGCAAATGGTGCTGGAAAGTCCACACTGGTCAAGATCTTGGCTGGTGTGGAAAGCCCGGATGCTGGCGAAATTCTGATAGACGGAGTGTCTGTTGACATCCATGATGCTAAGCATGCTCGCCAACTAGGACTAGCTTTTATCCATCAGGAATTGAATCTGGTAGGGCGAATGACAGTAGCCGAGAACCTCATTCTTGGAGCAATACCACATCGTTTTGGATTTGTTTCCCGTCGGAAGTTGTTGTCAAGGGCCGGAAAGGCATTATCTCTATTCTCAGATCGCCTTGATCCTGAGACGCCTGTTGCTGAATTGTCGGTTGTGGAGCAGTGGCTCGTTTCAGTCGCGCGAGTTTCGTTACAGGAGGCACAAGTTATTTTCTTGGATGAGCCAACAGCGGCACTCGGGGCCCACGAGGAAGCTGTGTTATTCAGCCTGATTCGATCGGTCGTTGATCGTGGTATTTCAGTGGTCTTCATTTCGCACCGTCTAGCAGAAGTACTTGAATTAAGTGATCGAGTGACGGCGTTGCGCGGAGGTAGACACGTTGGTACCTATAAGAATGATTCTCTTGATCACCAAACACTGGTGGAACTGGTTGCGGGTAGAGCAATGTCCGACGCGGTTATTTCCAGCACTGCGGGTACGACGGGTAAACCTGCACTCGAACTACAACTTCTCTCTGCCGGGCCAGTAAGAGACGTTACCTTCACCCTTTATCAAGGAGAAGTTCTAGGAGTTGGTGGGTTGGTCGGTTCTGGCCGAACTGAGTTGCTTGAGGCGATCTTTGGGTGTCGAAAAATTGAGTCAGGAAAGATTAGGGTCTTTGGCAATTCCGAAAAATTTCGACATCCCTCTGATGCTGTGAGATCAGGGGTTGCCTTGTTGCCAGAAGACCGTCGAGAGCAGGCATTGTTCTCGCAACGGTCGGTGCGGTTCAACACGGTCATTGCCCATGTGGCCTCTTTTGCTAGGGGGCTGTTGAGACTCCCTAATTCACGAATTGAAGAGGAGGCTGCCCGAAGGCAAATCGAAGACCTCAGCATTCGTGCTATTGGACCACAACAACTGTTGGCAGAACTATCCGGCGGTAATCAGCAAAAAGTTGTATTTGGTCGTTGGCTATGTGGTGATGTCATGATCTTTCTTGCTGATGAACCAACTAAAGGTGTGGATGTGGCTGGGAAGTTGGAAATACTTGGTGAATTGAAAAGACTAGCGAGTGCTGGCGTTGGCGTGATCTTTGTCTCCTCACAATTGGAAGAAGTGGCAGATGTGGCGGACAGAGTTCTCATCATGAGAGAAGGTCGGGTAGTAGAGATTCTCGAAACGCCAACTAGTGAGAATGAAATCATGCAAGCATGCATTGAAGGAGAGGCCGCCTGATGAATAATTATTACTTGTCAATTAGTGAACATATTGGAGGGAATCAATGAAAAACGGATTGTTTATCAAGTCGCTTGTGATTGCCGTTGGGTTGTTGCTTGTGACTGCTGCTTGTGGCAGTGATGACGATGATGGTGGGGCGGCTCCGGCTGCTACCACGACGGCTCCGGCTGCTGCTGCGACTACTGCGGCTCCGGCTGCTGCTGCG
>CEQE01063232.1_pt1 | contig 17905 bp, 26 predicted proteins | sample 356201 | NCBI WGS metagenome assembly CEQE01 (sample SAMEA2619970, study PRJEB7988) | marine metagenome | biome: marine biome (ENVO:00000447); feature: mesopelagic zone (ENVO:00000213) & marine oxygen minimum zone (ENVO:01000065); material: "saline water (ENVO:00002010), including plankton...
TTAGATCTGTAAGTAAACAAGAAAACTAAAGAAAATGGCTATTTAAACCTTTCACTAATACGTTTAGTATATATTACCATTAAGAAGTATTAATAAAAACATATAGATTTATTAAGTATATATTATTAATCAAGAAATAGTAATAAAATATATAGACTTATTATATATATATATATATATATATATTATATATACTATAAAAATCGTATTTTTATGTGTAAGTAAACTTAAAAAACCCTAAAAGGAGCAATTTATAATCCTAAAGAAAATCTTTTTATTAAAAAACGTGTGCAAAAAAGATTAATTTCTAAAAAAGAAGAGATTAATCATAATCTAAGGACTTATAATTTACATAGTTTCTAAAAAATGATTTAAACTGTTACTTAATAAAAAGATAAACTCTAAAAATTATAAGAAACTTTTAAGTTTTGATTATTATAAACAAAAAATCTATTATCTCTTATAAAATAGAAAAATTTATATACTATAATCACTATAGCAATTATAGAATGACAAGTACAATTCAATTAAGCAAAGAAACAAAAGATATTATTGCATCTTTTGGAAGCAAGAAAGACACTTATGAAGATATAATCAAAAAGATTTATTCTCTTGCAGTTAAAGAACAATTAAGAGAGTTTCTCATGTCTTCTAAGAATTCTATTCCTATTGAGGAAGCTATTCGGAGAGCCAAAAAAGAATGGCCAAAGTAGAAATTATTGAATCTTTAGAAAAAGAAATTCGTAAAAAATTTAAGAAAGAATCTATTAAGATTTTCGAATTAATGAAATCCCTTAAAAAAAATCCTAAGAAAGGAAAATTTTTAGGTAATGTTGGAGGAATTATAATAAAAGAATTAAAATATAAGAATTTTAGATTCTATTTTATTACAGATGGTTTTAAATTAAAGATATTTTCTAAAGAAGAACTTACTGATTTGTTAATTAAATTTGTAAAAATATCTGATAAAAAACATCAACAAAAAACAATTAATGAAATTAAAACTATTTTAAAGAGTTTTGGGAGGGAGTGGTTTTAATGGAAAACAAAATAACCAAAGAAAAAATAGAAAAATATAGTAAGTTAACAAGTAATGCCCTTGAAATTGTAAAAAAATCTATTATCAAAGGTAAAGAAAAACATGCAAAAGAAATAATTGATATGGTTTCAAACTATTTATCTGATTCTCAACACTTTAAAAAAAAAGAAGACTATGTTAATGCATTTGCTGCACTTAATTATGCTCATGGTTGGCTTGATAGTGGAGTTAGGTTAGATATATTTAAGGTAAATAATGATAAATTATTTACAATAAAGTAAGTTTTATATAACTTAATAAATTTATCTTGTTATGAAAAAGAGGATAATAGTTTTAAGTTTAGGTGGAAGTTTAATTATTCCTGATAGAATAGATCTAGAATTTCTAAAGAAATTCAAAAAAATAATTAATAAAAATACAAAAAAATACAAATTTGTTATTGTTTGTGGAGGTGGAGGTATTGCAAGAAAGTACATTCATGCTTTAAAAGAAGTTAAAACTAGTGAGAAAAGACAAAGCCTTTCAGGGATAACAGCTACGAGAATGAATGCTAGATTTATGAGTTATTTCTTTAATACTAATCAAAAAGATATTCCTCACAACTTAAAAACTATTAAAAAGCAAATAAAAGAAGAAAACATTATATTTAGTGGAGCACTTGGGTATAAAACAGACCAAACAACTGATTCAACAGCTGCATTTATTGCAAGAGAACTAAAAACAGACTTTATTAATCTAACCAATATCTATGGATTACACAATAAAAACCCTTTAAAATACAAGAATGCTAAATTTATTCCAAAAATTAGCTGGGAAGACTTTGATAAAATGGCAAATAAATTTAAATTTACACCAGGTCAACACTTTATTCTTGATCAAACAGCATCAAAAACAATTCTAAAAAATAAAATTAAGACATATATAATTGGAAAAGATCTAATTCAACTTGATTCAATTTTGAATAACAAAAAATACAAGGGAACAATAATTTATGGATGAATATAATTTTATTACTGGAGAAAATTTTGATAAAAGAAGAAAAGAAATAAAAAATAGTCAAAAAAAAATAATTTTTTCAAGTAATGATGACCAATTAAATAGAAAAGTTCTAGAAAAAGAGAAAATAGATATTCTTTTATTAAATCAAAAAGATAAAAAAGACTTTTTAAAGCAAAGAAACTCTGGATTTAATCATGTACTTTCCAAAATAGCAAAGAAAAACAATGTTACAATTGGAATAAACTTGGATGAAATTATCAACGCTGAATTGAAAGAAAAAGCAGAAATTCTTGCAAGAATAAAACAAAACATAAAATTATGTAATAAAAGTAAACTAAAGATGAAATTTACTTACAAAAAAAACAAAAGAAATATTTATGATTTAAAATCATTAGGACTTATTCTTAAAATGCCAACTTGGATGACAAAAAAATTATAAATTAAAACTTAAAACTATCTGCAATATTTCCTGTTACTTCTTTTCCTGCTTCTGCTTTAATAATTGGTGCAATTGAAACTTCTTTAATTGAAGAAATCCCGCTTTCTATTACAAATGTTTGTTTTTCTAACTCTTTTATAGCTGAATTTTCTTCAACTACTTTAGTATCAGAGTCATTTGATACAACAAACTTTATCCCAACTAAATCCCCTTCTCCAATACCTCGATTAACTCTTAAACTAACATTATCTCCAACAAGTTTAGGATCTTCTATTTTTAAATCAATTAATAATTTTCCAAGTGAAATTTGTTCAACTCCTCCTGTGATAATATTTTGTATAATAGCCCAAATAATTCCAATTGAAACTAAAACTAAAAGAACCATAATTAGAGTTGTAATAAGTGCTGAAATACCTCTTTTATTCTTCATCTAATCAATAAGAATTTAAAGTTTATAAAGAATACTATTTTAAATAGAGAATGGACATTAAAAATATAATAAGATCATTAAGCCCGAATGAGAGAAAAATAATTCCTTATCTTAACGAAGATGTAGATAAAATATCTGAAAAATCAGGACTTGATAAGGTCTCTGTTTTAAGGTCACTAGGATACCTTCAAAATAAAAATATAGTTAATATCTCATCAGAAACAAAAAAAATAGTAGAAATAGGAGTTAATGGAGCACTATATAAGAAAAAAGGACTACCTGAAAGAAGACTTCTTAATTTATTAAATGAAAAAAGAGTTCTTAAATTTAAAGATGCACAAAAACAAAGCTCTTTATCCGACGAGGAATTCAAAGTATCAATTGGAGCACTAAAGAAAAAAGCAATGATTGAATTAAAAAATAATAAAATAGTTTTAAGCACAAATAATATCACAAAAAAGATGTTAGAAGAGATTTTTATTGAAAATCTTCCACTTGAATATGATTCATTATCTCCTGAACAACAACATGCACTAAAATACCTTCAAAATAGAAAGGAAATAATAGAAATAAAAGAAGAAAAAACAATAAATATTGAAATTACTGAACTCGGAAATACAATAATTAACTCAAAAATAAAATCAGAACAATTAATTGAGCAAGTAACACCAGAAATATTAAAAAAAGATTCATTATGGAAGGGAAAAAGATTTAGACGATATGATATTACTTCTCCTGTTCCTAGAATAAATGGTGGAAAAAGACATTTTGTTAATCAGGCAATAGATTATGGACGGAAAATCTGGACTGATTTAGGTTTTATTGAAATGTCTGGAAACTTAATTGAGAGTTCTTTTTGGAATTTTGATTCATTGTTTACCGCACAAGATCATCCAGTAAGAGATATGCAAGATACTTTTTTTATTAATAAACAAAAAGAACTTCCTGATAAAAAAATTGTAAAAGCAGTTAAACTCGCTCATGAAAAAGGTATTTCTAAAAGTAAAGGGTGGAAATATAAATGGGATGAAAAAGAAGCAAAAAGAGTTGTTTTACGTACCCATACTACTTGTTTATCTGCAAAAACACTATCAAAATTAAAAAAAGAAAATTTACCTACAAAGTTTTTTGCATTAGGAAAATGTTTTAGAAACGAAACAGTTGATTGGAGTCATGGATTTGAGTTTAACCAAACAGAAGGAATTGTCGTCGATAAAAACGCTAATTTTAGACATTTGCTTGGATATTTAAAGCAATTCTTTGAAAAAATGGGATTTAAAAAAATAAGATTTCGTCCTTCTTATTTTCCTTATACAGAACCCTCTGTTGAAATAGATGCTTTTCATCCAGGAAAAAAAATCTGGTTAGAACTTGGTGGAGCAGGAATATTTAGACCAGAAGTAACAGTTCCCTTACTTGGAGAAAATATTCCAGTACTTGCATGGGGACCAGGATTTGATCGTATGCTAATGGATTACTATAAAATAAAAGATTTAAGAGAATTATACAAAAACGATATAACTAAATTAAGAAAAATGAAGTTTTGGATGAAATAAAATGGATATTAAAGATTCACAAAAAAAGATAAAAGAATTTGATAAAGCTAGAGGTTGGGATGATATGTGGAATTTTAAAGATTTATTATTGAATATAACTGAAGAAACAGGAGAAGCTTGGAATTTAGTAAAATGGGTGGATGATGAAAAACAAAGAGAAATTGTGAAAGAAAATAAAGAAGAAGTTTCAGATTTTATTGGAGATACTATGTTTTTACTTTTAAAATTAGCAAATCAAACAGATGTTGATGCGAATCAAGCATTAGAAGATACATTAAAAGAATATGAAAAAAGAATGCCTCCAGAAAAAATGAAAGAAGTTGGACATGCAAATAAGTTAGCAGGAGGTATCGACGATAAAGAAAATGGCAGTAATAAATCTCAATAAAAAACAATTTGAATCTGAAATAGGAAAATTAGATGAAAAAATGCAAAATAAAGTTGCAATGTTTGGAACTCCTATTGAAAAAATAGATAATGAAGATGTAGAAATAGAAGTTTTTCCAAATCGTCCAGATTTACTTAGTTTTCAAGGATTTAAAAGATCATTTTTAGCATTTTTAGGTAAAAAAACAGGACTAAAAAAATATAATTTAAATAAACCAGAGAAAAACTATAAAGTTACAATAGAAAATTCTGTAAAAGATGTAAGACCTTATACTGTCTGTAGTATTGTTAAAGGATTAAAATTAGATAATGAAAATATAAAAGAATTAATTGAAATTCAAGAAAAACTTCATATTACAGTTGGTAGAAAGAGAAAAAAACTAGCAATTGGTATTTATCCTTTAGAAAAAATCAAACTTCCAATAACATACAAGGCATTAGAACCAGATAAAATAAGATTTATACCCCTTGAATCAAATAAAAAGATGTCAGGGCTTGAAATACTTGAAAAACACCCTGCAGGAAGAGAATATTCACAATTACTTGCAGGAAAAACAAAATTCCCTATATTTATTGATGCAAATAAAGATATCTTAAGTATGCCTCCAATAATTAACTCTCAATTAACAGGAAAAATAACAGAAGATACAAAAGATGTTTTTATTGAATGTTCTGGATTTGATAAAGATATATTAAATAAATGTTTAAACATAATTATTACAGTTCTTGCAGATATGGGCGGGAAAGTATACCAAATGAATGTTATTGGTAAAAAAAGAGAAATAACTCCTAACTTAACAACAGAAAAAATGAAAATTTCTATTGAAAATACAAACAAATTACTAGGATTAAACTTAGAAAAAAAGCAAATAAGGCAATTAATTGAAAAAATGGGTCATAATTACAATAAAGAAACAGTTGAAATCCCTTCTTGGAGAACAGATATCTTGCATGAAGTTGATTTAATTGAAGATATTGCAATTGCATATGGCTATGAAAATTTTATTCCAGTTATCCCAGAGATATCAACAATTGGAAAGGAAAATAAAAAGGAAATAATTAAAAGAAAAATAGCAGAAATCTTAACAGGTCTTAATATGCTTGAAGTATCTAATTATCATCTTACAAAAAAAGATGATCAAAATAAAAAAATGGGTCTATCTGAAAAAAATAAAGAGAAATTTATTGAATTAGAAGAATCAAAAACAGAATTTTCTATTTTAAGAACCAATCTTACACATTATTTATTAAAAATATTTTCAGAAAATATAGATTCAGAATATCCTCAACAAATTTTTGAAATAGGAAAAGTTTTCAAAGCAGATAAAGATATAATTGAAGATGAAAATCTTGCAGCAGCAATTACTCCAGGCAATTTTACAGAAATAAAGCAAATTCTTGAGTATTTATCTAAAATGATTAATATAAAAATAGAAATTAAAGAAACAGAAAAATCTAAAGCATACTTTATTGAAGGACGAGTTGCAGAAATATTAATTAACAATAAAAAAATTGGATTTATCGGGGAAATTCATCCAAAAATTCTAAAAAATTGGAGAATAAAAATGCCTATTGCATTGTTTGAAATTAATTTAAAAGAAGTTTTTAAAGAGTTAGATTAATAAACTATTTTTTAATATTACCTATATGTATCCACAAACTCACTTTTTGTTTTCTTCCAAACATTGTAATATTTTCAATAAATCTCTTATTTATAAATCTTTCTATTATGTAACTATTTTAAAGAAATAACTTACCCAAAATAACCTTTATTATTAACTTCAAACTTATTATCCCAATTCTTTTTTATCTTATTGATAATACTTAACATATCTTTTTTTATCCCTTGCCATAACTTATAAGAGTCTTTTATAAATTCTGCATCATTTTTTATAGAAAAATCAATGTCTAACTCAATTAATCTAACTTCATTTTTTGCTAATTTCTTATAAATATCGACTAATTTATCTTTTTCTTGAATTTCAATTGACTTAATTACAGAAAAAATAAACATTGGAGTATTGACAGGATGTAAAATAGCTTCAACAAATCGTAAATAATTTGAAAATTTATCTGCAATAAATCTTTTTATCTCCCTTAATAAATAGTCTGTTTCAACTTCGGCAATCTTTTCTATTTGAAAATCTTCATTTAATTTTTCAAAACTAGGTAAATCATATTCTTTCTGTATCTTTTTATATTCTTTTTTTAAATTATCTAATTCAGATTCTTTTTTTGTCATATTCAGAATTAAGAATAAGGTTTTATAAATCTAAGCCTCAGCTAAGGTTTAAGATTATATTTCTTTTGAGGACTCATTTTTAATATATAGAAAATTTTATTTATTATTCTCTAAATAAGAGTCTCCATTAGGATTATAAACCAAAGTTAGATTATTCTGTTTTAAGAAATCAGTGCCCAATATTGTTATCCCTGCTCCATCAGATTCTTTTGAAAGATGAACCGGGTCTAGATTTATTGATATAGATTTCTCTTCAGAATCTTTCATAAATAATTTTAACCCTTTATTATATTTAGTTAGTTCAACAGATCTTCCAGAGATCCCTATTATTCTTTTGGTAGTAGTCATTTCGGGATTTGTAGTAACATAGCATCTTTAAAACTTAGAATGGTTTCCTCACATCCAGTATCAATAACAACTAATAAAGAAGCATATTTTCTATTACTCAAAACTGAAATAAAAATATTAGGTATTATCCTCTTTTTATAATCAACCCTTATAGGAATTTTCATTTTCACAATACTAGTGTAGAACCAGCAATAGGAATAAATTCAACTAAGACTTTAGAATGGTCTATCTTTTTTTCATCTATATTTTGAAATACGGCTTCTGGAGTCTCTCCTACAGCTACTAAATTTGCTCCACTTACAGCAACAAATTTATTTGGATATTTCATTTCAAAATCATTAAAATTATTATTAAAAAATTCTAAATTTTTCTCAGCTTCTTTCAGAACTGCTAAAGCTTCCATAACAAATTATAGATATTTCTCTTTAAATATCTTGTTATTTTGAATATTTATTCACTAGTTTTTTATTCTTTTTAGAGAGAGCTTTATCTTTTTTTCTAATTCGCCGAGAGAATAGCAAGGATATTCTTCTTTCATTATACTTAATAGAAATTAAAATTTATAAAAGCCTATTTTTAAGACCAATTTCAAAAGCCTCGGGAGGGAATTGAACCCCCAATCTCCACCTTACCATGGTGATGCTATACCATTAAGCCACCGAAGCATATAAAATACTTCGCAGTAGCTATATAAAAAATTATTTACTTGCATACTTTAAAACATTAAATACTAACCAAATAATTAAAAATGCAACACTTACAAATCCTGTTACTAATGCAAGAATAAAAAATAAATTACTTAATAATTCATTTGAAGAAACATTATATAAAACTAAAGATAAAACAAACAAAACTACAAATAAAGATAGATTTTTCATAACTAAATTAAATTTAGTCTTATTACTTGCTAATCTTTTTGGTTTACTAACTATTCTTTTAACCTTTCTAGATTTCTTCTTTGCCTTTCTTTTCACCTTCTTTTTAGCCATCTTATATTACAAGTAATATAGAGTTTTTAAATATTACTTTGAATCTCAAAATTATCTTTATTAAGTTATACTCTTATTATTTTTCCAATTCATCTTAATTGCATTGGATGTTATAGTTTTTAAATTCCCAAAAATAGAACCAAGCCAAGAAAAGTAAGTTTTAGTTGCATCAATTAATCCTGGTACTGTTTTATAATCAACATTTTGTCCTTTAAAGACAATAAACGTTCCAAGATATGCAAATAATATTAATCCTATTAAAAGTATAGCAAATAATTTATGTTTTAATCTTTTTATTTCTATTATTACCCATATTGCAATAACGAGTACTGAAATAACAAGCATTGCAACTCCGATTGCCATAATTAGAAAAAGAATAAGGAGTATAAAAATATTTCTAAGAGAAAATCAATAAACTTTTATATCTATTTTACAAAAAAATATTAGTTAGAGCCCTGTAGTGTAGTTGGTCAAACATCACGTGCTCTGGACGCGTAGACCTCGGTTCGAATCCGAGCAGGGCTATATTCACAAAATTTAAATATACTAAATTCTTAAGTAATATATGAAAGATAAAGAAATCGGAAAGGTTTCTAGTTATTTTAGTCATGTAGGTGTTGCTGCAATAAAACTTGCAGGCAAATTAAAAGTTGGAGATAAAGTCCATATAAAAGGGAGTACAACTGATTTTGAAGAAGATATAGGAAGTATTCAAATAGAAAAGGAAAGTGTAAAAGACGCAAAAAAAGGAGACCATATTGGAATAAAAGTTTCTGAAAAAGTAAGACCTAATGATAAAGTTTTCTTAGTTAAATAAAACCAAAACGTAGTCCAGTAGCTAAGAAAAGTCTATATAGTTCTAGTAATTATGATATTCATGAGAATTAAGTTAAAAAAAGGAAAACAAAAAGCATTAATAAACTTAGCTAAAATAAATTTCACTTGGAAAGAATTATCAAAAAGGTTGAATATTTCTGAAGGATATTTGAGAAATGAATTAAGAAATGAGGAGAGAACTCTTGATAATGATAAATATAAAATTATATGTCAAATTAATAATGTAAATTTTGATAAATATATAATAAATCAATTTGAGGATAACTGGGGAAGATCAAAAGGAGGGATAAAATCCTCAAAGAACATAAAAATCATTACAATCCCAAAAAAAGATGAAAAATTGGCAGAGGTAATAGGAATTATTCTGGGTGATGGACATGTTTCTGAATTTAAAATTGGAAAAAGAATTAGGTGTTATATGATAAGAGTTGCAGGCAATTCTGAAACTGATAAAGATTACCTAACAAGATATATTCCTTTTATCTTTTATGATATATTTAATGAAAAAGGGAGTTTACATTTCTCAAAAACTTCTAAAGTAGGATACTTTACAATATATGGTAAAAAATTTGTAGATTATATAAAATCCATCGGGATTAAATCAGGTAACAAAAAAAGAAATAATCAAGGAATTCCTCTTTGGATTAAAAATAATAAAAAATATATATCAAAATGTATTAAAGGATTAATTGATACAGATGGATCAATCCATTATATATCAAAGAACAATAAGAATATAAGAATTAGCTACACAAGTTACATCCCCCAATTATTAAATGACGTAAGAAAAGGATTAATTAACTTGGGTTTTAATCCTTCTAAAATTATAACAGAAAAGCAGATATTTCTTTCAAGTAAAAAAGATATTGAAAAATATATAGGAGAAATAGGATTTGGTAACTCTAAAAACTTAAATAGATTCAATATTTTAAAAAAACGAATGCCCCTGTAGTCTAGCGGCCAAATCTCATTATGGAATAAAATCTATGTGGGAGGCTATGGATTCCACCCTCTCAAAATTTAGAATAGAGAAAAGGTGATTGAATCTCGATGAGAGAGAATATCTATGCATCTTAATGCAACCCTCTCTTTTTTGGAGAACGGTGGTGACCCGGGTTCAAATCCCGGCGGGGGCGTTTAATTCAAATGAAACAAATAGAAAAAATTATGAAAATTCTCTCAAAAGAATATCCTTCAAATGAAAAAACTACATTAAATCGTATGAGAAAAAAACCAAATGCATTTAAAATTTTAATTTCTTGTTTATTGTCACTCAGAACACAGGATAAAAATACTGAAATAGCATCAAAAAAACTCTATGCTGTTGCAGATACACCAAAAAAAATTGCAAATCTTCAGGTAAAAAAATTAGAAAAACTAATATTTTCATCAGGTCATTATAAAAAGAAAGCAAGAACACTAAAATATGTTTCATCTGTTTTAATTAAAAAATATAATAGTAAAGTTCCAAATGATAAAGAGGAATTATTATCAATAAAAGGAATTGGTCCAAAAACAGCAAATATAGTTTTAGCTTTTGCTTTTGGACAATCAGTAATTCCTGTTGATGTTCATGTACATGTTATTGCAAATAGGTTAGGATGGGTAAAAGAAAAAACTCCAGAGAAAACAGAAAAAGCATTAGAAAAAGTACTTCCTAAAAAATACTGGAAAGAAATTAATGCAATATTAGTTCTTTTTGGTCAAGAGATTTGTATCACTCTCTCACCAAAATGCTCTGTTTGCCCTATTAGAAAACATTGTCCACGTATAGGAATTACTCGTAGTAGATAATTATAAAGCATATTTTTTCTTAAAATATTTACTATTTTGAACTTTGTCTATTAACAATTCGAAATTTTTTTTCTTTTTAGGAGAAGTGCATCCTATTACCTTATAGAAATTACGATATTCTTTAAAACCACTTATATTAAAGTAGTATCTTAGTTTATCTTTTTTAATATATGTTCTAACTATGTGAGAATTTACATCTAATTCCTTAAGAATATATTTAAAATCATTCAACATGTCTCTATTGTCTTGATGTAATCTTGCACAATAGTTATCTACCCTTATTGATCCCTCATCATCAAAAAAGGCTCTAACAAATCCAATTTTAAACTCTTTATTAGATTTTTTTATTTGAGAAGTTATTATTTTATTTTTCCCCTCTGCAAACTTTCCACATATTGTATAAAGGATATCACAACAAATCTTTGGATAAAATAAACCTACACTATGATTTTTTGGGACCTTGTTTAAATTATCTACTTTCATTAGCCATTGTGATTTCTCATGGAATAATTTTTTCTTTTGTACCCATATTCTTGCTTTAATTCCAAATATTTCTTCCATATATTTGTTAAATTCTTTTAATAATTCAATATTAGAATTAGAATAAAAAACAGAATGAAATCTTTTTTCAATAGAGCCATCTCCTAAAATATGTCCAACTATTGATCCTAATTTCTTATCAATTTTTATAGGAAAGTTAGGTTTTATTTCTCCACTTCTAATTCCTGCTTTAATAGAAATTAAATTTATTTCCACCTCTTCCCAAGAATAACTTGATAATTTTACTATTTTTATAAGTTTATCCATAGGAACTGTCCTATAGCCTTTTATCCATCCATAGATAGTCATTGAGGATTTCTTATTTTTATTTACTGAACATCCTATTCTTTGAACAAATTTTTTATCTCTATTAGGAGTATTTGATTTAGAAGCATCTTTTAATAATTTATTTAAGAATGTTAAGTTTAATTTAATATGGGTTGTTTTAAGAGAATATGCTAAATATCTTAATCTAATCTCTTTTTTCATGTTTATGCAAGTATTCTAATCTTTATATAATTTCATACTCATTGTTAAGGGATACCAATTTCTCCATGCTATTAGAGTAAAAAGGAGTAAATCACAAGTTAACTTATTTTATTAAACAGGCCCATATTTGTCTCTTAATTCTTGAAGCACTTTTGGCCTATTTTTTTCTAATCGTGTATAATGCTCTCTTTTAATTCTATTTCTCTCTTCAAGAGGAAGAGAACCAATATTTTTAACATCAAGGACCTCTAAATTTAATCCCTTATTATTATCAAGATATTCTTTTACATCAGAGGAAATCATATATGCAGTATCCTCATGTCTAGGATTATAAAAACTATCAAATTCAATATGATTAGCATATAAAAAATTTATGAGGCTCTTTTTCAGACTCTTTATCTAAAGGTCTTACATGAACCTTCTTTCCAGGAATTTTTTCTTGGTCAGATTTATCATTCATATATTCACTTATAATTTATGCTTAATAAAAATTTCTATAGTAAACTTTAACAAAAACCTTTTTAAACCAATTTCTCTAAAATTTAATATGAAACGATCAAGCCGTAGATGGAAAAAAAAGCGTCAAATGCGTTGGAAATGGCAACGTAAAAGACTTAGAAAGGAAAAGCACAAAAGAAAAGTTAGACGTGCTAGAAGTAAATAAGATTGAATATAAATTAAAGTATAATAATTCTTAAAAAGAGTATTTCTTATGAGATAAGATGGAGCAAGAAGACTCAAGGAATATATTTAATCTATTTATAGAATATTATGATTTAAAAGAAAAATTCGATGATTATCCTAAGGAAAAGATTAAAAAAGAGATTCAAAATCCATCTAAAGAATATATTAGATTTACAAGAATAAATCATTATTTAAGACACTTAGTATTAACAGGAGAAGAAGTTATGGATATTGAATTAGGAGAAATAACTGATGAAGATATTAAAGAATCTGAATTATATGGAAAATTAGAAGAGAAATATGATAAATTAGATGATAAATATAAGGAAATAGGTATACTTTTAAATGATGAACAAGAAAAAGTAGAAGAATCTAAAAAAGAAATAAAAAATATTGATAATCTTCATGAGAAAATAAAAAAACTAAAAAATGGTGAGAATTCTAAATTAGGTAAAATAGAACAAATAATTCTTGGAAAACAAGGACCTTTTATTGATGAAATAAGAAGTGTTTTAAATAAACCCAGATAATTATCCTAAACCTTCACAATAATATTTATATAATTAATCCTATTTATATTAAAATGGGAGAATTATCAATTGAACAATTAGAATATCATAATATAAGAATTACATGCTTAAAAACGCAACAAGAGTTGTAGGGGTTAAAAAACAAAGAAAATTATAATGAAAAGATAATAGAAAAAGCATATGAAATTATATCTAATTATGAAAAATCAATAGAGATTCCAAAAAAATTTGGTAAAGACATTCATGCAGATACATGGATTTTATATGGAAGATTATACTGGAGTGATCTTGATTCAATATTAATTAATAATTCTAGACATGAAGCAAAGAAAATATGGATAAAAAAAGAAAAGGAAATATCTGAAATTAAATTAACAATAAAAAGTATATTAGATAATAAAAAAATGTCTGGAGAATCTTTAGATAATACAATAGACTTCTTTGGAAGATTACATGATAAATGTCCTTTATTAAGCCAAAGAACTGGTTGTTATTAATTTATTATTACTATACTATCAAAATCTTTATAAGCAAATCTAATTTTAACTTTTCATGGAAAGCGAAATATGGACAGAAAAATTTCGCCCTTCTAAATTCTCAGAGGTTGTAGGGCAAAGTGATATTATTAAAAGAGTTGAAGCACTAACAAATTCGCTAAATATTCCTCATTTCTTATTTGCAGGACCTGCAGGAACAGGAAAATCAACATTAGCATTAATAATTGTAAAAGAATTATTTAAGGAAAATTGGAAAGAAAATTATTTAGAGTTAAATGCTTCTGATGAAAGAGGAATACAAATTGTAAGAGAAAAAGTAAAAAATTTTGCAAGAACAAAATCTTTAGGAAGTGTTCCATTTAAAGTAATTTTTTTAGATGAAGCTGATGCATTAACGCCAGAAGCTCAACAAGCATTAAGAAGAACAATGGAAAATTATTCAGCAACATGTAGATTTATTTTATCATGTAATTATTCAAGTAAAATTATAGATCCTATTCAATCTAGATGTGTACTTTTTAGATTTAAAATCTTAGAGAAAAAAGATATTGAAAGTGTAATTCAAAAAATTGCAGAAACTGAAAATTTAACATTAAATCAAGAAGTAGCAGAAGTTTTATATGAAGGAAGTGAAGGAGATTGTAGAAAATGTATTAATTTAATTCAATCAACTGCAGCAATCTCTCCGAATATAACTGCTGATCTTGTCTCTACAATTCTATCAAATTCAAAACCAAAAGATATCAAAATTATTCTTGATTATGCATTATCAGGAGATTTTCAAAAATCAAGAGAGAAACTTCTTGATGTTATGTTAAAAGAAAGTATTTCAGGACAAGACGTAGTTAAAGCAATACAAAAAGAAATCTGGAATCTTCCAGTAGAACCAGAACTAAAAGTAAGATTAACTGAAAAAACAGGTGAAACTGAATTTAGAATTGTCGAGGGATCAGATCCTTTTATTCAATTACAATCACTTATTGCAAGTTTTGTACTTGCTGGATTAGGAAAGGGGTAAAATGCAAGAAAAAAATATTGAGGTGGAAATTAGAAGTTTTATCTCAAAAGAGAAATATGAAAAACTTCTTGAATTTCTAAAAGAGAATGCAGAATTTATAAAAGAAGATCTACAAGAAACTCATTATTTCGATTGTGATGAAGATTTAAGAATACAAAAAAATAAATTTGGGTCCAAAATATGGTTCAAATATGGAAAAATTCATGATGATGCAAGAGAAGAATTAGAAATAAAAATGAATGAAGATGATTTTGATAAAGCAAAAAAAATATTTACTTCAATTGGTCTTTGTACAGAAATTAAATGGTTAAGAGATAGAAAGCAATTTAATTGGGAAGGAATAAAAGTTTGTCTAGATTATACAAAAGGATATGGTTATATAATTGAATTAGAAAAAATGTCATCTAAAGAAGAAAAAGAAAAAATATTTAATGAACTTAAAGAAAAATTTGACAAACTTAATATTGAAATTACTCTTAAAGAAAAATTTGAGAAAAAATTTAATGATTATAAAGAAAATTGGGAAACTCTAATAGAAAATGCAATGGACTGAAAAACATAGACCAAAATATTCTAAGGAAATTCAAGGTCAAAATGAAGCAATTGCAAAAATAAAAAATTTTGTTGAAAATTTCTATTTAGGAAAATTAACAAAAACTAAAAAAAAGGCATTAGTTCTTCATGGACCTCCTGGAATTGGTAAGACAACTCTAGCACATGCTATTGCAAGAGAAACAAATTCAGAGATATTTGAATTAAATGCATCTGACTTGAGAAATAAATTAAAACTAAAAGAAATTTTAAAACCTGCAATTGAACAACAATCACTAATAAAAAAAGGAAAAATAATACTAGTCGATGAAGTTGATGGAATATCTGCTGCTGACAGAGGAGGATTAACAGAATTATTATCTTTAATTACTCTTACAAATTTTCCAATAATTATAACTGCAAATGATATTTGGAATGCTAAATTAAGTGGATTAAGAAAAAAAGCAGAACTTGTTAATTTAAAAGAAGTTGATTATAATACAATAAAAGATGTTATGATTAATATTTTAAGAAAAGAAAATCACTTTATTAATAATAATATCTTAACTAAAATTGCAATAAAATCTAGAGGAGATTTAAGAGCAGCAATAAATGATTTGCAAACAATATCGAGTATAAAAGATCCAACTGAAAATTTAATTGATGAAAGAAAAAAAGAAATAGATATTTTTAATGCATTAAGATTAGTATTCAAAGGAAAACCGACAGATGAAACTCTAAGAATATATGACTCTGTGAAAATGCCAATTGACAATATAATTTTATGGGTTGAAGAAAATGTGCCATTAGAATATCAAAAAAAAGAATTAAAAAGAGCATATGATTTAATAAGTAAAGTTGATGTATTCAAAAAAAGAATATATCGACAACAATATTGGAGATTTCTAGTTTATAAAAACATTTTACTAAGTTATGGAATTTCATCTTCAAAAGAAGATATAAAAACAGGATTTACAAATTATAATAAACCAACAAGAATCTTAAAAATATGGCTTAATAATCAAAAAACTTTCAAAAAAAAATCAATTGCTAAAAAATATGCAAGAAAAGTTCATGTTGGAGAAAAACGTATAATGAATGAATTTCCAGTAATTAGAAATATTCTAAAAAATCCTGAGGTAAGAAGAGAATTAAGACTTAGTGATGAAGAAATTGCTTATTTAGATAAACCTATTTAAACCAAAGAATTAAAAATCTAGTTTAACTTTTTTTAATTATGCCATATAATATAATAGTTGGAAGAAACGAACATGATAAAAAAATATTAGGTGATAGAGGATTAATTAGTATAGGAAAAGGTTATGTAAAAATGGGGCAATATACTTCTCTTTCTAATAATATTTTAATGGATGTTGCAAGAAGTCATGTAGTCCTCGTCAGCGGAAAACGCGGAACAGGTAAATCGCACAGCCTTGGAGTCATAGCAGAAGAATTATCAAATTTACCTAAAGAAACTAGTCAAAATATTGCATCATTAATATTTGATACTATGGGAATATATTGGACAATGAAATTTAAAAATGAAAAAGATAAAGAATTACTAAGAGATTGGAAATTAAATCCAAAAAATCTTCCTGTAAAAATTTTTGTACCGTTTGGTCATTATGATAGTTATCTAGAAAAAGGAATTCCTGTTGATAAAAAATTCGCATTAGATATAACTGAAATGAACTCTGATGATTGGATTATAACTTTTGGATTAGATATTACAAATCCTATTGCTGTTTTAATTGAAAGAACAATAACTAAACTAAAAGAAAGCGGAAACTTTAATATTAATGATGTTTTATCTAATTTAGAAAATGATCAAAAAACATCTCAAGAAATAAAAAATGCTGCAATAGGATTATTTGAAGCAGCAAATACTTGGGGCATATTTGCAAGAAACAATAGAGAGGCAACACAAGTAAGTGATTTAATCTCTGCTGGAATTACTTCAATTCTAGATTTAAGCGTATATAACTCTGTAGGATCATTTAACATAAGAGCATTAGTAATTAGTTTAGTTTCAAAAAAGATTTTCAATCAAAGAATGGAGGCAAGAAAAAAAGAAGAAATAAAATCAGTATCATCTGGTCTTAATTTTTTATCTTCAGTTGAAAAAAAAGAATATCCCTTAGTTTGGATGTTTATTGATGAAGCCCATGAATTTTTGAAATTAAATGAAAAAACAATTGCAACTGATGCCTTAGTTCAATTATTAAGAGAAGGACGTCAACCAGGAATATCTCTAGTTCTTGCAACACAACAACCAGGACAAATTCATAAAGATGTTATGACTCAATCAGATCTTGTAATTTCTCATAGAGTTACATCAGCTTCAGACTTAGAAGCATTAAATCAAATAATGCAAAGTTATCTTTTATCAAGTATAAAACAATATATGGATGATTTACCAAGTATAAAAGGTTCTGCAATAATTTTAGATGATAATTCAGAAAGAATTTATCCAATGAAAATTAGACCTAGATTTACTTGGCACGGTGGAGAAGCTCCAACTGCTGTTAAAATTGAGAAAAAGTTATAATTAAGAAG
>CEQE01144729.1_pt1 | contig 17895 bp, 28 predicted proteins | sample 356201 | NCBI WGS metagenome assembly CEQE01 (sample SAMEA2619970, study PRJEB7988) | marine metagenome | biome: marine biome (ENVO:00000447); feature: mesopelagic zone (ENVO:00000213) & marine oxygen minimum zone (ENVO:01000065); material: "saline water (ENVO:00002010), including plankton...
GGCTCAGGATGGCGATGGGGAGCCGTTACTTGGAAGCTTGTCGAAGGACCGCGACGCGCCAGGTTATGGCAAATGACCGGCGCAGCCCAACAACTATCGCTGAATCAACTCAAGCATATTCGGGAGATGCACCGATGAAAGTAACATCAGTCGAAGCCACCACATGCGTCGTTCCGCTCGACAGCGGCATAGCGATCGCGACCAGGGCCGTTACAGAACGCCACTACACCCTCGTGCGAGTTAGGACCGACGCCGGAGTCGAGGGCATCGGCTTCTGCTACGGCGGCAACAGGGGCGGGAGCATCGCAACGGTGGCCGTTCGCGATCTGCTGGCAGACATCGTTGTGGGCCGCGACCCGCACCAGACCGAGGCCATCTGGGACTCGATGTTTCGCGAAGCCCTCCTGCAAGGCCGCAGGGGAGCGGTGCTCCGTGCGATCAGCGCCATCGACACCGCGCTGTGGGACATCAACTCCAAGGCAGCGGGACTGCCGCTGTACCAGTACGCCGGCGGATACCGCGAAGGCATGGTTCCGGCGTACGCCAGCGGCGGCTACTACGCCGTGGGCAAGACCCCCGAAGACCTGGGCCTCGAGATGCAGAGCTACGTTGAGATGGGGTTCGACGCCGTCAAGATCAAGGTCGGCGGAGTCCCGCCCAAAGAGGACGCTGAGCGAGTTCGCGCATCAAGAGAAGCCGTTGGCCCCGACGTTCCTCTCTTCCTGGACGCCAATAACGGCTGGCCCGACGCGACGACCGCGATCCAGGCCGTCCGTCTCTTCGAGGAGTACGACCCCGGCTGGATCGAGGAGCCGCTGATGCCCGATGACATCCAGGGCCACGCCGAAGTCGCGGCCGCAACGACCATACCCGTGGCGACCGGCGAGATCCACGCCACGCGATGGGACTTTCAGGAGATCGTAGAAAAAGGCGCCGCCGTCATCTTGCAGGCCGACGCCGGAGTCTGCGGAGGCGTCACCGAGTGGCGCAAGATCGCCGCCATGGCCGCGTCGAACAACCTCACGATGGCGCCCCACTGGCTCGCCGACCTCCACGTCCACATGGTCGGCTCGACCCCGAACTCAAGCTACGTCGAGTACTTCACCGACTTCAAAGTCCTCAACCTCGGCAGGCTGTTCGCCACCTCCCTCGAAGTCGTCCCCGGCGGCCTAGCCCTCCCCACAGCGCCCGGCCTGGGCGTCGAGCTCGACGATGCGGCGGTGGCGCGGTTTTCAGATGGGTGGGCGTAGCGACCTCAGATTCCCAGGTCGTGCGACCAACCGGCTCGAAGCCAGCCTGGTCCGCCCTCCTGTAGTCTTCGATCTCGAGCTCATGGTCCAGCTTCGAGCATCGAGGATGTCGTGGGCGAAGATCGCGCGAACTCATCCGCGGATCGACAAGTCTGACGGGAAAAATGCAAGTCCAGCCGGCCCAGAATCATGGCCCCTGGGCGCTTACTTCGATCGCGGAAACACCGCTTTGAACGTACGCGCTCTGGCCGGTTTCTAGCCCGAACCTCACCTCCGAGTAAGGGTGTAAGCGGTGCAGATCGCGAATCCGACGGATGAACTCTGGTCCATCCTCTCCATCATAAAAACTCAACACATCCAACCCGAAGCTTTCTCCGGTACCCGTCAACAAATGCTCGAAGTCTGTGGCTGGGTCGCCTACCTCTGCAAAGCTCCAATCGATGATCCCCACCACGTGACCGCGTTCGTAATCGCACAAGATGTTCTCAGCTCCCACATCTCCGTGGATTATTACAGGATCATAGTCAAAATTCGCGTCGTTCGCCACATATTCTGCCCATAGGCGCGACCCGTTTCGCCCGCCCTGTGGCGACAACAAGGGCAAAATGTGCTCCTGAACATACTCGAATGCGTTCTGTTGTTCCTGCCGCAACTCGTTTGCTTCTTTGCGTCGAAGTTGGTCGCTCTTGAGGTCTCCTATAGAAATGCCATGAAGCGTCGACAGCGTCTCGCCAAGATTTTGGGCGAGTGAACTGCGAATGACCGCGTCTTCGAGCTCCTCGATCCTCAGGGGCTCGCCCGGAATTTTCGGATACCCGACGAAAAGCGACGGCTCGCGAAAACGGTCCCTGGAGACGAAATCGAATCGCGGCACTTTGACTGGCAACACGTTCGCGAGCTCTGGCAGAAACCGTATCTCCCGCTCTTGTTGTCGTACGATGTCCTGGCGCTTGGGAAACCGAAAGATATGTGATCCGTTCACCTCGATTGCAACGAAATCCCAACCTTGGCCAATTGGCGCCAAGGTGTAGACCGGGAACTCCGGGTAGGCTGATTCGATCAGGCTCCGATAGCGCTGGGTATCCATGGGCTCGTCGCTACCTAAGTGTGTTGAGGCTCGCTCCGTTCGTCGAATCGAACGGTCGGAAGCCTGATTGGAACATTTGAATGATCTCCTCTCATCGGAGTCCTCACCGACGCCGTCCGCGGGCCGTACGTCTCTCCGAAGAGTACGATCCTGGCGTCCATCGATGTCGCGACGGGCAATGCCTACCGTCGCCGCCTGCGCGCCGACGCGGTGTTGCGCCTCGACGCCTCGTAGCGCTCAATGAATGTTGACGGCGGCGTGAGGGCGATGGTTTCGGCGACGAGGTCGAGGGGGAGGTCGTCGAGGGTTTTGAATCGGACACAGGCTTTGCCCATGTCCAGCTTTTTGCCGCTGGCGTGGTATCGTTCGTGGAACCAATTCTCGGTGTCCGGGTTGCCGTAGACGTTCATCAGGTAGAGCGACATGTATCGCATCTGGGAGGCTAGGGCGGCGACGCCGAGCGCCTGGCCGTTGTACGTCTCGGGGTAATCCGTCAGCGGAATCACGTAGCTGATCATCCCGAACTGCATCGTCTCCTCGTACCCGTCCGGCAGGTTTTCGAGAATGGTCTGTCTTACGGTCGCGACGGCCTCGCGCCGGTCCGGGGCGAGCTCGTCGAGGTAATCGTCCACGGTTGCCGCTTCGCTCTGTGCTACCTGATGTCCCTCCATGCGTTTCGTGCGTCCACAAAGCGCCGCGCGCTCCCTCGTAGTATGTGACGTTTGATGCTGGTGCGCAAGGAATTGCGGCGGCGTCAACCGGTTCCCGCAGGCGACGACATCTTCGTCCGGGTCTGACCGTGAGCGCAGAGATGGTCGAAGGCCGATTCCCGCCGTGTGTCCGCTGACGCCGGAAAGCGACCATTTCAATCACCCTTCGAATCACTACATTGAGGGATGCCCGCCTCCCGATGCTGAGCGACACTGGGCGCGAGCAAGGCCGGCCACCGAACTCTTTGGAATCGAAGGTGCGATTGGTGTGCCGGTCTCAGTGGGGATAACGATGGCCTGGTGGTCTCTGGCCGCCGCGAAGCGAAGGCGAGCGGTGGTTTCCTTAATCGAGTTGCTGATCGTTCTGGCGATCATCGGCGTTCTGGCTGGCGTCGTCGTGCCGAGGGTCGCCGGTGACGGCGGCGTGGTCTCAGTCGCCGCGGTCGATGAAGTCGCCGTGAGCGTCCAGCGCTGAGATTCGTATCCCAAATCGTCAGGGCAACGTCGCCAGTTCGCATTCCCGCCGATCTTCACGCTCCGAATCACATTGGGACGCCCAACTCAGAGTCTCCGTGACCGAACAAAGAGAAGGGCGGACCGGTCGGTCCGCCCAAATAATCGGCAATTGGTGTGCTCTAGGTCGAGACGCCTAGCGTTTGGTCCATTGCTTGGCCTTGCGGGCTCGGGCCAGGCCGTACTTCTTGCTTTCCTTCTCGCGGGCGTCGCGAGTTAGCAGTCCCGCCTTCTTGAGTGGAGCCCGTAGGTTCGGGTCGGCGGTCTGAAGCGCTCGGGCGATGCCGTGTCTGAGGGCGCCCGCCTGGCTGACGACGCCGCCGCCGTTCACCTTTGCGACGACCCTGAACTGGTTTCGTGACTCGGTCACCTCGAAGGGTTGGTGGATGAGCTGCAACCACGTGTCCCACGGGAACGCCTCTTCAACGGGCTTGCCGTTGACGATGATCGGGCCGTTGTCCATGTACAGGCGGACTTTGGCCACCGAGGTCTTGCGCTTCCCGATCGCGTAGTAGTAGTGCTCGCTGCTGTCAACCATCTAAGACTCCTGTTCCTGGGACTGACGTGCGCCAAACTGGGCTTGATGCGGGTGCTCCGGCCCTGCGTATACCTTGAGGCGGAGGAGCATCTTTCGGCCCAGGGCATTCTTGGGCAGCATGCCCTTGACGGCATGCTTGATGACTCGGTCGGGATTCCTCGCGAGCATCTGTCCGAGCGTTCGCTCTTTCAGGCCCCCGATATAACCGCTGTGGGTGTAGTAGATCTTCTGGGCTACTTTGTCTCCTGTGACGCGGATAAGCTCGGCGTTGGTCACGACTACGTAATCGCCGGTCATCATGTGCGGCACGTACATGGGCTTGTCCTTGCCCATCAGCATCGTGGCGAGCCGCGTGGCCAGACGGCCCAGAGTCTCGCCCTCTGCGTCTACGTGGCGCCACTCGGATTTGATGTCCGAAGCCTTTGTTTCGTATGGCTTAACTATCGATGGCATCTTCATTCACCATTCTTCGGGGGGAAATCGGCGTACGTCACCGCGATCAAACACAGCCCTTGTGGGGGCGCCGACCTCGATGTCGCGTCGGTCTCCTTCCCGTCTATCAACTGTCTTAAACTTCCGATGGACATCGCTCCTCTGCCCACGTCCACCAGGGCGCCTGCCATTCGGCGCATCTGGTGGGGCAGAAACGCGTTGCCCTCCACTTCGAACACGATCGCATCGTCGATCGCCGTTACGCTGCTGCTGAACACCTCTCGGACCGTGCTGGCGCCTTCGTGTTCCAGCGGGCCTCCGAACCGGGCGAAGTCATGGACCCCGACCAGCATCTCGGCGCCTTCGGCCATGCGGACGATGTTCAGATCCTCGCGAACAAGAGTCGAGGTTCGCCGCCTCAGCGGTGAATGCACGGATCCGGTTAGCATCGTGTACCGATACCTCCGGCTCAGCGCATGCCTTCGAGGATCAAAGCCGTCATCGACTCGGTAGGCGGCCCTGATCGCGATATCGTCCGGCAGGCGATGGTTCATGGCCCGCTGGAAGGTGCTCGGCGGATGGGTCGAGGCGGTGTCGAATGCCACGACCTGTCCCAAGGCATGGACTCCGGCGTCGGTCCTTCCGGCGGCCTTGATCCTGACCTTCTCTCCCGTCAGCGCGGTGATTGAGTTTTCAAGCTGCTCTTGTATCGAGGGGCCGTTCCGCTGGTACTGAAACCCGCTGTACGCGGTCCCTTCGTACTCTACTATCAGCGCGAGGCGCATCTGATCGCCCTCGCTCGCGAACTAAGCGACCAGCTCGATGATCGCCATGTCTGCCGCGTCTCCCTGGCGCGGCCCGAGCTTGTACATGCGGGTGTAGCCCCCGTTTCGTTCCGCGTAGCGTTCGGCCAACTCCGCGAACAGTTTCCTGACGGCGTCGTCGTCCATCAGCATAGACGCCGCCTGCCGCCGGTGGTGCAGGGAGCCCTTCTTGCCCAGCGTGACCATCTTTTCGGTGAGTCGCCGGACCTCTTTGGCTTTGGCCTCGGTGGTGCGCATTGTTTCGTTGTTGATCAACGCCGTCACCATGCCCCGAAGCATCAGCATTCGGTGCGCGGTCGGGCGGTTGAGCTTTCTTCTCGAGAGGCGATGCCTCATGACTTGCTCCTAATTATTCGGCGGCGACGGCCTCTGTTTCTTCGTCGTCTGCCGTTTCGGGTTCCATGTCGGCTGGCAGGTAGTCCATCTCTTTCAACTTGCCGAAGAGCTCTTTGTAGGACTTGTCGCCGAAGTTTCGTATCCTCATCAGTTCGGCCCTGCTCATCTCGAGCACCTGGCCGACTTTGTCGATTCCTGCGCGCTTGAGGCAGTTCAGCGTCCGCGAGGGCAAGTCCAGCCGCTCGACCGTGACGTTGTAGATCTCGGCGGACACGATGTATTTCTGCGGCAGCCCGTCGACGCCTTCCTGTGAGTCGATCTTTGCGTTGGCGAACATGTAGAACTGAGTGACCAGGATGTTGGCAGCCTGTCTCACGGCCTCGACGGGCAGCTTGGAGCCGTCGGTCCAGACCTGCAGAACCAGGCGCTCGAAATCGGTGCGCTGGCCCACGCGGGTGCGTTCGATCGTGTAGCTGACTTTGTTGATCGGCGTGAAGATGGCGTCGACCGGCAGCACGCCGATGGCCTGTCCGTCACCTTCCGCGGCCACCTGGTAGCCTTTGCCGCGCTCTACGTTGAGCTCGATGGAGAGTTTGGCCTCGGAGGAGTCCAACGTCGCCAGATGCAGCTCAGGGTTGACCACCTCGAAGTCGGCGGATGCCATGATGTCACCGGCGCAAACCTCGCCTTCGCCCGCCACTTCCAGCCGGAGCTTGCCTGGGCGGTCCACCTCGGACCTGAGCCGGATGCCCTTGACGTTGAGCAGCATCTCGGTTACCTGCTCTTTGACGTGCGGCACGGTTGCGAACTCGTGCTGGATGCCCTCAATCTTTACCCACGTAATCGCGGTGCCTTCAAGGCCGCTGTAGAGAACGCGCCGCAGAGGGTTGCCCAACGTGACGCCGTATCCGGGTTCGAGTGGCTCAATAACGAATTTGCCGTACCGATCGTCTGCTGTCTCCACTTCGATCTGTGGACTCGGTATCGGCTCCTCTTCCTCCTCGATCATCTCTCGGCCCATTAAGCTGTTCAGATCCAAAACCATACGTAAGCTCCTGTGCGTCCACTTACTTGGAGTAGAACTCCACGACGAGTCTGATTTCGATGCCGCTGTCTACTTCCGACGGGATGGGGGGCGTTACCACCTCGCCAGTCAGGTTCGCCGGGTCCAGTCGGAGCCACGAAGGCACCGGCCGCTTCGGCAACCCGTCGGTAAGATCCTGGATGAACTCCGGAGTTGATCCGTTTTCGCCGCCTCGTTTCCACGTGATGACGTCCCCGGGGTTGACCAGGTATGAAGGAATGTCCATGCGGCTTCCGTTGACATAGAAGTGCCCGTGGTTCACGAGCTGTCTTCCCTGTTGTCGAGAGTCGACGAACGAGAGTCGGTAGACGACGTTGTCCAGGCGCGATTCCAACACCTGCATGAGATTGTCGCCGGTTGCGCCAGAGCCTTCCCGCGCCATGTCGAAGTACCGCCTGAACTGACGCTCAAGCACCCCGTACATGAAGCGAGTCTTCTGCTTTTCTCGAAGCTGAAGCGCCCAATCCGACGGCCTGCGCCGCCGGGGCACTGACTCTCCGGGCGGCCTGCGACGTCGTTCCACGCCGCATCGGGGCGTATAGCAGCGCTCGCCTTTGAGGAAAAGTTTCTCGCCGATCCGACGGCACTTGCGGCAGACGGCGTCCTTGTATCTTGCCATTGGTGTTCCTAAGCCTCTCGCGATTCTGTGTTCGGTGTAATTTCCATCGGTCTTGCCAGTATTTTGCCGATCTAACTCGCGGCCAGTTCCATCTCCTGGGACAAGGCGGCGATGTCGTAGCCTTCTTTTCGCACTCTCAGGTCGTAGTAAAGAAGCGTGGCGGCGATGTGCAGCACAGGCGCCGCCAATACGACGACCACAATATTGCCAATCGTGACAACGGCTCGGTTGAGCATGGCCGTCTCATCCAGAGAAGCCGCCTCGGTCATGAGCCAAAAAGGAGCGGACACTACGATGGACAACCCGATGGCGACTAAAGAAAACACCAACAAGCGCCCCAGTATTCTCCACTCGTTCCGGCGCGCCAACGCGAAACTCCTCTGAAGCGCCCCGATCCATTTGTACCGCTCCACCATGACCGCGGGGGTCGCTATCGCCAGATAAAACGAGTAGACCGCCATGACGGCCAAAATCGGCAATCCGACCGCGGGGACTTCGACGCCCCCCACGACGATCCCCAACAAGGCGACAAGCGCCACGAGGATCGATGCGAGTATGAACATCGAAACAGCCCGTTCCACGACCTTCGCGTAGCAAGCTGCCACGTCAATCTTGGCGGATACGTATTGTTGCCCGACGGCGACTATGATCGCGCCAAACACCAATTGCATCCCAAGTACGATGGCTGCGTTGAGCACAACGTACGTTCCCACGTCGTTGATGGGCAGCAACCAGATCAGATTTGCCGGGATCTGAACGATTGCCGTCAAACGAACGAGTTGCTTGAGATTCCGGCCGTAGATCGTGAAGGTCTCGCTCAGAATGTCTCCGAGACTGCGCACCTCCATCGTTGTTTCCTGATCGATCAAGATTGTGCCGATCCCCTAAACCCTGCGTCGCTTGGGAGGCCTGCACCCATTGTGAGGGATAGGCGTCACGTCCCGGATGACGGTCACCAGGATCCCGGCGCCTTGGATCGCTCGGATCGCGGCCTCTCGGCCGGGACCAGGTCCCCTGACGAAGACCTCGACCTGTCGGATGCCGTGGTCCATGCCCTTGCGAGCGGCATCCTCCGCGGCGCGCTGCGCGGCGAAGGCGGTGGACTTTCGCGATCCTTTGAATCCGACGGTGCCCGCGCTGCCCCAGGCGATGGGGTTGCCTTGCGGGTCGGCCAGAGTGATTATCGTGTTGTTGAAGGTCGACTGAATGTATGCCCGTCCCACCGGAACAGACTTACGTTCCCTTCGCCTTGACCGTGCTCGTCTTGCCATCTCTTGTCCTTTGGTTTCTCGTTACTTCCGGGTGACCGAACGGCCTCGGCCGGCTACAGCGACACGCCGTCCGCGCTTCGTGCGGGCATTGGTCCGAGTTCGTTGCCCGCGGGTTGGGAGTCCGCGCCTGTGGCGCAACCCTCGGTACGATCCGATGTCGATCAACCGGCGGATGTTCAGGTTTACCTCGCGGCGAAGGTCGCCCTCGACTATCTTCTCGCGGTCGATAACCTCCCTGATGCGGGTGAGATCGGTTTCGGTCAGATCCCGCACACGCGGGTTGTCTAAGATGCCCACCTTCTCCATGACATCTTTGGCTTGGGTGGGGCCGATGCCGAAGATGCTTCGCAGTGCGATCTCAACGCGCTTGTTGTCGGGGATGTTTACGCCGGATACGATGGCCATGGGTTCTCCCTACGGGTTGGTTGTTAGCCCTGCCGCTGCTTATGCCGCGGGTTGTCGCAGATTACCAATACCTTGCGGTGTCGCCTGACGATTTTGCACTTGGCGCACCGCACCTTGACTGACGCCGATACTTTCATGATCTATCTCCACGGGCTACCCGGTCTGGCCAAACGGCGTCGCCGCCCGGCGTTGCTTCGCCTGGTTCCCCTAGTCTGACCGGAAGCGGCCAATCGAGCCCCATCCGGCGCTGAGTCATAGGCTTTCGGACTACCTGAAGCGATACGTGATTCTGCCGCGCGTCAAATCGTACGGCGAGAGTTCCACGAGCACTCGGTCCCCTGGGAGGACTCGAATGAAGTTGAGCTTGAGCTTGCCGGACACGTATGCCAGCACCTCGTGGCTGTTTGCCAGCTCAACCCTGAAACTCGCATTTGGCAAAGATTCGGTTACTTTGCCCTCGACCTCGATCGCTTCTTTCTGTTTACGTGCCATTAGACTCCCTTCGTACCTTCGGTACGTTCTTCGTGCGAGCGGACTCGATCTACGCTCGGTTGCCGTTCAGGCGCGTCGTCACCTCAGCGCCACGCTCCGTGATGACGACGGTGTGTTCGAAGTGGGCGCATAAACTTCCGTCGGCGGTGACCACAGTCCACCCGTCATGCATCTGTTTTGTATCTCGTGTACCGACATTCAGCATTGGCTCGATCGCCAACGCCATTCCTTTTCGGATTAGCGGCCCGCGTCCCGCTTCGCCGTAGTTCGGCACCTGCGGCTCTTCGTGCATCTCGAACCCGATGCCGTGCCCAACGTATTGCGTTACGACGGCGTACCCTTGTTTCTCGGCGAATGTTTGGACCGCCGCCGATATGTCGCCGATGCGGGCCCCGGCGCGGACCTTGGATATGCCTCGGTTCAACGACTCGCGCGTGGCGGCGATCAACCGCTCGGCCTCCGGATCGATATCGCCGACGCCCAGCGTGAACGCGCTGTCGCCATGCAGACCCTCGTATATGGCGCCGACATCGACGCTGATGATGTCTCCGTCTTTCAGCTTGCGGTTGCCTGGAATGCCATGGACCAACTCCTCGTTAATCGAAGTGCAGATCGTCGCCGGGAAAGGGACCGCCGCCATTGCCCTGTATCCTTTGAAGGACGGGATGGCGCCCAGTCCGCGAATCTCGCTCTCTGCCAACGCGTCCAACTCCCGGGTCTCTGTCCCCGGTTGGATGGCGTGCTCCACCGCAGCCTTCGCTTTCGCCACGATTTGGCCCGCCTCGCGCATCAATTTGATCTCGCCAGGCGATTTAATTGTTATCCCATCGCGGGACATGTTCACCGACCCAATGTCCGGACTTCGACTCAGGGGGACCCGCGATGGGTTGACCTGGTCGTCCTCCGCTTCGTTGATTCCGCGATTTTCGCGGCTAACTCAGACAGGCCGGTCGATCCACCGGCCTCAAAATCACTAAGTAAGTTTACCTAAACCTGCCAGCGGCGCCAAGTTAGCCCGAAACCGCGGCCAGCGAAGCTTCGCTGACAGCGTCTATTGACGCTTCGCCGTCGATCTCACGGAGCTTTCCTCCGCTTCGGTAGTATTCGACGACAGGTTCCGTTTCGTCGCTGTAGATCTGGATTCTCTTGGTGACGACTTCGGCTTTGTCGTCGTTCCGTTCGTACAGTTCGCCTCCACACCTGTCGCAGACGCCCTCTGTATTTGGCGGAGACGACTGGGCATGGTAGGGCGTTTGACACTGCCGGCAAATCATCCGTCCGGTGAGTCTTCGAACCAATTCGTTTTGTGCAACCCGAAAGAACAGCACCCTGTCGATTCCACCGAGCGATTCGATCTCTTCGTCGAGCGCCACCGCCTGTGCGTGAGTCCTGGGAAAGCCGTCCAAGACGAAGCCGTTCGCGTGGGCCGGATCGTCGATCCAGTCCATTACCATCTTGATCGTCACGTCATCGGGCACGTAGACGCCTCGCTCCATGAATGACCGCGCCAGTCTCCCCAACTCGGTGTCTCGTTTCTGGTGATCCCTGAATAGGTCTCCGGACGACACCGATTCTACGCCCAGATGATTCGCGATAGAGGCCGCTTGGGTCCCTTTGCCCGATCCAGGCGGCCCCATGAGTATTACTCTCAAACTGTCTCCGCTCCTTGGAGTCCGCAATCGACCGGCGCAATGACGTGTCGAACGGTAAGCTTATGTCGCGATGTCCGGTCAGCCGAGCCGAAACGGGAATCGCGGCGCGAGGTTAGTGGATGAATCCCTCGTAATTCCGCATCAAAAGCTGCGACTCAAGCTGACGCATGGTGTCCAAGGCGACGCCGACCATGATGAGAAGGCTGGTGCTGCTTAGCGTCAATGAGCGCACATCCGTGGCTTGCGTCACGAAAAACGGGATGATGGCAATGATGCCCAAGAAGAGGGCGCCGCCCCACGTGATGCGGATGATTACTCGATTCAGGTACTCTTGCGTCGGCCGTCCGGGCCGGATGCCGGGAATGAATCCGCCATTGCGCTGAAGGCTCTCCGCGAGGTTCTGCTGCTGGAATATGACGAGCGTGTAAAAGAACGTGAAAATGACGACCAGGAAAAACACGGCCGCCCAGTACGGGAAATTCGACGGATCCAAAGTATCGGTCAGGAACCGTGCGAATCGTGAAAAGAAAGAATCAGACAGCGGGTCGCGGAAATAGCTGGCGATCGTTGCCGGAAGAATGATGATCGAGAACGCGAATATTAGTGGGATCATGCCCGCGGAGTTGACCCTCAGGGGCAGGAACGTCGAGCCGCTTTGGCGCTGCATTCTCCCGCCGCGGAAAACGCTCCGACCGTACTGCACAGGCACACGACGCTGGGCCTCGGTGAACATGACGATAACGTATATGATCCCGAACCCGAGCACGCCGAGTAGGAGCAGGCTGCCGGTTTGGCCGCTTTCAAGAAGACCCTGGCCGACCACTGACGGGAAACGGGCCACGATGCCGCCGAAGATGATCAGCGAAATGCCGTTGCCGAGGCCGCGCTCGGTGATGAGTTCGCCCAGCCACACGAGGAAGAGCGTGCCCGCGACCATTGACGTGAGCATCGCGGCGGTGGGCAGGTTCAACCCAAACTCGACGCCCGGCAAGACGCCGGATTGGCGCAACAGCGTGAGCTGGCCCCAGGACTGAAGGAACGCGATCGGAACGGTAAGCCAGTGCGTGATTTGATTGATCCGCTGCCGTCCGTACTCGCCTTCTTGCGATATGGCTTTGAGGCTGGGAATGGCAGGGGTCAGAATCTGCATCACGATGGAGGCGGTGATGTACGGATAGACGCCCAGGGCTGCGACGCTCAGATTGGCCAAAGCGCCGCCGCTGAAAAGGTCCAAGAATCCAAGAAGCGCCTGCTGGTCGAACGCCTGGGACAAAGCTTGCGTGTCCACACCGGGCACGGGCACCTGGGCCACGAACCGGAAGATGACCAGCATCGCCATGGTGAAGAGGATTTTTGCCCGCAGATCGGGGACGCGCCAGGCATCCATCATCGACTGGATGAGCTGTGGCGTGGACGATTGTTGTGCTCTGGCGGCTTGGCTCTGCCGCATTAAGCGGTCTCCTTCATGCTAGGGACTGATGCGCGGGCATCGACCAGCGATGCGGAGCGCAATGCCTCGCGAGTCGCCTGCTTTGGCAACCGCTGTATCACTCGATGACCTCGGCGCTGCCGCCCATGGCTTGAATCTTCTCGCTGGCAGTCTTGGAGTAACGGTGCGCCTCAACCAGGATCGGGCCTTCGAGGTCGCCGCGGCCCAGGACCTTGACCGGGTTGTTCAGGTTCCGGATTATGCCGGCTTCGACCATCGCTTGGGGGGTGATCACCGTGTCCTCCGGAAATCCGCCAAGTTGATCCAGGTTCACGACCCAGTACTCTTGTCGAAAGATGTTCGTGAATCCTCGGATTGACGGCAGGCGTTTCAACAACGAAAGTTGGCCGCCCATGAAAGCGGTCATCCTGTGCGCGCCGGTTCGAGACTTCTGTCCCTTCACGCCTCTGCCGGCGTAGCTGCCGTAGCCGCTGGAATCGCCGCGGCCTACACGCCTGCGTCGTTTCGCTTTCTTCGGGGGCCGAATCAAGTGCTGTTGCATTGCCGTGAACTACTCCGTCGTTGTTCTATCGGTGTCGATGATGTGCCGGCGCCGCGCCGAGCGGGCGCATCCAAATCTAGTCGGAAGACTCAAACTCCCGCACCTCCACCAGGTGCCGGACTTTGTGGACCATGCCTCTGATCACCGGGCTGTCGTCGTGTTCGACGGTCTGGTGCAGTTTTCGCAGGCCGAGGCTTTCCACGACTCTGCGTTGGTTGCGCGCAAAGCCGATAGTGCTCTTCTTCAAGGTTACTGCCAGTTTTCCCATCAGATCAATCTCGTTTCGGTCCTATTTACCGGACTCACGGACCGCTCTGCGCTTTATTGTTGTTGTCGCTGTCGCGCGGCCGCTCTGCGTTCCGCCTGTTGTTGGCGTCGTTCTCGCATCGTCTCGACCAATGTCTGTCGTTTGCGGCTCTCTTCCTCGGGATCGCGCAATGTCTTGAGTCCCTCGAAAGTGGCTTTTACGACGTTGACCGGGTTGGTGCTGCGGCGTGCCTTGGTCAGCACGTCACGTATGCCAACGAGTTCGACGACAGCGCGAACGGCGCCGCCGGCGATAACGCCCGTTCCTGGCGAAGCAGGCTTGATCATGACCACGGAGCCGCCGTACTTCGAGATCACCTCGTGGGGCACCGTGCTGCCCTTCATCGGGATACGTTCCACGTTCTTTCGGGCGTTGGCTGCGCCCTTGCGCACGGCATCGGGAACGGCATCGGCTTTGCCCATGCCGATGCCGACCTGCCCCTCGCCGTCGCCGACCACCACCACAGCGTTGAAGCTAAGGTGTCGCCCGCCTTTTACGACTTTGGCAACGCGCGAGATTCGGACGACCCGTTCCGTAAACGGGGCTTCTTCCATATCGCCCCGATCTCTGTCGCTCCGGTCTCTATCGCCCTGGCCTCTTTGGTTGTTGAATGTCATCTAGAAAACCAGACCTTCCTTGCGGGCGGCTTCAGCAAGCGCTTTGGCCCTCCCGTGGAATTTGAATCCGCCGCGGTCGAAGACGACCGACGTCACGCCTTTCTCTTTGGCGCGTTCGGCGACGAGCTTGCCGACTAAAGCCGAAACCTCGGTCTTGGCTTTGCCGTCGTGATCTTGCTTGACTTCGGTGTCGAGACTCGACGCTGCAACAAGCGTCACACCTTTCGAGTCGTCAATCACCTGTGCATAGACGTGATTGAGGCTGCGAAATATCGCCAATCGCGGTCGTTCGCTGCTGCCGGAAATCTTTCGGCGCACCCTCTTGTGTCGTATCGTCCTGCGAGACTTCCCTGTCTTCGGTTTGGCCATTTCCTAGGCTCTCCTGGCACTCTTGCCCGGCTTGATGTGTACGATTTCGTTGGCGTATCTGATCCCTTTGCCGGTGTAAACGTTCGGCGGCCTGACTTTGCGTATCTCCGCCGCTTGCTGACCGACCGCCTGCTTGTCCATTCCGCGCACGTGGATTCGGGCGTTGCCTTCCACTTCCAACGTGATTCCCGGAAGAGGTTGCACTTCCACGGCATGGCTTAGCATGACAGTCAACGTAATGGCTTGCCCTGTCTGCTGAACCCTGTAGCCCACGCCGACCAGATCGAGGATCCTTTCGAATCCCTCGCTGACGCCGACAACCATGTTGTTCAGCAGGCTGCGGGTCAAACCGTGAAGCGCTTTGTGCTGCGCGGAGTCCGACGGGCGTTCGACGAGAACCTGCCCGTTGCTTCGGGCAATGCTCATCTCGTCATGGAAACTCTGGTTGAGCGTTCCTCTGGGTCCTTTGACGGTGACGTCCTGACCGCGGACTGTGACATCCACGCCGGACGGGAGTTCGATTGGCTGACTGCCTACACGTGACATATTTCGCTCCTTACCACACGTAGCACAGCAACTCGCCGCCGATGCCCTCTCGCCAGGCCTGTCGACCTGTCATGACGCCCTGGGACGTCGAGAGCACGGCGACGCCGAGTCCGCCGTAATATCGAGGTATTTCACCCTTGCCCACGTACACCCGGAGGCCGGGTTTGCTCACTCGTTTCAGACCTGTGATCGCTGGCTCGTCCTTGCTTCGGTAATGGAGCCTGAGCCTGATCGTCGCCTTGGGATCGCCCGGCCTCACGGTGTCGTAACCCTCGACGAATCCCTCTTCGGCAAGTATCCGCGCCAGCTCCCCTTTAATCTTGGAGGCGGGGAACGACACGGTTCGGTGCCGAACGATAATCGCGTTCCGTATACGCGTGAGCATGTCCGCTATCGGATCTGTGACTGGCATCTCTGTTTCCCTTTTGGTTTAGTTCTTCGAGTCGACGGGCCCTGACGCGGGCCTCCCACGGTGGCGTCCTCGCAGCCTCGCGGCTACCAGCTTGCCTTCCTGATGCCAGGGAGCATGCCTGTGAGCGCCATGTTCCGGAAGCAGATCCGGCACAGCCCGACGTATCTGATATACGCTCTGGGCCTGCCACACTTGTGGCACCGGTTGTGCTGACGCACCTTGAAGCGCTGCGGTCTCTTCCAACGCTCGACTTTCGATGTCTTCGCCATATTCAATCCCCGCTGATGGTTTTGCGTTCGACGCTCGGCGGAACTCGATCCGGGGTTATGCGGCCAAAGCGTCCCGGGTTCGCGCGAAGGGCATTCCCAGCAACTCAAGCAGGCGGAACCCTTCCTGGTCGTTGCGGGCCGTGGTGACAATCGCCACCTGAAGCCCGCGAATTCGGTCGATGCTGTTGTAGTCGATCTCAGGGAAGATCACCTGTTCTCTGATCCCCAACGAGAAGTTTCCGCGGCCGTCGAACGATTCGCGAGGGACGCCTTGGAAGTCCCTGATTCTCGGCAGGGCAGAGTTCAGGAGCCGGTCCATGAACTCGTACATGCGCCGTCCCCTGAGGGTGACGCTGACGCCGATGGCCATCCCTTCCCGGATTTTGAACCCGGCAATGGATTTCTTGGCGCGAGTTATCACCGGCTTTTGCCCGGAGATCATCGTCAGGTCGCCGGTGGCGGCTTCCATTGCTCTGGCGTTCAGAAGAGCTTCGCCGAGGCCGATGTTGAGCACCACCTTTTCGAGGGTGGGGATCTGCATCGGGCTCTTGTAGCTGAACTCTTCCGTCATCTGCGGACCGATCTCCTCACGCAATCGCTGGAGCAGGCGAGGGGGGGGCGGCGGTTCAGGCGCCTTGCCGTTTGACGGTTGGTCTTCGCCCTGTGCCGCTTCGGCCTCGGCCGCGGGTTGATCCTGTTCTGCTTTGGAGCGACGGCGACGGCGCGGTCGCTCTTGGCTTTCCTCTTTCTGTGTCATTCGATGACTTCCTCGCACTTCTGACAGGCGCGGGCTTTCGTCCCGTCGGCCAGTCGCCGATAGCCTATCCGCGTCGGTTTGTTGCAGTGCGCGCATATCAACGCCACGTTGCCCACGGGGATCGGCATCTCCTTCTGAATCATGCCGCCCTGCCGGAACGTGCCGGTGGGTTTCTGGTGGCGAGTGACCACGTTGATCCCCTCGACCACGACGGTGTCCTGCTTTGGCAAAACCCGGCTGACGCGACCCTGTTTCCCGCGGTCGCGTCCCTTGGTAATTAGCACGTTGTCATTAGATTGGACCCGCATCTACAGCACCTCCGGGGCCAACGAAACGATGCGCATGAAGTTCTTGTCTCGCAACTCACGGGCGACCGGGCCGAATATCCTGGTGCCTCGTGGCATCTGGTCGTCGTTGATGATAACGGCTGCGTTGTCGTCGAAGCGAATGTGGGAGCCGTCCGCTCGTCGGTGGGACTTTGTCGTCCGGACGATGACAGCCTTGACCACCTCGCCTTTGCGGACCGCGGCGGCGGGCGCGGCTTCTTTCACGGAAGCCACGATCACGTCTCCCAGCCAGGCATAACGTCTGCCGCTTCCGCCGGGCACTCCGATGCAGCTTATCGTCTTCGCCCCGGAGTTGTCCGCAACTCTGAGGCGACTGTATATCTGTATCATTGTCCGTCCGTCTCCTCGTCTTCTGGCGCCGGGGACGCGGGCTCGGCGGCCTCAGCGTTCAGGGCGGAGGTGGCCGCCGCGGATGCGACGGATTCGTCCACCTGAATCTCCTCGGGTTGCAGCTCCGCGATCTCCTTGCTGGAGAGGATCTCGGCCACTTTCCACCGTTTGGTCTTAGACGTCGGCCGAGATTCGACGATCCTCACCATGTCGCCGAGTTGGCACTGATTTTCAGGATCGTGGGCGTTGAAGCGCGTTTGGCGACGGACGGCCTTCTTGTAGATCGGGTGCGGCCTACTCCACTCGTAGACGACCACCACGGTCTTGTCCATCTTGTCGCTGACGACGCGGCCAACCCGCACTTTGCGTCTCTCGTAGCTCATACTGCCGCCCTTGTGAGTTCCCGTTCGCGAATCAGAGTATTGATGCGCGCGACGCGCTTTTTTGCACTCGAAATTTCGTTGACGTTGGACAGTTGCATCGTTGCCGCGCGAAAGCGGAGGTTCATCAGCTCGCGATGCGTATCGTACAGTTCGTTGTCCAAGTCCTCGTCGGACAGTGCTCTCAGGTCGTCAATTTCCATCTTTGTCGCCTTCATGCAGGGTGGGCCCCGGTTGGCGCCCGTCGCTTAATCGATTCACATTCATGTAGCGCCGGTGCATGGCGCAGGCTAGACGTTCTGCCTAGAAACTACTTTGGTGTTGACCGGGAGCTTCGACGACGCCAGCCTGAGAGCC
>CEQE01140808.1_pt1 | contig 17882 bp, 19 predicted proteins | sample 356201 | NCBI WGS metagenome assembly CEQE01 (sample SAMEA2619970, study PRJEB7988) | marine metagenome | biome: marine biome (ENVO:00000447); feature: mesopelagic zone (ENVO:00000213) & marine oxygen minimum zone (ENVO:01000065); material: "saline water (ENVO:00002010), including plankton...
TGGTTAATGATATCTCTTACCAGCGTTTGTGCTATCGGACAGATTTTCAGTGCAGGTGGCATGGCACGGCGTATTAATTTTTCCTATATTGAATCATTGACTGTCGGCATCGGCATGTGCGGACGGGCGGAAATGGCTTTTGTTATTTCCTCGCTTGGGCTTAGTCTTGGCGCTATTGACGAAAAGATATTCTCCCTTCTCATTTTTACTACTTTTACTTTGAACCTACTGACATTAGCGGGGCTAAAAGGTTGCTCGCTTCTGTTGCAACGTCAAACTTAAAGCGCTAACTTGTTTTTTTAACAGAATAGATAATAAAGAAAAGTTGAAATTAAACGAAAGGTAAAGGAATTTTATTAATGATTAACATGATAAAAAATCTCCAGTTAATCCTGTTATCCTGCAAAGCTAAGCTTAGCTCATGTCAAAAATTAATGAAATATTTAAAATTGACATTGATGTCTTGATATGATTATATTATAACTTTTTATGTTTCAAAAAGTTCGCTTCTTTTTGGCTTAATAAGCCTGTAGAATGGTATTCAAAAAATATGGCTCTGATTATATAAAGATGCTGCGAGATTTGGCTTCTGTCGGCAGTTTCGGTCTTCTGATGGCAGGAGCTATTCTTTTTGGATATTTTGTCGGAAGTTATTTGGATAATTATTTTGGCACTTCTCCCGCATTCCTTATCCTTTTTCTGGTTTTAGGCATTGTTGGCGGATTTGTGGAATATCTAAAGATTATAAAAAGAGTAATAAATAATAAAAATAAAAAATAATACCTGTAAAAAAAATGAACCTTTTAACAATTGATGAAGGATTACCACTGAGGGTTATTAAAACATCTTTAATAGTGGCTGTCCTTGTTCTCTTAATTTCTGTTACTAAGTGGCCTTTTGAAGTCACTATTGGTCTGGCTGTTGGAATGGCGATCAGCATTATTTTTTTTATGATTTTGTCCGGCAGCGTAAAATCCCTTGTGACAATAGAAAAAAATAGAAGAATGCCCTTTATGGTGGTCGTTACCACTTCGAAATTTATTGTTTTGAGCATAGCGCTCTTTCTTGTTTTTAGTCATCTGTCTATTAGTTATCTTTCCATCTTAATAGGGATCGGGTTAGCACAGTCTATCATTTATTTGAAATTAATAGGGATGGGAATGGTTAACTATATGAACAAAAAGAACCAGGTCGAAAACAAAGAAATCTCAAATGGCAGTCTCCAAATAGCAAATAAATAACAAGATTCAATGTAAAAATTAAAACAATCGGCTTAAATCAAGAAATTCAGCTTTTGATTTTTGGCTATTGAAATTTATTTTTTAAATTACTTTTTAGAGATATTTTTATGGCAGTGGAACACGAAGCGGCAAGTAAAGCAACAAAAACCAGCCTGGAACTTCCTTCTTTCATGGATTTGCTGGGGGACCTGCACCATGAAGTCTTTGGGATTTCTCTGCATCACTGGGTTCCTATTATTATGTCTTTGATAGTAGCGTCCATAATAGTGGCTGTCACGTATTACACTACTAAGGATTTAAAAAAAATTCCTCAAGGGATGCAGGCTTTCCTCGAAGTTGTTATAGAAGGAATGCAGGGTTTTTTTGGAGAGATACTGGGATCTGGCGGTTCTGTGTTTTTACCGTTTATCGGCAGTCTTTTTGTTTATATATATCTAATGAACATATTGGGCTTTATACCGTTCTTTCATGCCCCTACCAGCAGCCCAAATACAACAATTGCTCTCGCGATGATTGTTTTTTGTGTTACACAGTATGCAGGAATAACCAAAAACGGCGTTGTTGGATATTTAAAACATTTTGTGGGAGAACCTATATGGATGGCGCCCCTTCTTTTCCCCATTCATATTATAGGTGAATTAGCGCGACCGCTTTCTCTTTCCATGAGACTTTTTGGGAATATTATGGGAGAAGATACAGCCATAGCCATCTTAGTGGGATTAGGAGTTTCTTTATATTTTATACCTATTCAATTTCCGATACTGGTGCTGGGTCTCTTGACAACGCTAATTCAGGCAGTAGTGTTTACAGTTCTGTCCAGCGTGTATATAGGAGGCGCTGTCGGTCATGGGGATGAACATTAAATCAGTTGTCAAGGTGAAGGGAAAACAAGGTTTTTGTAAGAACTGTTAACCAACAACTAAATAACTAATAAAAAGGAGGTGTTACTATGCTTTATTTTGCTCTATTAGCCATTGCTACTTCTGCAGGGTTGGGAATTGCCGCTTTCGGGTGTGGAATAGGAGCGGGCAACGCAATTTCAGGCGCCCTGGCAGGCATGGCAAGGCAGCCGGAATTAACCGGCAAACTTCAGGTTACAATGATTATTGGTCTGGCAATTATCGAATCGCTTACTATTTATTGCCTGGTTATTGCCTTCATGCTTTTCGCAAAACTTCCGGCAACAGATCAGATGTTGGGTTTAATAAAATAATTGGGCAAGCTTTCACTCAAAACAAGGTAGAGACAGCGGCAGATGTTAGGTGGCAATTGTTAGTTTTTTTCTAATCCCTAAAGCCTATCATCGTTTTTTTTGTCTTTGTGGCTTAGCGGCTTGAACTTTTACGACTATACAAGAAGTTATACTATTACACTAAAAAAGCTCCTTTTTTTTAGGCGCTGTTAGTTCTTGCTCTTTTAGTCGCAGTTTAGTCGTTGTTTGTTTTTTACCTTTTACAACGACTTATGCAAAGCACAGCGCCTTAAGCAAAGCTCGGAAGTTTTTTCTCTTAGTAATCCAGGGCAGAAGCCCTATTTAATTATCGGCAAAGCCCCGCTGAGCGTGGCAAAGCTGAGCTTAGCTCTGCCATTCATGGCCTCAACCCTTCGGGCGGCTTTCCTTTGAAAACCGTCCCATTCGGTAAATAAAACCGAATTGTTGATGCGGCAACTTGCCGCTTTATGGAGTTAGATCGAATGGAGTCTTTAGATATTAGACTGATTATAGTCCAGGGTATCGGATTCATACTACTGTATATCCTTTTGAAGAAGTTTTTATTTGGCCGAATTATCGATTTAATTAAGGCCAGAGAAAATGAAATTAGGGATACTTATGCTAAAAGCGACCAGGACAGGAATGAGGCTTCTAAATTAAAGTCCGATTATGAAGCTAAAATCGCTCATGCTGAAGAAGAAGCGCATAAAAAAATACAGGAAGCTGTGCTGGAAGCAAAAAAGATAAGTGATAATATTGTTAAAAATACGAAAGAGGAAACGGAAAAAATTAAAGAAAAGGCCAAGAGGGACATAGAACAGGAAAGAAAGAACGCGTTGGTTGAAATTAGAAAAGAAGTGGTTAACTTGAGTATGATTGCCACAGAAAAATTAATCAAAGAATCGGTCGATAAAAAAACAGCGGAAAAACTGGTTGAGAGCGCTATTCAGGATATAGGAGATGTCTCGTGATCGAAAGGATAGCCGTTGGCAGATACGCTCAGGTATTGCTGGAAATAGCTGCCGAGTTAAATAAAGTAGATGAATTTGAAGAAGAACTCAAGTGGCTTGATTCTTTGTTGAAAGCAAACCCGAAACTGTTTCTTATTTTAAAAAATCCTTTGGTTCAGCCTAAAAAGAAAAAAGAGATCGTAGACAAAGTTTTTTCCAAAAATATCAACCTGAAATTAAAAAACTTTTTGTATCTTCTAATTGATAAACGTCGTGTGGAAATTTTGGAAGGAGTCTTAAAAGAGTATCAGTCAAGGGCTGATACCTACAGGGGAGTGGTAAAAGCCGAAGTACAGTCTGCTATTGAACTTTCCGAACAAAAAATTGAAGAAATTAAAAAAACGCTTGAAAGCAAAATAAAGAAAACCATAAAAATTGAAGCGAAAGTTTTTCCAAAAATTATTGGAGGCCTAATCATTTATATTGGGTCTTCAATTATCGACAGGAGCATCATGGGACGATTAAAAGTAATGCGGGAGAAACTATTGGCAATGGAAGGGATGTGAAAGTTTGCAGGAATCAGGGCTATGTTGTCAGATTATTTGTGTCGTTTGCGACATGAACTCAAGTCTCACAACAGGCTGACAGCCAATCCCTGGCACCTGTAAGCTATCATTATTAATTTATTTCAAGGAGGTCTGTTTTGGCATTGCGGGCGGAAGAAATTACCTCGATTATAAAAAAGGAACTGAGCGGTTACGAAGAAAAACTCAAAATGGAAAGTGTGGGAACCGTTTTACAGGTTGGTGACGGTATCGCGCGCGTCTATGGGTTAGATGACTGCATGTACATGGAGTTGTTAGAATTTCCTGATGGCATTTTCGGAGTAGCTCTGAACCTTGAACGGGACAATGTTGGCGTCATAATCATGGGTCCGGACACAGGAATTAAAGAAGGAGATATTGTTAAAACAACCGGCAAAATTATTCAGGTTCCTGTTGGCGATGCCATGTTGGGAAGAGTGGTAAACGCTCTTGGACAACCGATCGACGGGAAAGGGGAAATTGCAACCGAAAAATTCTTTCCATTAGAAGGACGGGCGCCTAATGTTGTGCAAAGGCAGCCTGTTAAAGAACCTATACAGACAGGGATAAAAGCCATAGATGCTATGATCCCCATTGGGAGAGGACAGAGAGAGCTAATTATCGGGGATCGCCAGACCGGAAAGACCGCGATATGTATAGATACAATCATCAATCAAAAAAATACAGATGTTTATTGCATCTACGTGGCTATCGGACAAAAACAATCCACTGTAGTAGGAGTTCAGGAGACTCTTGAGAAATACGGGGGCATGGATTACACCACGATTGTTGCGGCCAACGCATCAGATCCCGCGCCCATGCAGTATATAGCACCTTATGCGGGCTGTGCGATGGGTGAATACTTCAGGGATAATAAAAAGCATTGCCTGATAATTTACGATGATCTATATAAACATGCTGTCGCTTATCGGCAGGTATCTTTACTACTCAGAAGACCGCCGGGCCGTGAGGCCTTTCCCGGCGATATTTTTAACCTTCATTCCAGACTTTTGGAAAGAGCGGCTAAATTAAACGATGAACTCGGGGGTGGTTCTTTAACCGCTCTCCCCATTGTTGAAACTCAGGCAGGTGACTATGCCGCATACATTCCTACTAACGTGATATCGATTACCGATGGACAGATTTATCTGCAGGGTGATCTTTTTTATGCCGGTGTCAGACCCGCAATCAACGTCGGACTTTCCGTATCCAGGGTTGGTGGAAACGCACAGATTCCTGCCATGAAAAAAGTCGCCGGAACACTGCGGCTTGATCTCGCACAGTACAGGGAATTGGCCGCGTTTGCCCAGTTCGGCTCGGATCTTGATAAAGCCACACAGGCCCAATTAGATAGAGGAAGTAGAATGGTGGAAATCCTGAAACAGGGCCAGTTCGTTCCGCTGGACGTTATAAGCCAGGTAATGATTATCTCAATAGCTGGCTTTGGATATCTTGATGATGTGCCGGTTAATGAAATGCAAACCTTTGAAGATGGTTTCTATAAATATGCGGATAAAAATTTTCCGCACCTGAGAGAAAAATTAGCCGCGGAAAAAAAATTGTCAGATGACATTGTAGACTTGCTAAAAAAAGCAGCAGAAGGATACAAAAAAGAATATAACAAATGAAAAAAGCTCAGCTCAGTAATTTTTTGACATGAGCTAAGCTCAGCTTTGCAGGATAACAGGATTGACTGGATTTTTGTATGAAGTAAAAAAGCAAGCGAAGCGAGACTTTTTGGAATCTTGTTCATCCTGTTATCCTGTCTAATAGTTTTTTCAAATTAAAAATAGCGTATGGCTTCAGCAAAAGATATAAAAAAAAGAATAAAAGGTATCAAAAACATCCAGCAGATCACCAGGGCTATGGAAATGGTTGCGGGGGCAAAGCTCAGACGTGCTCAGGCACTTGCGGAAAGCGCGAAACCCTATGCTGAAAAAATTCAGTCACTTATGCAAAACCTTGGTTCATCCATTTCAGCATTTGAGCACCCCCTTCTGGCAAAAAGAGCGGAAAATAATGTCGCTCTGATTTTAATCACCTCAGATCGGGGTCTTTGCGGAGCTTATAACTCAAACCTGTTCAAAAAAGTTCAATCATACTTCAGCAAAAATCAAGATAAAAAAATCTCACTCTTTTGTGTTGGCAAGAAAGGAAATGATTTTTTTAAGCATAGAAATTACGATATTCAATATTATTCTCCCTCAGACAATAAAATCATGACCCTGGACAAAGTGAATGAACTGGTGGATAGACTGATAAACGAATACACCATCATCTCTTTCGACAAAATTCTGATAGTATTTTCAAAGTTTGTTTCAGTGATGACTCAACTTCCAACGGAAAGACCACTTCTGCCGATAGAAAAAATTGAAGAAAAGGAAGGCCATCGGGTGGATTATATTTTTGAACCCGGGCCTGAAAGTTTACTTGAAAAACTGCTTCCAAAATACCTGGAGAATCAGCTTTATAATGCAATTGTGGAGTCTTACGCGTCGGAACTGGCAGCAAGACTGGTATCCATGAAAAACGCAACCAAGAGTGCGGGAGAAATGATAGATTCTCTGACACTGACTTATAACAAGGCAAGACAGTCCGGTATCACAAAAGAAATTTTAGAAATTATCTCCGGAGCAGAAGCCCTGAAAGGATAGTTATTTAATTTAAATAGAGGAGAATTAAATTGGGAAATAACAAAGGAAAAATCGCTCAAATTATCGGGCCGGTAGTAGATGTTGAATTTCAACCGGAAGGCCTGCCGGCCATTTACAATGCTGTTACAATAATAAATAAAAAAAGAGACATCAACCTTGTCCTTGAAGTGGCCCAACAATTAGGAGACAGTGTGGTACGCTGTGTGGCTATGTCTGCCACTGACGGACTGGTGCGGGGCATGGAAGCGATTGATACAGGAAATCCCATCACCGTGCCGGTTGGTGAAAAAAGCCTCGGACGTATAATGGACCTGCTTGGTAATCCCGTTGATAAAGGTGGTAAAATTGATTCTAAATTTCATTCTCCAATCCATAGAGCTGCCCCATCATATGAAGATCAGGAATCATCCTCTACTCTTTTCGAAACAGGTTTAAAAGTTGTTGACCTGCTGGAGCCTTATGTTAAGGGTGGTAAGATCGGACTTTTCGGCGGCGCCGGAGTGGGAAAAACCGTTTTAATAATGGAGCTCATTAACAACATCGCCAAACAGCACGGTGGTCTCTCTGTTTTTGCAGGGGTGGGCGAGCGAACAAGGGAAGGAAACGACCTCTGGCTCGAAATGAAAGAGTCAGGCGTTATTGATAAAACCGTGCTGGTTTTCGGGCAGATGAATGAACCTCCCGGCGCAAGGCTTCGTGTTGGGTTATCCGCTTTAACTCAAGCGGAATTTTTCAGGGATGAAAAAGGGCAGGATGTTCTTCTGTTTGTTGATAACGTATTCCGGTTTACCCAGGCCGGTTCTGAAGTTTCAGCTTTATTAGGGAGAATGCCATCCGCGGTAGGATACCAGCCTACCCTTTCCACAGAGATGGGAAACATGCAGGAAAGAATCACATCAACGAAAAAAGGATCCATCACCTCTGTACAGGCGATTTACGTTCCTGCGGATGATATTACAGACCCGGCTCCGGCAACAACATTCTCACATTTAGATGCCACCACTGTTTTATCACGGCAAATTGCGGAACTCGGTATTTACCCGGCTGTCGATCCATTAGACTCAACATCACGAATCCTGGACCCCAGGGTAATAGGCGATGAACATTACAATGTGGCAAGAAACGTACAGGGAATTTTGCAAAAATACAAAGACCTGCAGGATATTATAGCCATTCTCGGAATGGAAGAACTCTCTGATGAAGACAGACTCACTGTTACCAGGGCAAGGAAAATTCAAAAGTTTCTTTCACAGCCTTTCTTTGTGGCTGAGCAGTTCACAGGTACACCGGGAAAATATGTAAAACTGGAAGACACTATCCGGAGTTTTAAAGAAATTGTCGATGGTAAACATGATGATGTACCGGAACAGGCGTTCTATATGGTGGGCGATATTAGCGAAGTGCTTGAAAAAGCCAAGAAAATGATGGAATAAAACCACGCCCTAATTCAGGGTGTTAACTACAATAGAAAAAAGATATGGCTGAAGATAAAACATTCAAATTAGAACTTATCGCGCCTGACGAGGTGGTATTCAGCAAGGATGTGGTGAGCATTACAGCTCCCGGTTCAGAAGGGTCATTTGGAATCCTTGCCAATCACGCGCCTTTTATGACCTCCCTTGACAAAGGTGAACTGAAAATCAAAGAACCCGGCCAGAAAGATCTTCAAATTATCGACATAAACAAAGGCTTTCTCGAAGTCTTAAACAACAAAGTTGTTGTCCTCGTCGATAAGCTCGAAACTGAACCTCAAAAGTAGTCTTACCTGTTAAAACCATGATTGTCATTCCCGAATGTTCCTATCGGGATTCCAGCTGTAAACAAATCCCAAATACCTCAACTGCTTTAAAACATTGACAGTGAACGGCGCGGAATGTAAAATTTTGAAACATCTAAATAAGGTACTATTTCACAATTATTAAAAAACATCTTAAAAGGAGATGAAAAACTATGGCGGAAGATTTAAAAAACGCAATTGAAAAAGGCGACCTGGAATCAGTGTCCGCGTTATTAGAAAAAGGGACAAGCGTTAATGAAATTCTGGAATCTGAATTTACTCCCTTAATCACCGCGGTAAACTGCGGTCATTTTAATATTGTAAAAAAGTTGATTGAGAGTGGCGCTGACGTAAATGCAAAGTGCGAACGTGACATTACGGCTCTCAAAGCAGCATCGGGCGCAGGACATACGGAAATAGTAGAGCTCTTGCTGGAGAACAGCGCAGATATAAATGCCGCTGGAGGAACTTTGCCGGCAATACTGATAGCCGCAAGTAACGGCCATATAGATCTCGTTAAGTTCATGCTGGAAAAAGGAGCCAACATAAATCTAAAAGATGAGAGAGAATATGAAGCCGTGATGAATGCGGCACACAATGGTCACTTAGAGGTAGTAAAGCTTTTGATGGAGACGGAGGAGAATAAAAGCAAAATAAATTAAGAATCAAAGGTTCAGTACTTAACCTGCTATAGCTTCTATCCTCTGCTGTTCATCTTTTGGTTGCTTAAAAAAAATATAATAAATTAAAGTTCTTATGTAGCCAAGGAAAGATTTGATAATCATTTAGAAGACAACTCCCCCTTTTGTGTAGAACGCTTGCGGATAAAAATTATGAAATTCTCAAAAGCAACCCACACCACCCATCTCTTAAACTAAAGAAAGTAAAAAATATTGGTCTGTGAGAGTAGGTTCTAAATATAGAGCCCTTGCCGTTGAAATTCCAGAAAATCTTGTTTGGTTTTGGATCGGAAATCATGATGAGTATAAACGTCTAATTGCGCAAAGTAGATAACAATTAAATCCACTTGACACAAATAATGAAAAATCAGGGATGGTTAACAACTGCTTCAGGCGTGAAAATGCCATGGATTATTTACGGCACGGCCTGGAAAAAGGAACGCACGGCAGACCTGGTTGTGAAAGCCATCCAAGCAGGATTCAAAGGGATTGACACCGCCTGCCAACCAAAACACTATGACGAACCACTGGTTGGAGTCGCACTTAATAGACTGAAAGACCATGGTATCGGACGTGAAACCTTGTTCCTGCAAACTAAATTCACCTCGCTTTCTGGTCAGGATCCGAGACAAGTTCCCTACGATAAAAATTCCCCTATAGAGTCGCAGGTCATCCAATCCTTTGAGACATCGAAGAAAAACCTCCAAACAGAATATGTAGATTCTTTAGTTCTTCATTCACCAATGGCACCCCACTCACTTTTGATGAAGGTATGGAATGAAATGGAAACAATTCAAAGGGCGGGTGGAGCTCGTCAGTTGGGAATCAGCAACTGTTACAATACTGAAACGATGAGGCAACTCTATGCCGATGCCAACGTGAAGCCAGCGGTTGTCCAAAATCGGTTTTATCAGGAAACGGGGTATGATGCAGACTTACGTAACTGGTGCTCAAGTCATGGAGTCATTTACCAGAGCTTTTGGACCCTAACCGCAAATCCTCATATATTAGGCAGCAATACCGTTCTAACCATTGCACAGAAGTATAACAAAACGGGCGCGCAAATCTTCTTCCGATATCTCAGCCAATCTAGTATTGTTCCTCTTACCGGAACATGTTCTGAACAGCATATGAGGGAAGACCTCAGCATTTTTGATTTTGAACTTTCTTCTGACGATTTAAAGAATGTGAGTCGCCTATTGAATATAGTATAAATCGATACGAAGGACGCATGACGGCGTCGCTGAACTCCACGTTCTACTCATAATTACGGATACTGATTTACAATTTAATTTAAAACAAAAAACTTGCTCCTCAGGACCAGGCAAATAGTGGCTATGCCCTGTCTTGTCATTACCGATAAATACGTTCGGGAATGACATGCTGGGACGTCAGAAATGACACTGTGGGATCTTTAAATCAATAGTGAAGTCATTTTTATTGAGGATAGGAAATGACAGTTGGTGGTGGTTTTAAAGCGATTAAGTATTCCCTTAAAGTTGCGCGTGCAGTAGGGTTCCGAAAGATACTTCAGGCCAGTTTATCTAACAATACCTGTAAATCCTGTGCGTTGGGCATGGGAGGTCAAAAAGGAGGAATGGTCAACGAAGCGGGGAATTTTCCCGAAATTTGTAAAAAAAATTTTCAGGCCCAAATCACGGATATTCAACCCCCTATTTCAGAAAACCTGTTTAAGAAAAAAAGCATCGAGGACTGGAAAAAAACTCCGACTCGATTGTTGGAGCAAAGCGGACGGCTCAATACCCCACTCTATAAAGCTAAAGGTGATTCACATTATTCCACGATTTCCTGGGAGCAGGCATTAGAAAAAATTGTGACTAAATTTAAAACAACTGCTCCAGAACGAACCTTTTTTTACAGCTCCGGGCGCTCTTCCAATGAAGCCGCTTTTTTACTGCAACTCTTTGCGCGCATTTACGGTACCAATAACATTAACAATTGTGCTTACTATTGTCATCAGGCATCCGGGGTAGGAATCGATTCGACGATAGGAACAGGGTCAGCAACGATTCAACTGGAAGACCTTGAAAAAGCTGATTTGATTTTTGTCATTGGAGCCAATCCAGCCTCAAACCACCCCAGATTTGTTCGCCAACTGCTCAATTGTCGTCGACGCGGGGGGCACGTCATTGTTATCAATCCTGCGAAAGAAAAAGGACTGGTGAAATTTGCGATTCCTTCGGATGTCAGGTCAATGTCTTCGGGAGGGAGTCCGATTGCTTCCGAATACATCCAGATTCATATTGGAGGGGATATTGCGTTACTCAAAGGGATCGCCAAAGCCGTGCTTGAGGCGGGAAAGCACGATCTTCATTTTATGGAAGATCATACTCATGGGAAAGAAGACTATTTAGCAGATATTCAAGAGACCCCTTGGGAAATGATTGTTTCGCATTCTGGCATTTATAAACAACTCATTCAGCAAATCGCCGAGATTTACGGAAATTCCAAAAACGTCATTTTTTCCTGGGCAATGGGAATCACACATCATGAACATGGGGTGGAGAATGTTGAATCGATTGTCAATCTCGCTCTGTTGCGTGGAATGGTAGGCAGGCGTTTTGCCGGGTTGCTTCCCTTAAGAGGCCATAGCAATGTTCAGGGGATTGGATCCGTTGGTGTAACGCCGGTCTTGAAAGATAAAATTTTTAAAAACATAGAGAAGCATCTGGGAGTTAAACTTCTGACTACTCCTGGAATGGACACCATGTCTTGCATGAGGGCTTCCTATAACGGAAAAGTCGATTTGGCCTTTTTGCTGGGAGGAAACCTCTATAATGCCAACCCTGATTCACAGTTTGCGGAGAAGGCTTTAAACGCTATTCCATTAAAGATTTTTTTAAACACCACGCTCAATCAAGGGCACTTTTGTGGAGTAGAACGAGAAGTCTTGATTCTTCCAGTAGCTGCCCGGGATGAGGAGCTCCAGAAAACAACCCAGGAGTCCATGTTCAATTTTGTTCGGATGAGTGATGGCGGAATTGTTCGACTTGATAACGTGCGCTCGGAAGTTGAGATCATTAGTGATATTGCTCAAAAAGTTTTTTGGGATAGTCCCATTGAATTTGAAAAATTAAAACATCACCAAAATCTGCGAAAAACCATCGCACAAATGGTTCCCGGATTTGAAAAAATGAGCGAAATGGACGAAACCGAGAAAGAGTTCCATATTTCCGGTAGGACATTTCATCAAGCTCGCTTTGCAACTCCAGATCACAAAGCAAATTTTAGAATATGCTCAATTCCTTCATTGAAAGGAGAAAAAGGAGATTTTCGTATGATGACGGTCAGAAGTGAAGGGCAGTTTAATTCCATCATATATGAAGAAGAAGATATTTACAGGGAGCAAACAAGCCGCCGAGTGGTACTGATGAATAAGGTTGATATTAAAAATAAGGGATTACAAGAAAATGATCTCGTCACTTTAGAATCTTCTGTCGGAAAAATGGAACGGGTTATGGTGCGTGAATTTGATATTCCCTGTGGCAACGTCATGACCTATTATCCAGAATCCAACGTTTTAGTGCCGACTACAACCGATCCGAGAAGTCTAACTCCTGGATTCAAATTGGTTTGGGTGAAAATTTCATAAAGTGGAGAGGCACCACAACCACTATTCGGCGTGGAGAGCCGAATTGGACGGATTTAGGTTATATACGTATCAGGCCTTTCCCTGGTACTTCGGGACTTTAGCCACCGCTGCCATTTTATCAAACCTTTTACTTTCCCTGAAGAGCCTGATTTGACCTGCCAAGAAACCCAGAATCCATATAATCAGGCCCGCTATAATCGATCCAGAGATCAAAAATCTCTCTCTTGATTTTTGACGCTTTACAGTGTCCTCAATTAATTGATCATTACTTAGCTTCAATTCTTGCAATTCAGAATTTAATTTTTCTTTATTTTTTATCGTTGCTGCAACATTCTTCTTAAGTTCTTCTATCTGACCTCTTTGGCGATCTATAGTATCTTTATACTCTTCAATAATTACACTACTCGGTTTCTCGGCTTTTACCATTTTTCGAAAAATCCACCCTTCTTTACCGCTTGGGATCACCACATTTAACCATTCCTTCTCTTCCTTAAGTATCGTGAGAACCTCGTCTAATTTTACTACTGCTATAACGCTATTTCCCAATCCCGGTCCTGACCGGATGTTTGTAGCTCTCTCATTAACATAAACCTTTTTGGAAAGTGCCACATCAGGAAAAAGAAGGAACAGAACAAGAGGCAACAGTAAAAAATGGCTTATTCTAATTACAATTTTCAGGTTTTCTTTAAAGAGCAGCATTTTCATGAAATTGAATTTATTAAATCCCGCAAGTGGCTTTTATTCCTTGTGACGTACAACACCTTTTCAACAAAATCCTATTGAAGCTCCCCGCAGTAGAACTGCGAGGAATCTTCAGCGTAGAGTATAGTTTTATTTTAAGTTCACTCGCTAACCCCGCAGCAGAGCTCAGAGGAATGCGCTCGCTAAGCACTTTCAATATTCTATCTGCTTGCGGCAGAGACTTTCATTTTACTAATAATTAGTCTAATTTTTTTCTAACCTAATTTGCCACATAAAATATCTTTAATTCAAGTATTATTTCTTTGAACTTCCTATATTTTTTAAAAATTAGTTATTAATGAGGTGTAACCACTTCTTTTGCTCTTAATAATCTACCAAACCTAACCCAAAGCTGAGCACGAAAAATACTAAGTTATTTCTGACCCAGTCCTAAGCTTTGACATTACGATACTGTAAAACAGTAATTTTGACTCGGAAATGCTATTTTTGATATACTTTTAAATTTTTTGGAATAGAAATGGGAGAAATCACTCGAGTTTGGTTGGATGAATCTGAATATGAGTGTACTATGTGCGGTTCCTGTGAAGCTGTATGCGGGTCTGTTTTTGAAGTACCGGAAAAGATGGTTATTAAAGAAAATGCAGACTTATCCCTTAAAGAAGAAATTGAAGAAGCTGCAAAAGGATGTCCTGCCAGTACGATTGCTATTGAATATGATAATAGCGGAAAACGTAACAACCCGTTAATAGATAAGTACTGAACGGAAGATAGATTCACGTTAAAGCTCCCCGCAGAAAGAATTATTTATAAAAGAAGTTAAAAATTAAAATGCTTTTGAACCGCCGCATAAATTGCTTCATCAGTCATTTCAGGTTTTTTAAAATCCACTTTAATCCATTCCGGAGAGGGAACTTTTTTAAACCATGTTAATTGCCTTTTAGCAAAATTTCTTGTTTCTTTTTTTATTTTTTTAACTGCTTCTTCCAACGTTAATTCATTACTCAAATATTGAATGATCTCCTTATAACCGATACTCTGAAAAGGTTTTAACTGGCCTGAATAACCCCTGGAGATAATCGAGCTTACTTCATCGACTAAACCTTTTTCAATCATCCTGTCAACACGCTCATTAATCCTCTGATACAACAAAGAGCGGTCCAGATTCAAAATAATGTAGAGAACATCATATTGATTTGTCTTATGCTTCTCAGATGATTGTAAAGATGACATGGGTTTCCCCGTTAGATAATAGACCTCTAAAGCCCTTTCGATCCGAAATTTATCAGCGGGATTAATTTTCTTTGCCGCATCGGGATCTACTTTTAAAAGTTCACTATGCATGGCCCGGCTCCCCTCTTTCTTTAAGCTCTCTCTCAGGTTTTTCCTTAACTCAGGATCAGAAGGCGCTGCCATGGACAATCCTCTGGCAATGGTATTAATATATAAACCCGTGCCCCCTGATACAATCGGTATTTTCTCTTTTGTATGAATTTTGTTGATTATTTTTTCCGCGTCTTTTTTAAACTTCCCTGCGCTATATTCTTCGTCAGGGTTTATTATGTCTATCAGATGATGAGGAATAGTTTTTCGATTATTGATGGTAGGCTTTGCGGTTCCAATATCAAAATAACAGTAAACCTGCATGGAGTCGGCGCTGATAATTTCACTATTCAAGCGCTTTGCCAGATGGATTGCTCTTTCAGACTTTCCTGTCGCGGTTGGTCCCGCGATTATTATTAAAGGAATCATAAATTTTCTGCATCTCTAATGTATAGTTGCCATGATTATCATAAATATAAAGAGGGTCTAAAACTAAATCCCCCCTTCCCCCTTTGCAAATGGGGTTAAGGGGATTCATCTCCCTTTTAACCCCCTCGATCAAAAACATCCTGGGATTGCTCTCTTTGTTTGAACAAATAAACCGGATTTTTTTTGGAATCAGGCCATTGTCTTCCATTGTACGAACAAGTTCATCGTATCGTTCAGGGAGATAAATCATAACCAGTTTTCCCTTATCGCAAAGCAGGTTGAAAGCGTTTTCAAGAAGCTGCGGTAAAGTAATAAAAATTTCATGGCGCGCAATGGCTTTCTCTTTATTTGGATTCAGGCGTCCGCTATTTAATTTTCGATAAGGGGGATTGCTGACCACAATGTCAAAATATCCATTTTTCAAAAATAATTTTGAAAACCTAATGTCACCTTGAATCAACATCACCTGATTTTCAAGTCTGTTTTGAGCAATATTACGTCTGGCATGCTGCAACAAAGAATACTGGATATCAAGTCCTGTTATTTTAGATTTTGTCTTGCTTGACAGTAGCAAGGGGATAATGCCATTCCCCGTTCCAAAGTCAACAATTTTGCTTTCCTCAGCTGGAGATACAAAATCAGCTAATATAAAAGAATCTATCGAATACCGGTAACCGGCTGCGCTTTGGAAAAGATTTAATTGATTGATTTCCATAGAAAGTCACCTTTTTATTTTTGCATCCTATTTTATAAAAACTTTGGCCAGGATAACAGGATGAAAGAAAGAAAATGGCACAGTCATTGAGCTCCCAAAATAGTATAAAAGCAAAGTCATAAAATTTGTAATTGCTGATATTATATTTTTTGACCGCTCAGGAAGAGTAGTTTATATTATGACCATGTTATTAATCGGCCTTACAGGTGGAATTGCTTCAGGAAAGACCACGGTTTCAAATATGTTTGTGAAACTTGGCGCTCATTTGGTTGATGCTGATGTTATAGCAAGAGATATAGTTAAACCAAATCAAGCTGCCTGGGAGGAAATTGTCGCGGTTTTTGGCGATTCTGTTTTAGATGATAAAAAGGAAATCGTTCGCGAAAAGTTAGCATCTGTAATTTTTGATGATCCTGAAAAACGCAAACAACTTGAGGCTATTACGCACCCAAGAATTATTGAGGAGGAAAACCGACGGGTTAATAAGTTACGAAAAAACAATACATCTGGAATTATTATATTAGACGCCGCTTTACTCATTGAAGCTGGTCATCATAACCGTGTGGATAAGCTCATCGTCGTTTCTTTAAACAAAGACGCACAAATAAAAAGACTGAAGGAAAGAGATGGTTTAAGTTTCACGGACGCTGAAAAACGGCTGGATTCCCAGATGCCGTTGGATGAAAAAATAAAACTGGCCGATTATGTGATAGATAACAGCAAACCCCTTAATGAAGTAGAGAAGCAGGTATCTGAAATTTACAAGAAACTGATAGTGGAGCACAAATGAACCCGGCAAAAGATTTTAGATAGGATAAACAAGATGATTTCAAAAAGTTTTACGGAGTTTATCTTTTTACTCCAATCAAAAAATCCGGTCCATCCTGTTAATCCTATCAAAAAAAGTTAGCTGCTTTTATCTGCAAAATTCTCCGTCCCGTTAGCACTTAAAATGGAATGAAATATTTTAAGTCCATCCTGGTTTCCCAAAATGCTTTCCGAGCACCTTTCCGGGTGCGGCATCATTCCTAAAACATTCCCTTCTTCATTGCTAATTCCTGCGATATTCAGGCAGGATCCATTAGGATTGTCATCGTCACTTACCTCCCCATCAGGAGAAGAATACTTGAAAACAATCTGCTTATTTTGCTCCAGCTTGTTTAACGTATCCTGATCGGCAAAATAGTTCCCATCGGCGTGCGCAATCGGGATGGTTAACAATTCACCTTCCTTTAAGTTTCCGGTAAATGGAGTGCTGCTATTCTCCACTTTAACTGTTACATTTTTGCAAATAAACTTTAATCTCCGGTTTCTCATCATTGCTCCCGGCAAAAGACCTGCTTCCATCAAAACCTGGAATCCATTACATATACCAATTAGCAGACCACCTTTTTCGGCGAATTCAATTACACTGTCCATAATCGGGGAAAAGCGGGAAATAGCGCCGGGTCTCAAATAATCTCCATAGGAAAAGCCCCCGGGTAATATTAGACAGTCATAATTATTATGGATTTCATCCTTATGCCATAAAAAATCAACTTCCTGTTCCAATACGTGCCTTATAATGTGATAACAATCATGATCACAGTTGGAACCGGGAAAAACTATAATGCCAAATTTCATATTTTTATTTCCAGTAAAGTAAAGGTACTAATAAAATTTAAAAATTTATCCATTATCGTTTTCAATTTCAAATCGGTAATCCTCAATCACAGTATTGGCTAAGAGTTTTTCACACATCTCTTTGAGCCTATTCTTTGCGTCCTCTTTGCTTAATCCATTCATTTTTATTTCGATTATTTTCCCCACTCGCACTTCCTGAATTTCATCATACCCGAGTGACAATAATGAATGTCGGGTTGCTTTTCCCTGTGGGTCAAGGATGCCTTTTTTTAAAGTTATGTAAATTTTTGCGTTCACCAGAAGGCCTCCTTATTCAATACATTTCAGACAGGATAACAGGATAAACAAGGTATTAAAATAGAAATAAATTTTTTATAAAGA